>Ga0055584_100001688_pt1 | contig 21636 bp, 18 predicted proteins | sample OSDHelmetaG_FD_58716 | JGI IMG/M metagenome (GOLD analysis project Ga0055584, IMG submission 58716) | Pelagic marine sediment microbial communities from the LTER site Helgoland, North Sea, for post-phytoplankton bloom and carbon turnover... | ecosystem: Environmental > Aquatic > Marine >...
TGAAGTTGGAGTCGAGCGAGATAGCCTAAGCTTGGGAACCGGAAATCTCAATGCCAACTGACAAGGCATCATCAATAATGTCAGGTTTTTCGAGTTTCACAGTCACTTGCTTTATCCGAACGTCGGCCAAACAATAATCGACTAATCGCCGTCCGAGCGTTTCTAGTAACTCAAAGTGTTGGCTTTGCACGATTGCCCGAATGCCTTTGGCCACTGTATCGTAACAAACGACGTCACTGTGGTGCAGTTCTTCTTTAGACGGGATGGCCACTTCCGCTCTGAGACTGACGACTAGTTTCTGCGTTTTTTCTTTTTCAAATTCGAAAACACCAACTGCTGCGTCTAAGTTCAAACGGTCGATGAAAATAGCAATTCTTTGGCTCATGTGTTTCCTGGTTTCTGGTAAGGGACCTGGCCCCAACCGAGGTGTTGACCACCATCTAATGCAATCATCTGTCCAGTAACCGATTCTGCCGAAATCAGATAGCGCAAAGCGTTCACAATATCATCAGGTGTGGCACTTTTCTCCAAAGGTGTGTTTTTCCAGCGACTCTCGAAATGCTCATCGCTTTGATTAGGCGCGGCCAATGCAAAGCCTGGTCCAATCGCGTTTACCCTGATTTGAGGGCCAAGTGCCTGCGCCAAGGTTTGGGTTAAAGTCCAAAGTCCGGCTTTTGCTACCGTGTAGGAGAGAAAATGAGGTGTCAAATTCCAGACTCTCTGATCCAGCATGTTGATGATGAGGCCGCTGGTCTCTTCTGGTAACTGCTCAACAAAAGTTTGAGACAAAACGAGAGGAGCTCTCAAATTGGTCTCGATATGTTTGTCCCAGCTTTCTCTGGTCGCGGAGTCAATGCGATCGAGTTCAAAACAAGCAGCGTTGTTTACTAGCAGGTTGATTGGACCCATGTGGCGGTTGATTCGTCCCAACAAGCGATTGGTCTCGCCTTCTTGAGAGAGGTCACAGCGAAAAGCTTCGGCATTGACGTCCAGCTTCTTTAGCTCCCAAACGGTTTCATCGGCTGCGGCCTTTGACCCGTTGTAGTGAACGGCGATTGACCAACCATCTTGAGCTAAAGCCAAGGCCATGGCTTTGCCCAATCGTTTGGCTGAACCGGTGATGAGGGCGAGTTTCGTCATAATCAGAACAGTGATCCCAGGTAAGCTTAAATCTATATCAAGTTTTGCTGTAGAGGACACAAAGATTCTTTCTACGCGCATCCTCTTGTCATATTCTGACAGCAGTGCTTTGTTATTCTTTTAGTCCCTTAGAGTCGACTGAGTTTTACCCTCCTATGAGTTCTGTCACTGCTGCCTTTCAAGATGAATTGGAAAAGCCTCTCCTAAAAAGAGATGAAAGCCCTCCGTTCGAAATTGTATCTTCCTATACGCCTGCTGGTGACCAACCTCAGGCCATTAAGGAATTGATCGCTGGGCTTAAGGCCGAGGATGATGATCAGGTCCTGTTGGGGGTAACCGGATCGGGTAAGACTTTCACCGTAGCTCATGTCATTCAAGAAGTGCAGCGGCCAGCTTTGGTGCTGGCTCCGAATAAAACTCTGGCCGCACAGCTTTACCAGGAAATGAAGTCGTTCTTTCCGAACAATGCTGTTGAGTATTTCGTATCGTACTATGATTACTATCAGCCAGAAGCTTATGTCCCGAGGTCTGACACCTATGTCGAGAAAGAAGCCTCCGTAAACGAGCAGATCGACAGAATGCGCCATAGTGCGACCCGCGCGTTGTTTGAGCGTGATGATGTGATCATCGTGGCCTCGGTCTCTTGTATCTACGGTATTGGCTCACCTGAAACCTATGTTGATATGACTCTGCCGATTTCGGTTGGAGAAACGGTCAATCGCGATCAACTCTTATCCCGGTTTGTTCATTTGCATTACCGCCGCAATGATACAGCCTTTGCGCGCGGATCTTTTAGAGTGCGCGGTGATACTTTAGAGATTTTCCCTTCTCACGCAGAAGATCGCGCTTGGCGTATATCGCTTTTTGGCGACGAGGTTGATGCCATTGATGAGATTGATCCGCTCACGGGGGAGAAGGTCGAAAGCTTGGAGAAAATCCGCCTCTATGCCAATTCTCACTATGTGACGCCTCGGCCGACTATTCTACAGGCGATCAAACAAATAAAAGAGGATCTCAAAATTCGCCTTGCGGAATTCGAAGAGCAAGGCAAACTCCTTGAGTATCAACGCCTGGAACAGAGAACCAATTTTGATCTTGAAATGATGGAAGCTACGGGCTCTTGCGCGGGTATTGAGAACTATTCTCGTTATTTGACTGGCAGACCGCCGGGTGCTCCACCGCCGACATTGTTTGAATACTTGCCGGAAAATGCCATTTTGATCGCCGACGAAAGCCATGTATCTATCCCTCAGATCGGCGGAATGTACAAAGGTGATGCATCGCGTAAGAATACGCTGGCGGATTTCGGTTTCCGTTTGCCTTCGGCCAAAGACAACCGCCCCCTCAAATTTGAGGAATGGGAAGGTATGCGACCTCAGACCATTCACGTGTCGGCGACGCCTGGTGACTGGGAGATGGAGAAAACAGGCGGTGTTTTTGCGGAGCAAGTCATCCGCCCCACCGGATTGATCGATCCTGTTTGCATTATTCGCCCGACGGTAAATCAAGTCGACGACTTGATGGATGAATGCCACAAGGTCGTTAAAGAAGGCTACCGCGTTTTGGTAACAACGCTCACCAAACGCATGGCCGAAGACTTAACGGACTATTTGAACGAGTCAGGATTGAAGGTTCGCTACATCCACTCAGATGTTGAAACGTTGGAGCGGATTGAAATCATCCGCGATTTGCGCTTGGGCGCTTATGATATCCTCGTCGGAATCAACTTGCTGCGCGAGGGTCTCGATATTCCTGAATGTGCGTTGGTGGCGATCCTAGATGCGGATAAAGAAGGATACCTGCGTTCTGCCCGTTCTTTGATCCAGACAATTGGTCGTGCCGCGCGTAACGTTGATGGCCGTGTATTGTTGTATGCTGATCGAATAACTGACTCGATGAAGAAGGCGTTGGATGAAACCAATCGTCGCCGAACCAAACAGCTTGCCTATAACGAAGATCATGGGATCACCCCGGAATCCATTAAGAAAGACATCGGCGATGTCATGGGCTCAGTCTATGAGAGTGACCACGTCACTGTAGGAACCGGTGACGCAGACCTCGAGCATCTCGTTGGGAAAGATCTTCGCGAAGTTATTCAGGATCTCGAAAAACGCATGCATGCCGCCGCCGCCGATCTGGAGTTTGAAGAAGCAGCACGCTTGCGGGACGAACTTAAACGCCTGGAAGAAAAGGAACTAGAGCTAGGGTCACCTGGAAAAGCTCTTCCCGATAGTCGAGGCAAAAGCGCAGGCAAGAATAAACAACGGCGTACCAAAGAAGTGGCTTACAATCCTCTTGAAGGAGCGGTGGGACAAATCAAGCGCCGCGGCAGCAGATACAAATCCAAGCGATAGAGACCAAGTGACAAATCATGACAGTGAAAATTTATCATAACCCCAAATGTTCGACCTCTCGCAAGACTTTATCTCTGTTGCAAGAAAAGGGGCTGGAGCCAGAAGTTGTTCTTTATCTGAAGACGCCGTTGGACGCGGCGCAAGTGCTCGATTTGGCCATGAAAACTGGTGAACCTCTTCGCACCATATTGCGTGAACGGGGGACACCTTTCGAGGAGTTAGGTTTAGGCGATGAAAAATGGAGCGAACAACAGTTGGCCGATTTTGTTGTAGAGCACCCCATTTTGCTCAACCGCCCAATTGTCGAAACGGCTAAAGGCGCACGGCTGTGCCGTCCGATTGAACGCGTTGAGGAAATTCTTTGAGATTTTGCCTCTAAAGCATTTCCATCACGGACATGCGGCCATCTTTGTTCTTGTCAACGACCCTGAACAAAGCTTTAAAGCGGCGAGCGATTTCTGCTTTTGACAACCCACCGGCTGGGAAGCTTTTGCCGCTCAGTGTGTAGCGCAGCATGATGGGCGGAGCTTCACGTCTAGAGACTAAACCGTCACCGTTCTGATCAAACACAGTGTGCATTTCTGAGAAATAGTGGACCATTTCTTTATAGCCCAAATGTTTGTCGCTGTTGCTGTCAATGGCTGCAAAGTGTTGCCAAACAGAGCGACTCTGTAGAATCTTACGAGCTTTAGATTTCTCTGTTGAATTCAGACTTTTTGCTGATTTACTTCGATTGGTAGAACCCAAAATTGGTGGAGCCTTGGGTTTTTGATTAAAGTCATCACCGCGGCCTCGGCCTTGCGTTAGTACCAAATTTGGTTTTTCAAACGCGTCGATGGTTGAAAAAGATAAACCCAATTCAGGGCGGAAGAATAAACAGCTGCCAGTTACGAAAGCGGCAAAGATAAGGGCGCGCATAGCAAGAACCAGAAAAAGAAAACACCAAGCCTCATTTCTGAGACAAGGTGTTTGCTAGTAGAAAAAAAGTGTTTTTACAAGCCTAGAGCAGATTTTGTCTCATCGGTTAGGCCTGCGGTTTGAATGCCGTTGGCGTCTTGGAAGGCTCTCAAAGCACGGCGGCTGCCATTGCCGAAATCGCCATCAATGGAAGATTTGTAAAATCCTTTATCTTTCAGTGCCGATTGAAGGGCTTTGGTGGCATCACCATCAAGATCTTCGAGAGTGGCTTCGACAATGGCCTTTTCAAGCTCATCCAGCTGTTTGCACCCTGACGGACAAAGTTCTTTCAACTTGGCGAATTGGCCTTGTGCTTCATTCATCCGATTAGTTTGAAGATAAAGTTCTCCCAGGTATTCATGCGCGCCCACATGGTTGGCATCAATCTTTAGTGCGGTTTGATAAGCCTCAAAGGATTCATCAAACTGTTGCTGTTTACGCAAGGAGTAGCCTAACCAGTTCCAGGCGTCGGCATTAGTTGGATCTTTTGAAACGATTGATTGCAGGCGTCCAGTGGCTTTTTCATAGCGCCATTTTTTTATGTCGGCCAAAGCCAGCTGATAGGGAGACAGACGGACCACCTTTTTCTTCTTAGCGGCCTTAGTCGTAGTTTTCTTGACAACTTTTTTCTTAACGGTTTTGGGAACGGGATCTGAATCGCCAGCAGCATAGACTGGGACCACAAAGCTAGTCGAGGCGACAAATGCGGAGGCCATGAGGCCTGCTAAGCTCAGACTAAAAGACTTTCTTAAATTCATTATGTAATTCCTCCATGATATCTTCTTATACCAACGTACTGTGAATAAATAGAAAGGATAGTGATTTAAATCACTTTTGCGCCTAACGGTGCTTCACAATTGTATGAGGAAAATTTTGGCGCCGGAGCCAACTTTCCTCTTTGCGAAGTAAAAAGTCTGAAATTGGCTAGTGGATTTTTCCCATTGCTGTCATAGAAACTTGAAATTTTTCAAGGGTTGATAATGTGGCCATAAAACTTGGTATTGATACTGGCGGAACCTACACGGACGCCGTTCTGTTTGATGACGATTTGGGTGTCGTTCGCTCGGCGAAATCTTTGACCACAAAACATGATCTTTCGATGGGGATTGGCAAAGCAACCCGCAAGGTTTTGGACGGCCAAAATCCTAACACGATTGACTTAGTATCCGTTTCGACCACATTGGCAACCAATGCGATTGTTGAACAACACGGCGCACCGGCCTGTCTGGTTATGATTGGCTTTGGCGAGGAAGCGCTGGAGCGCGGTGGTTTGGGCAAAGTTATAGGCAAAGACCCCGTCGCATTTATTGAGGGCGGGCATCGTGCGCAAGGACATCGACTAGCCCCACTCGACAGAGAAGCCCTGATGAAAGTGGCTCAGGAGTACGGTGACAAAGTCTCGGCCTTTGCGATTGCGGCTCGTTTTGCGGTCAGAAACCCGGCCCACGAGAATGAAGCCAAGGAGTTTTTGAGAGACTTCACCGGAAAGCCGGTCACTTGTTCGCATGAATTGGCCGCTGACCTGGATGCCCCTCGCCGCGCGCTGACCGCTGTTCTCAATGCTCGTCTGATTTTCTTGTTGCAGCAGCTTGTTGATGCTGTCCAAAACCTTTTGGACGAAGAAAAGGTCACAGCTCCATTGATGGTGGTGCAAGGCGACGGCTCGTTGATCACGGCTGAAATGGCGCTCAGCCGCCCCGTCGAAACCATTCTTTCCGGCCCAGCGGCTAGCCTCGTTGGTGCGCAATACCTTGCGAATGAAAAAGATATGATTGTTTCCGATATGGGAGGAACAACATCTGACGTGGCTGTGCTGCGTGATGGCCGACCGGTCCTTGATGAAAGCGGTGCTGTCGTCGGCGGGTTTAGAACTATGGTCCGTGCCGTCTCCGTCAGAACCTATGGTTTGGGGGGCGACAGTGAAATCCGCTGGGATACAGCACTTAAGGATTTGGTGGCGGGTCCTCGTCGCACTGTACCTCTATCGCTATTAGTCGATGAATACCCTGCAATGTTGAAGGTGCTGGAGAAGCAGGTAAAAGAACGCAAGATGGATGCGCAGAACGGCATCTTCGTTTTGCGGCTCCGTTCTCTTCTCACGGATCGCACAGGGTTTAGCAAAGCTGAGCTTGAAGTCTGGGATGCGCTGGAAAGGGGACCTATTGCGATTACGGAATTTGACCGCGAATTCCTCTTGCGCAAGGCTGTCATCTCCTTGGAGAACCAAGGATTGATCATTCGATCTGCTTTCACCCCCTCTGACGCTTCGCACGTTTTAGGGCGCCAAAGAAATTGGAATGCTGAAGGCGGAAAGCTGGGTGCGGAACTCTGGTGTTGGCCAAAGGAGCTCGATGGCTGGGAAGGCATGTCCTCTATAGAGGAATTCGCGGAACGGGTTGTTGAACAGGTTGTTCGTCAAACGGGTGAATGCCTCGTGGCAACAGCGTTGGAAGACGCAGGCTTGAGGAACCATTGGGACGGTGGGCACCTCGGCAATTCGCTAGTGAAAGCTGCAACTTCTCTTCAGAATGATCAAGGCATGATCAATGTTGATTTCAAACTAAGGCAACCCATAGTCGGGATTGGCGCACCTGCTGCACTTTATTACCAACCTGTGGCGGACCGTTTGTCAGCAAAGCTGATTTTGCCTCCGTCTGGCGATGTCTGCAACGCTGTTGGTGCTGTCGCTGCTTCTGTGACAAGGTCTTTGAAGGTTCTTATCACTGTTCCAGCAGAGGGACTTTATCGTGTCCATTTGCCATCAGGTAACAAAGACTTCAAGGAAGACTTGGATGCCGCTTGGAGCTATGCGCGAGAAGAAGGCAGAACTTCAGTCAGCGCTTTGGCGAAGGAAGCAGGGGCCTCTGATCCTGAAATACGGTTGACTGAAGACCAAGACGTGGTTGACGCGAAGGGCAAAGAGATGTTCCTTGAAGGCCGATTGAACCTCGTGGCCAGCGGACGACCAAGGTTGGCCGTTCGTTAAGTTCATAAAGGACCCAGTTATGACTGATCGTTTCGCAAAAACGCCAAAGCCTCCTTATTATGCGGTGATTTTCACGAGCCAAGCCAGCGATGATACTCGCGGGTATGGCAAAATGGCAGAAACAATGGTTGAGTTGGCGGCAAAGCAGCCGGGATCGTTGGGAGTGGAGAGCACTCGTGATGAAACCGGACTGGGAATAACGGTCTCCTATTGGCAAGACGAAGCGGCGATTGCGGCGTGGAAAGCCGACATTCAACACTTAGCAGCCCAAAAACAAGGCATGGAACGCTGGTATGAACACTACGAGCTTCGGGTGGCCAAAGTGGAGCGGGCTTACGCTGGACCCGAAGGCCGCGATCTCGGTTGAATTTTTAAGAAGCCAGTCGAGAAGATAATTGCGAGTCCGATCATTGCCAAGCCGTTCAGTTGATCGCCAAAGAAAAACCAAGAGATTGAAGTCGCGGCAATGATTTGCGAGTAAACGAAAGGCGCCAGAAAGGCAGCTCGGGCCTGAGCAAAAGCCAATATTTGTAAAAGATTGGCGAGAGCAGAAATCAATCCCATTGCAATGACAATCGCCGGTAGGACAATACCATGAGCCAGTAGGTCGCTGAGACCAAGTGGAATGGTGAATAGAAACCCGAAGAACAGTTGGCCAAATAGCTGTGCCAATGGTGGGGCGGTGCCTGCGGACCATCGGGTCGAAATCATGAAACAAGCAAAGCAAGTACCTGACGCCAAAGCCCAAATGAGGCCCGTCGAAAGCTGACCACTGGGCTGTACGACCAACAAAACGCCGACGAAGCCGAGGATCACAGCGACCCATTCGACCAAGCGTACTTTTTCTTTTAACACGAAAAAAGCTAATAGCGTTGCCACCACGGGTGCGATGAAGAAGGCGCCATAGGAGTCGGCCAAAGGAACAGTTTTCACGGCCTTTAATATGCAAAAAATCGCGCCTGCATTAAAGAAGCCTCGGATTGCTTGCCGTATAACGAAATCACGTCCGAGCCCACTGAAGGCGCCATTGGCAAGGGCAATGGGGGTGACCGTCGCCAAACCCACGATGTAGCGAGACCAGGCGAGAAAGCCAGCTGAATAAAGCGTGACCGAGCCTAGATATTTCCCAACGCCGTCACCCGTTGGTAGCAAAAGCATAGCAGCGATCATCATAGCAACAGCGATGAGCGTATTTTTGTTCATTTCTGTATGTCTCACGCTTGTGATGACTTGCCCAGTGAATTTTGCCTGCCTATGACTACATAAACACTTCAAACAAATCTGAAGGAACAACCTCAATGGAAAAGATTGTTAAAAGCAATGCCGAATGGAAAGCTCAACTGTCTGACGAAGCTTACCGTGTAACCCGCAAACATGCGACCGAACGTGCCTTCACGTCGCCATTGAATGACGCCAAGGGTGACGCTGTTTTTTCTTGTGTATGTTGTGGTGAGCCTGTGTTTGATTCAGATCACAAGTTTGATTCGGGAACTGGTTGGCCCTCATACTGGCAACCGATTGCGGAAGAAGCCGTAGAAACGCAGGTTGACCGAACTTTGTGGATGAAACGGACGGAGGTTCACTGCGCCCGCTGTGACGCTCATTTGGGTCATGTCTTCCCTGATGGACCTCAACCGACGGGTCAGCGTTATTGCATTAACGGTGCCGCTTTGAAAATGGACAAGAAAGTGTGAACGAAGGCGTCGACCATAAAGCACTCCTGGCGAACCTCACTTCTGAGCAAAGATCCGCACTGACCCAAAAGTCTGATTGGGCTGGGTTACGGCATTTGGCCCTTCACTTAGGGCTGATAGGGGGCGCAGGAACGTTGATCTGGAAAGGGGTACCCTTTTACCCAGCTCTCATGGTTGTGCAGGGCGTTCTATTGGTGTTTCTTTTCACCTTGCTGCACGAGACAACCCATAAAACGCCGTTTAAATCCGAAAGGCTTAACGCAGTAGTTGGGCACATGGCTGGCTTCGTCGTCATGTTGCCCTTGGGTTGGTTCCGGTATTTCCACTTAGCGCATCATCGCCACACACATGATCCCGAACATGATCCCGAGTTGTCAGAACCAAAACCGTCTACTTTGATCGGGCATGCTGTCTATATGACAGGGGTTCCAGAATTTGTTTCTCGCATCAAAGGCCTGATCATAAGGTCCTTTGTGAAGTCAGAAGAAGTTTTTGTGCCAGAACGCGCCAGGTCGAAAGTTCAACAGGAAGCTTGGGTCTATCTTTTGGGCTATGCGGGATTAATCTCGGTTTCCGTTTGGGTGGGGTCAACTTTTTTACTTTGGGTTTGGATTGTTCCCTTGTTGTTGGGTAATCCTTTTCTAAGGGCTTACCTTTTGGCTGAACACACCTATTGTCCTCACGTGAGTGATATGTTGGAAAATACACGCACCACTTTTACGAACCGTGTCGTTCGGTTTTTGGCTTGGAACATGCCTTATCATGCAGAGCATCATATTCACCCCAACGTGCCGTTCTATAAACTTCCCGAGTTTCACCAAATTACCAAGGACCACTTGAAGGCAACGGAACAAGGCTATAGCCGCTTCAACAGGAAATACCTGTCCGGTCTTTATGGCGATTAGATCTGCAGATTTGAGGTTTGATTACTAGCATTCTTTCACGCTCTCCATTGATACAAATGTACTCGTTTGTGTGACATGAGGCAGGGCCGAGAGCTCTTCGCCTAAAACGCGGCGATAACTTGCCATGTCAGCGGTCCGTATTTTCAGCAGATAGTCAAAGCTGCCAGCGATCATATGGCACTGCTCGATCTCTGAAATCTGTTGGACTGCGGTATTGAATGCCTGCAGAGCCTTAGATTTTGTGTCATTCAAAGTGACTTGAACAAAAGCAATATGCCCTTTGTTGAGTCTATCGTGGTTGATCCTAGCTGCATATCCCAGAATATAGCCTTGGTTTTCAAGCTTTTGCAGGCGCATCTGGCAAGGTGTTTTTGTTAAGTTTACCCGTTGTGCGAGTTCTGTGACTGGCAATCGACCATCACGTTGCAACTCATCGATGATTGCAAGATCGATAGAATCTAAATTTTTCACGATGTGGCTTCTTTTTATACTGCAATGTATGATAAATTTAGGTAATTTGCCTGTGAAGCTAACATAAATGGGAAATAAGTCTACTCACAATAAGATAGAGTGGAGTTTGAGTTTAACTGGAGTCCCGAACAATGTCACAAGCCCGACTAGACACAATCCGCCAAGAAGTCCGCGCTAAGCATCTGGAGAAAGAAGAGATTGTTGTGGCAGGTCTCGCCGAAGGCCTTGGCCTCACTACAGAGCAACGGGTGGATATCTCTCGTCAGGCCGCAAGCCTTGTACAGGCGGTTCGAGATAACTCCGACCCAAATCTCATGGAGTCATTTCTCACCGAATACGGCTTGTCGACAAAAGAGGGCGTAGCGTTGATGTGCCTGGCGGAGGCTATGTTACGTGTTCCCGATTCCTATTCCGTTGATGCCTTGATTGCAGACAAAGTCTCCCCAGCCAATTGGGGCAAACATCTAGGCCAGTCTGCTTCCTCGATGGTTAATGCTTCGACTTGGGCTTTGATGCTGACGGGAAAAATCCTGGATGAGGATGAAGACGATGGCTTAGCTCAATCACTTTGGTCATTGGTGCGTCGTGTTGGGGAGCCGATGATCAGAACTGCTGTCGGCCAAGCAATGAAGGAGCTCGGTGAGAATTTTGTGCTTGGGCGGACCATCGAAGAAGCGCGTAAAAGAGCCAAAGATTTGGAAAGTCAGGGCTACTGCTATTCCTACGACATGCTGGGCGAAGCGGCGCGAACGGACGGGGATGCTAAGCTTTACCATATCGCTTATTCAGATGCGATTAGTGAGCTCGCTTCGGCTTGCACTTCTGAGTCCATTCGCGAAAACCCTGGTATTTCAGTGAAGCTTTCCGCTCTTCATCCTCGCTATGAATTTGGGCAACGTGAGACGGTGATGGCGGAGGTTGTTGGACGTGCTCGCTCTCTGGCTTTGTTGGCAAAATCAGCCAACATGGGGTTCAATATCGATGCAGAAGAAGCCGATCGACTAGATCTCTCCCTGGACGTTATCGAGGCCATTTTGAAAGACCCAGCGCTGAAGGGTTGGGATGGCTTTGGTGTTGTAGTGCAGGCTTATGGGCGGCGTGCGGCGCCTGTCTTGGATTGGTTGTATGAGTTGTCTCAAACATTGGATCGCCGAATTATGGTTCGCTTGGTCAAGGGCGCTTACTGGGATAGTGAAATCAAGCGCGCGCAGGTCCTAGGTCTGAAGTCTTTCCCGGTTTTCACGAGGAAAGAAAACACTGATCTGTCCTATCTGGCATGCGCGGAAAAGCTGTTGGGGATGACAGATCGCATCTATCCTCAGTTCGCAACCCACAACGCGCACACAGTGGCGGCCATACTGGCTATGGCTGAAGACAAAACCAAATTTGAATTCCAACGTTTGCACGGTATGGGCGAAGCGCTCCATGATCAGGTCTTGCGCGAGCATGGCAGTCTTTGCCGGATCTACGCACCCGTCGGTTCACATCAAAATTTGCTGGCTTACCTTGTCCGGCGATTGCTCGAAAACGGTGCCAACTCGTCTTTCGTAAACCAGTTGGTTGATGAAGAAATCACGCCTGAAATGATCGCTGCTGATCCCGTTAATAAAGCCGTTGCGCATGGTGCCACCGCTAGAAGCCCGTTCATTCCATTGCCGAAGGCAATTTTCGACGGTCGAACAAACTCAAAAGGCCTCGACATTACGGATCCCATTGAGATTTCAAAACTAGAAACTGATGCGCGAGAATTCCAAACAACTCAGTGGCATTGGGGTGATGGCGGCGAACCTGTGATCAACCCAGCTCGTCATAAAGATCAGGTGGGCACTGTGAGGATGGCTTCCGGTGATGATGTCTCCCCCACCATTGTACGAGCGCAGGAGGCCTTTCGGGAATGGGATGATAGGGGAGCCGTTGAAAGAGCGACCGTCTTGGAAAAGGCAGCAGATCTTTATGAAGCGAACACACCGGAGTTGCTAACAATATTGTGCCGTGAAGCTGGTAAAACTTTGCTTGATGGCGTGGGCGAAATTCGAGAGGCTGTCGACTTCCTGAGATACTACGCAGCCGAAGCAGGCTCAAAAAGCAGCCTAGAAGAAGTGAAGGGGCAGGGTGTCTTCGCCTGCATCTCCCCCTGGAACTTTCCATTGGCAATCTTTACTGGGCAAATCGCTGCTGCTCTAGCCGCAGGCAACACGGTCGTCGCCAAACCAGCCGAGGCAACTGCGTTGACCGCTATGCGCGCTGTCGATCTGCTTCACGCAGCCGGTGTTCCAAAAGATGTTTTGCAGCTGGTCCCAGGAACAGGGTCAGAAGTTGGAGCGGCGTTGACATCAGACCCGAGGGTGTCAGGCATTTGCTTCACGGGATCGACTGAGACCGCGCAGATCATCAATCGGACGCAAGCCACAAACGCAGCGCCTGACGCATCTTTGATCGCCGAAACCGGTGGCATCAATGCGATGATCGTCGATTCCACCGCTCTACCGGAACAGGCTGTGCGCGATATTTTGGCCTCTGCATTCCAATCAGCAGGGCAGCGCTGTTCGGCTCTACGGATTCTTTACGTCCAGGATGATGTCGCAGAGCGAACGTTAAAGATGTTGTTTGGCGCCATGGACGCCTTGTGCATCGGCGATCCAGCAGAGCTTTCAACCGATGTTGGCCCGGTGATCGACCAGAAAGCCAAAGAAGGGATAGAAAGTTACCTCGACGCAAACAAGTCTAAGATCATTAAGCAATTGCCGTTACCCAAAGCTTGTGTTAGCGGAACCTTCGTCGCTCCCACCGTGGTAAAGGTTGATGGCATAGCCGATCTGACGCGGGAAGTTTTCGGCCCAGTTTTGCACGTCGCTACCTTTGAGCCTGAAAAACTGGATCAAGTGGTGGCGGATATCAATGCAGCGGGTTACGGATTGACGCTGGGGTTGCACACTAGGATCGACCAGCGGGTCGAAGAGATTGTGGGCCGTGCAAAAGTTGGCAACATCTACGTTAACCGAAACCAGATAGGCGCCGTTGTGGGTTCTCAACCCTTCGGAGGTGAAGGCCTCTCTGGGACGGGTCCCAAAGCTGGCGGGCCGCTTTACTTGCAACGCTTCATGAAGGCAGAACTCTATCAAAAGCAGGAGGCTCCACATCAAAGTGAAAATCAGGCAGAAGCGAGGGCGATTCTATCAAGCTGGGGGAAACTAGACGCCAATGTTTGGCGCTCAAACGAGGCCAGTGAGAAAGCTGAAATCCTCGCCAAGACAGGCTTTAGTCTAGACCTCGATTTTGACACAGCAGCAATCAATTTGCCGGGACCCACCGGTGAATCAAACCGGCTTGAGTTTCACGGTCGTGGCAAAGTTCTATGCCTGGGTGATATTGATTCCAACGGGACTGAACCAACGGCCATGGAGCAAGCAAAGATTGCACTCAACACCGGTAATGCGGTCTTGGTTGTGGCGCCCGGTGTAGATGGTTTCGTTGACGAGCGAAAAACCAGGAAGATACCGTTAGAGTTAGTGGATGGGTCTCTACCGCTGGAACTCCTTAGCCAGCTTGATGAATTAACCGCCGTTGCTGCGAGCGGTTCGTCAGAAAACCTACGCCAAATCCGCCAAGAACTCGCCAAAAGTAAAGGTGCGATAGTGCCTCTCATCTCAGACTGGCGACAGGCCGAAAGATTTGTGCTTGAGAGAGCAATCTGTGTCGACACTACGGCCGCAGGAGGAAATGCCACACTGTTGGCGGCAGTTTCCTGATAAACGAAGGGAATTAGTCGAAAAAGGAAATTAGTCGGTAAAGTCCTGGCCGATCGATTTGCGATCTTTGTAACGATGGCCTTTACCAAACTCGCGAATGTACCGGACAAGTTTTTTGAGAGGCTTGGAAATACGACTGCTTAAAGGGCGGGCAGCGCCGGAATAATGAAGATCCAGGCAAGCGCGGATCTCTTGGTAATTCGTTTCATTGACCAAATCACTCGGTGAACCAGCCTCGCCTTTTACAAAAAACAGGGCAGTCGTTACGGCCTCCACGTTGTTCGCAAGGTCGAAACCAGCCAGTTTTCCGCACCCTTGCAAAGTCCAGGGGCTGAAGTTGAAGATGTGGCCGTAATGAAAAATTTTCCCTTTGGTCCGACCAACCGCGTAAGCCTTTATGTTAGGCACCTCGACATAAAGGAGCCCGTCATCTTTCAGCCAACCTCTCAGCCGATTTAAAAATGCCACCGGATGATTGATGTGTTCCAACACATGGTTCAGGCGAATGAAATCAAATGACTTATCCGGGTAGTCAGTCTCGTTCATCATGCCGCAGAATATGTCGACATCGTAGAATTCTTTTGCTGACTGAGCATAACCTTCATTTGGTTCTATGCCCTGTGCGTCCCAACCACGCTGTTTTGCGAGGTAAAGAAACTCTCCACCACCAGCACCTACATCTAAGCAAGTTTTGACTTGGCTCAATCGTTCGCCGTTATGATCAAAGAAACTCTGAGCGCGGGTGAATGCCCGTAAAGAATGCTTCTTTTTGGGGACCGAAACGCTTTTGTAACTCTTGCGGTAGTCCTTTGAATAGAACCGCGTCAGTTCCTCGTCTGTCGGGATCGGGCTGTTGAAAACCGTACCGCAAGATCGGCAGAGATCCGTGGTCAAAGCCTTGCCATGACGATCTTTCTTTGAGATCACCTCTAGGTCATTTTGTTGACAAAGTGGACAAGAAGGCATGGCTTTACAAATCTGAGCTGTTGGAGTTGTTCGGCTTCTTGCAGATTTCACTTAACTTTGGAAGGCTAAATGTAGTCGAATCGACTCCCAATCCCCCCATACTTAGGCCACTTGCTCTATTTCTTCGTTGAGAAGGAACCCACCGGATTGCCTAGACCACAGCTGCGCATAGAGGCCGCCTTGTTCTAAAAGCTCCTCATGGCTACCGTCTTCAACGATTTTGCCACCATCCATGACAATGAGGCGATCCATAGCTGCAATAGTCGAAAGGCGGTGTGCGATAGCAATGACGGTTTTGCCATCCATTAAGCGGTGCAGACTTTCTTGAATGGCTGCTTCAACCTCTGAATCTAAGGCTGAGGTGGCTTCATCAAGCACGAGAATAGGGGCGTCTTTCAATAGAACACGGGCAATTGCAATACGCTGTCGTTGGCCGCCTGAAAGCTTGACGCCTCGTTCACCAACATGCGCCTCAAGGCCCGATCTGCCATTGACGTCCGCCAACTCAGTAATAAAGGACATGGCTTGCGCGTCCTTGGCGGCCTGGATGATTTCTTCCTCTGTCGCGTCAGGTTTTCCGTAGCGAATGTTATCCCTGACCGAACGATGCATCAGAGAGGGTTCTTGGGTAACCATACCGATTTGGGCTCTGAGAGAGTCTTGTGTGATGTCAGCAATGTTCTGGCCATCGACCGCGATTGCGCCTCGCTCAAGGTCATAGAAACGCAGCAGCAGATTGACCAATGTTGACTTGCCAGCACCTGACCGACCGACCACGCCGACCTTCTGGCCGGGTTTAATGTTCAGTGTCAGGCCCTCAACAACGGCTGCTTTACCGTCGAGATCTTTGCCATAGTTGAACTGGATTTCTTGGTATGAGATTGCCCCATCTGTGACTTTCAAAGGGCGCGCGTCAACCTTGTCCAGCACTTGGCGTTCTCGGGAGATTGTTTCCATACCATCCTGAACGGTGCCGATCTCTTCGAACAAAGCCCAGACTTCCCAAAGGATCCAGTGTGACATGCCCTGGAAACGCAAAACCAGTCCTACAGCAAGAGCAAAAGCCCCAACAGAGATAGCATCAACCGTCCACAACCAAATGGCTAGGGCCGCGACGGAAAACAGCAGCAGACTGTTGATGAGTTCCAGAATAACCGACATTGATGTCGACATCCGCATCTGGCGGTAAACACAGTCCAGGAAACCGTCCATACCCTCTTTAATGTAGGCATCTTCACGGTCGGCGTGGGCAAACATTTTGACCGTGTTTATGTTGGTGTAGGAATCTACGATGCGACCGGTCACAACTGAGCGATGGTCCGCTTGCTCCATGGAAATGACCTGGAGCCTTGGCACGAAGTACCAAAGTGCAAAGGCGTAAAATACAAACCAAACCAACATTGGAATCATAAGTCGCCAGTCAGCGGAGGCGAAAAGAATGACGGAAGCCGTGAAATAAACCATGACATAGAGGAAGATGTCGATGATCTTGAGGACCACGTCGCGTGCAGCTAACGCAGTTTGCATAACTTTGGTTGCGATGCGCCCGGCAAAATCGTCTTGGAAAAAGGATAGGCTTTGTCTCAGGACATAGCGATGGGCCTGCCACCGCACCCGCATTGCAAAGTTTCCTAGCAGTCCCTGGTGACGTGCAGATTCGTAAACAAATGAAATCACTGGCAGGGCAACCACTACGACCCCAGCCATCAACAACAGATAGGTTGAATGATCTTCCCACAAACGATCTTTTTCGATGGTGGAAAGCCAGTCGACCAGCGAGCCAACAAAGCTGAACACCATGACCTCTAACACTGATGCAGTAATGGAAAGCACTCCGACAAAAATCAACAGAGGCCAGAAAGGCTTTGCATAGTAGAACAGAAAAGCTCTCAGCGTTCCGGGTGGTTGCTCTGGTGGCGCATCGGGGAAAGAATTAACCCGGCGCTCAAACCATTTGTAGATAGCGGTCTTCACTGTTTTCTCCTGGGGAGCAAATTGAATCGAACGGGCCAGAATAGCGGCGAATCCAGATAAGCAAAGGAATCTCTTGGACTTAGACGAATCTTCTTTATGGCTGTGACTTTATTCCCACTCTTTACCATCGGCCCAAATTCGACCTATGTCTGCTTCTTTGTCTTTTCGTGCTTTGGAGATTTTTGTAGCCGTTGCCGAAACCCGTTCAATGGCGGCGGCGGCAACCCGGCTTAAGTCGTCAGTATCTAACATCTCGCAACAGATCTCAAGACTTGAGGCCTCGCTGGATACTCAGTTGATAGACCGAACAGCACGACCTATAGCGTTGACGATCGCCGGAACGCGCTTTCTGGCGCATGCTATCGGTATCTTGGATCACGTTACGTCCGCGCGCTCTGACATGATGGAGATGCAGCTATCGACCCTGCCGTCGCTGACCTTCGCGATTGTTGACGGGTTAGATTTACTTTTGGCACCGGATCTGATGATTGAGATGCAACGCTGTCATCCTACCTGCGAATTGGCGGCCTGGTCGGGCAAGACGGAACAAAACCAACGTTCCCTTTTGGAACGAGAAGTGGATATCATCGTTTCCGCAGATGCTTTTGAACATCATGATGCCTTGGAACGCCATCCTCTTTTGAGAGAACCTTTGATACTGGTCGCGCCGCCGAACGTATTGGACAAAGGTGGTATTGATATCGAAAAGCTAAAGTCCACACCCTATGTCTCTTTTTCACAAGAGCTACCGTTGGGAAAGTTGATTGCAACGCACTTGCGAAGGGTTCGGCTTGAAGTGCCAAGCTTTTGTTCTTTCCACTCTTCACGCTCGATTTTCTCGACGATCTTAAAGCTGGGTGGGTGGACAATCACCACGCCGATTTGCTTGTTAGACACACCAGGGTTCATCGAGCAGCTGGAGATGCATGCACCACCATTCCCCAACACAGGACGTACTGTTTCTATTTGGGCAAGGAACGGCGAATTGGCAGGACTGCCAGAACGCCTGGCGGAGGTTTCCCGCGATATACTGACCCGCACGACCATCGAACCAGCTGTTGCCGACATGCCTTGGTTAGAAGGCCGGTTTAAGGTGATCCACGATCTCGATGAGTGATGTCGGCGAGTAAAGCTTTAGTCAGAACGAAAGTATCATTCGGCTCCTATTAACACTTTCAAATTTCGTTTGGTAATAGTGGCGGGCTCCTTTATTCGATTTCTCAACAGTTCAGGGAGAAATCGATGAAAACTCAAGCGCGCGTGGTTGTCATTGGCGGTGGAATCGCCGGTTGTTCAACTCTCTATCATTTGGCCAAAGAGGGTTGGAGTGATGTCGTGTTGGTTGAGCGAGATGAGCTGACTTCTGGCTCAACCTGGCATGCGGCGGCACAGGTGACCCAGTTTGGTGGCAACCAAACCATGATTGGCTTGAAACGGCACTCAATTAACCTTTACCGTGAGCTGGCGGCTGACCCCGATTTCCCGATCAATTACCACATTACCGGCGGCATGCGGCTTGGCTACACTCAAGCACAAGAAGATATCTACAACCACTATATCGGCATGGCCAAAGCCATGGGTGTTGATTTCGAGTTGATCGATGGGGAAGAGGCCGCGAAACGTCATGCTTTGATGAAACCAGATGGCATTCGTTGTGCCTGGTGGGACCCCTTGGACGGTGACATTGACCCAAGTCAGTTGACACAGGCTTTGGCGCGTGGTGCCCGCAAGATGGGCGCGGAGGTCTATCGCTTTAATCCTGTTGAGAACATCACACAGCATGCCAACGGTGAGTGGATTGTCCACACCACGAACGGTGACATCACTTGCGAAGTCGTGGTGAATGCCACTGGATACCGGGTGAATGAAGTCGGCGCCATGCTTGGGGTTGAGCATCCCGTTATGTCCATGGAGCACATGTACTTTCTGACCGATCCCATCCCAGAATTGGAAGCGATGGAGGAGCGCGTGCCGATTATTCGCGATCCCGGCGACGACTTCTACAGCCGACAAGAGAAGAACGGCTTGTTGGTCGGAATCTATGAACAGCAATGCAAAGATTGGGGCATGAATGGCATTGATCCGGATTTCACAATGGCTTTGTTGCCTAATGATCTGGATCGCTGCCTTGACAATATGGAGCGCATCTTTGAACGCATGCCAGCACTGACGGAAACTGGCATTCATACGGTGGTGAACGGTCCAATCACCTACTCAGCCGACGGGGCACCGCTCATTGGCCGTATTCCTGGCCTGCAAAACGCCTATTGTGCAATTGGCTTGCGGGCGGGCATTGGAGAAGGCGGTGGGCATGGTAAACTGCTGGCTGAAACCATCATTTATGGCCAAGCAGAGTGGGATACTTGGAGCCTGGATCCACGACGCTTCACGCGTCACGCCAATACAGAGTTCACGCGTTTGATGGCGATTGAGGATTATCAGCTAGAGTTCCATTACCATGAACCGCATGAGCATCGTCCAGCTGGCCGTCTCGCCAAAACAACGCCGCTTTATCATGTTCTGAAAGAGCAGGGAGCCGATTTTGGTGTCGTGTCAGGTTGGGAGCGGGCACTGTTCTTTAAGCCTGACGCAGATTTTGAACCGACACATGGATATAGATTCCAGAATTGGCACGATCAAGTCGGAGCCGAAGTGAGAGCCTTGGCTGAGAACGTCGGGATCATGGAAGTTTCAGGCTTCAACCGCTATGAAATCAGCGGTGCGGGAGCATCACAGTGGATTGAAGGCTTGTTCTGTGGACCAACACCTAAGAAAGTCGGCAAAGTTGGCTTGGTCTATTCGTTGACCGAACATGGCAAAGTACTGAGCGAAGCCACGATTGCCAAGCTTGAGGCTGATCGTTTCTGGTACGGTTCGGCCGCTGCTGCTGAATTCCATGACATGGATTGGCTAGAGAAACACAAGCCAACTTCTGGCGTTGAAATCAAATCATTAACAGCTTCTTACACTATTTTGGTTCTGGCAGGGCCGAAGTCGAGGGAATTGTTAGCAAAGGTCTCTCCTCGAAACGATTGGTCAAATGAGGCCTTTCCCTGGCTCACGAGCAAGCAGGTTTACTTGGGCTTCTCTGAAGCTCTTGCAATGCGGGTTTCCTTCTCTGGTGAGTTGGGTTGGGAGCTACACATACCGAACGAGCAGCTCTATGCCGCCTATCAAGCATTAAACGTTGCTGGTGCGGAATTCGGCCTTAGTCGCTTCGGCCTCTATGCCACTGAATCGATGAGGTTAGAGAAGGGGTACAAACATTGGAAAGCGGACTTGATTGATGAGTATTCACCGTTTGAGACAGGACTGGATCGTTTCGTTCGTCTGAACAAACCAGATTTTGTCGGCAAAGAAGCGCTGGTTAAGCTCGCGGAACAAGGGCCGAAACGTAAGTTTGTAACTATGATTGTGGAGTGCGAAGTCGCGCCAGCACACGGCGGTGATTCTATTTACAAGAAGGATGAACTGATTGGTACGGTCAGCTCCGGCGGTTGGGGTTACCGTGTAAACCGTAACATTGCCATGGGCTTCGTCGACGCCAATTCAGCGGTGGAAGGCCAGATTTTGGAGATTGGGCTGTTGGGAGAAAGGGTAAAAGCAACGATTGTCGAGGATTGTTTGTTTGACCCTGAAAACAAACTGGTCCGTTCTTAGATAAGTTGGAATCAGAAAAGCCCGCGAGGCTCTCTTTCTCGCGGGCTTTTACGTATTAGTGGTCTTGGCGCTTAGTAACGCATCTGATAGCCGAGGATCACCGAGCTGTCGGCAAGGCCATTCGTGGTAAATGTGCTACCACCACCGGAAAGGTCAAAATCACCAGTGTCTTGATAACGATACTCGAGAGTAACAGCTGTTTGACGATTAAGTTTTTGACGTACGCCACCAAACACTTGCCAAGCAAATTCGTCACCATCGAGGGATAGACCGGGAGTAAGAAGGTTGCCCAGACTTAATTCAGCACTTTTCCAGCCGACGCCACCACCAAAGTAAGGCTCTATAGTGAGGTCAGGAGTACGTGCATAATACAACAAGTTGCCCATAACTGAGTGGCTTTGAAGATTGAAGTCAATTCCAGACACATCAAGACTGCTATTTCGGTAAGTGTATTCTATCTCACCAGCTAGTCCAACGTTGCTCTCCAGACCAAGGGTGAAACCGACAGGGAGTCCAACTCCGCCGTCGAAGGACGCAACGCTAAGCTTGACATCATGAGCCCAGTTGGCACCTGTGTTGATTTCGAAGTAACCAGAATAATTGCTAGGGCTGTTGACAGTGAAGGTAGGCAACACTGATGGAGCAGTTTTGTGCGATCTGAGAATAAACTGAGCGTTTGCAGTTGAAATAAACAATAGACTCATGAAAAGCGCCGTAATTGCGCCTCTAATAGAGAAAGGCATGATCAAAAATCCAAATAAATAAGTAATAAAAATAGTC
>Ga0055584_100001689_pt1 | contig 21633 bp, 11 predicted proteins | sample OSDHelmetaG_FD_58716 | JGI IMG/M metagenome (GOLD analysis project Ga0055584, IMG submission 58716) | Pelagic marine sediment microbial communities from the LTER site Helgoland, North Sea, for post-phytoplankton bloom and carbon turnover... | ecosystem: Environmental > Aquatic > Marine >...
ACCGTTTCGATGTTGCCACCGAAAAGCGTGGTCTCTTACACCACGTTTTCACCATTCCCTGTCCTAAAACAGGATGTTATTTTCTGCTACACTCGCTGTCTTGCAGCCTTTCAACTGCAATCCCCCGAAGTTATCGGGGTGCATTGCCCTGCGTTGCCCGGACTTTCCTCGTAATCACAAAAGTGAGCACGCGATAGACCCGTTTGTCCAAGACAAAAGTAAATAAAATATGTACAAAATAATTGACGGTTAGTCGCCGCTATGCTTCAGTATGGCGTAAACCGGAAGGTGGTCACTATATCCGGCTAGATAGTTTTTGCCACCAAATGTTCGTAAAGGGAAGTTTTTATATTTTCCAGATGCTTGCTTTAGCCACTTTTCGTCACGAATTTTAGCTGACTTTCCTACGTACTCCCATGATTTGCCGTCTAACAGGTTATCGTTCACCATTATTTGATCTAACATGTTCCAAGTACCTCTAAAGCAATAACTACCTTTTTTCTTGTCATTAAGTCGACTCATAACGTTGAAAAGTTGTTCATTACTAATTGTTTTGTAATCGCCAGAAGTATTCAATTCGGTCAAAACACTCTTGTTATCTGGTTCATCATTAAAATCCCCAACCACAACTACGTTGGCATTCGGTGTAAGTTTAACCAAACTATCTTTCAGGCGTTTTAGCGTTTTTGCCGCTTGTATACGCTTTGGTTCACTCTCTGCAAGACCTCCGCGTCGACTTGGCCAGTGATTCACAAAAAATAGAAAATCTTCGTCTCCCACAACACTTTTCATTTTGACCCACAAAATGTCTCTCGTTATTTGCTCAAATTCAGAAAGGTCTACCCATTGAACTCCGCTCTCTACAAGGGTCAATTTTTTAGGGTTATACATGGCCGCAACGTCAATACCTCTTGCGTCGCTACTTTCATAGTGGACGAGCTCGAATTTTAGTTTATTTAGTGGGTTTGTCGCTAATAGATCTTCTACCACTGTTTTGTTTTCGACTTCACATAAGCCTAGAAAATCTGGAGCGTACTGACCATCAAAAGTGGTAATTACTTTGGCCAAGTTGTGTAATTTAGTTTTATACTTTTCTGTATTCCATTGTCGGAATGAATCCGGTAAATATTCTCCATCATAGGTTTCAGGATCGTCTATCGTGTCGAATAGGTTTTCGACATTGTAGAATGCGACTCCCATATAATGTGGCTCTTTGCAAGACGAGTAAATCATTGCAACAACGAAACAAATGCCAAGTAAAAGTACTGTTTTGCGCATTGTCCAAAAGTACAATTGTCAATCAAAATAGGCGATAAATGTTTCGTGTTTATGAATTAATAAATAACACATGGTATCGACTCACATTCAACCTGTAGTTTTGCGTTATGACGTTGATAAAATCGATATCCGGATTTAGAGGAACTATAGGGGGAAAAGTAGGAGAAAACCTGACACCTATTGATACCGTAAAGTTTGCTGCAGCTTTTGCGACTTGGTTAAAAGACCAAGACAAAGGCAACACTATTGTTATTGGTAGGGATGCCAGAATTAGTGGTTCTATGATTTCGAGTTTGGTAACCAACACCTTAATTGGTATGGGGATGAATGTGATTGACTTAGGGTTAAGCACAACACCTACGGTGGAAATGGCAGTGCCTAGTTTAAAGGCAGCCGCAGGCATAATACTTACAGCAAGTCATAATCCGGCACAATGGAACGCCTTAAAATTGCTGAATAGTAAAGGGGAATTTATTAGCGCGGAAGATGGAAAAGAGTTGCTTCAAATTGCTGAAGGGGATGACATGACTTTTGCTGGTGTCAATGAGCTAGGCACTGTCATAGAAGACACTACATGGATTGAAAAACATATTGACGCTATTCTTGAATGCAGCGAGGTGGATCAGGATGCGATTGCAGCAGCAAATTTCAGCGTGGTTGTAGACGGTGTAAACAGTACCGGTGGCATCGCGATTCCAGCGGTTCTTAAACGTTTAGGCGTAACCGAAATTACAGAACTGTATTGTGATCCAACGGGCGATTTCCCGCACAACCCTGAACCACTAGCCGAAAATTTAACGAAAATATCGGAAGTGGTAAAGTCGAAGAAGGCTGACCTAGGCATCGTTGTAGATCCAGATGTAGATAGGTTGTGTTTTGTTATGGAAAATGGAGACTTGTTTGGAGAGGAGTATACCTTGGTTGCAGTCTCTGATTATTTGTTGGGTATTCAACCAGGCAACACGGTTTCCAATTTGTCGAGTACCAGAGCACTGCGAGATGTCACTGAAAAACATGGAGGCAAATACACAGCCAGTGCTGTGGGCGAGGTGAATGTGGTTGATAAAATGAAAGAAACACAAGCTGTGATTGGTGGAGAAGGAAACGGCGGCGTGATTTGGCCAAAGCTTCATTACGGTAGAGATGCCCTTGCTGGTGTCGCTTTGTTTTTAAGTCACCTTGCTCAGAAAAAGTGTTCCATGACCGAATTGAAAGCTTCCTATCCTTTATATGAAATGTCAAAGAACAAAATAGAACTTACTCCTGACATGAATATTCCTGATATATTGAAACAAATGGGGGAGAAGTATGCCCACGAAGACACCAACACCGTAGACGGATTGAAGATAGAGTTTGCTGAAGAGTGGGTGCATCTTAGGGGCTCAAACACAGAGCCAATTATTCGTATTTATGCAGAAAGCAAATCTGCTCAGAAAGCCCACGAATTGACCGAAAGGATAAAAGCGGAAGTATTAGCACCGTAGGCTAGTCTTTGTCTTTCTTTTTCTTGTCTTTCTTTTTTAGTTTCTTCTCGCCGCGACCGATGGTCACATTGATGCCAGTCCTCATGTTGATGGTATTCGCTTGTTTATGCGCAAATAGGCCAATCAGGTTGTCGCTAACAAAATAGGTTTGAATTGGTCCAGCATTGAGGCTAAACCCTAATCCTGCGTTAACGATTGAATTGTTTGCCACTGAATACGACAGCGATACACCCAACACCCTGGTTAATTTAGAGTTCCAACTTAACGTAATAGCTGGATCAAGGGTTTTCTTATAGACACTGCCATGCAAAAGAACGCCAGCATTGTGATTCTTTGTGAAATTTAGATTTCCACCTACGTAAAACTGTGCAAATAAACCAGTTGTAAAAGACTCTGTGTTGTTGTTTAGTCTAAAGGTTGATTGTAATGTGTCACTCAATTTATTAAATGCGGTCTCTACGTCATCGCCGTCAAAATCAAGCGCGTTTTCAATGTTAAGACCCGTAAATTGATACGTAGCACTAGGGTTTTCCGATTTCCAATTGTACGTGTTGGTATTCCATGTAATGCGGCCAAGGTTGGTAATACTTGCGCTCAATGTAAGGTTATTGTTGAGTTTGTATGTAGCTCCTAGATCTAACGCAACACCGTGATTACCACCTTTTAAAATAGAATTAACGGCATCTTGAAAGGTTAATGAATCAGAAAACTCAAAAGTCGAATCAAAAGGTGATATAGAAGGAATACCGCTAAAAGAGTTTGCTGTATTAATTTGAATATCTGATTGCAAGTAGTAATCAAAGGTATTTGGGTCAGTCGTAAAGTTAAACGAACTCTCTTCAGTAGATACCGTAGCAATCCCTTTTATGAAATGGACCCGTCCACCTACGGTTAACTTGTCATTCATTAGCTTGCGGCTATATCCAATGCCTACTTCTGCGTAAGACATCATATCTAAACCGAAACCAAAGTCGAACTCTCGATTAAGGTTTGCACCACCGTTTCCTTGGGCAACAAATTGGAAGAAATCGCCAGGAGCTGTAAATCTTACGTTATTAACCAGTGATGTGTTGAAGAAGAAATAGTTCTTTTTTACCTTAAAGCCGAATGAAAACAGATCAACGGAATTCGAAATAGATATGAAATTCTTTTTCTTAAATCCGTCTGTAAACTCTCCTAACATAAACGTCGTGTCTCCATTTTCATCTGGTCGGATAGCGTCAACCACGTCTCCAAGTTTGAAAGCTGAGAGCCCAAAATCAAAGTAGTTCGAAGAGATGCCTGGTAATCCTATAAAGACCTTTGCGTCGGATTGATTTGCAGGATTGACATAAAACTTTTGTGGAATTGGCTTCATGTTGTACAAGGTTAAATTGTTTTGTCCTTGCACTTGTATTAAACCTATCAGAGCGACAACCGAAGTAATAATTAATCTTTTCATGGCTTACTTCGTTTCAAGATTAAATACCCCTTTGGCTTGTATACCTAATTTTACACTGATTCCATAGTCATTGAAAAACTTGACTTCAGGTTGCGGTGTGACACCCTTATAGGTGTTCAGGTTGGCTTTAATTAAGCCGAGTTTTGATTCCCTTATTTTGTCAAACCTTTCTTTGTTTAATGTGATGTCTAACGTGTAGATGGTTGGACCAGTAATTTTACCAGTACCATCAACTGCAGCGCTCCTTAATAAGAATGTATCATCTTTAAAAAGAGAATCAATCGTTACATTATTTTCGTCTTGGAAATACAATTGAATGTCTACATCAAGTGGGAAGTCGTTTTCTAAAAAGAGTCGCAGCGTGACCTCATCCAGCTCTTCGACGTCGTCCAAATCAGTATAGGTGCTGTCTAATGATACTTCTCGACTTAAGGTAATGCCATCTGCGGATCCATGCAGCGGAATATCAATATCTACGCCAACTACAAGCTCGCTGTTATAGGTGATAAAATTACGATCAGTGGTTCCTGGTGGGTTTATCTGAGCACCGTATCCGTATAGCAAATACTCTGGCACATTACTTACGACATCGGCGATGTTACTGTTGTCTTTATTGAGTTCAAACGAATCCACCAAGGTTTCCCCTATTTGTTGTTTGTTTGGCGTTGGTATAACCAATGGGTCAGGGTAACCAGTAAGCGTAATCTTTCCTTTGGACTTAGAGAAACTAGAGAATTCACTAATTGTTGAATGTATTGGAAGTCCGTAAGAGTTTGATAATATTATCTTGATTCTCGGGTCGCCAATTCTGAACTCAATGTCTTGTAGTGAGGAATCTACACCTTTAAAAAGGTCCAGACGTAACGTGTCGGCTGCTTCAGGTGCGATGTCAGAAGGTTTCACCAAACCATATAAGACGTCATATTCGTTGTAAATGAAATCTGTTACAAAGCTTAGCTTGTCATCTGTGCTTATAGGGTTGTTGCCCACTTTAGTTACAGAGATTTTAAACTGTGCTAAAACTTGGTCAAAATCTTTGTCGCCACTTTTAGTCAGATCGAAAAACGAATTATTAAGATCCTTGTTTTGCTTGGAAACCACCGTCCCAGTTCCATCATAAGCCAAATCAAATGCATACTTCAACGGTAGGCCATTTTTTACAATCTCAGGGATTGTGATGTCTACTTGAACATCATGTTGGATGTCTGACGTTAATTGCGTCATAACACCACAGGCACCCATGACAATACTGTCTATTTCGGCATTGTCAACACCAAAATTAAAGAGCGTAGTGAAGCTAACTTCCGTACTACTTGTGTTGTTTAGTTCGTTGATATGGAATTGTAATAATCCAAAAGAACCGTCAAAGTGCTGCAACGGTATGCGCACAATTTCGTTGGCTTTTAAACTGGCTAATTCGTCGCGATAAACAACATGAAACAGGTTGTCATGATCTACCTCTACAAAAGCGGTTGAGCTTTCGTTAAAGAAATCACTTATGGTAACACGCGTATTAACCAGAGGCACTGCAATCGTAGGGTCCCACTGAACTTGCTCTACACTGTCAATGGTTTTAAACGTTTCCTTAATGTCTTTAATGCAACCGGAAAAAACACCAGTAAATACAATTAAAATAAGTATTCTTGAAAGCCTCATGTCAACTAGATTTGAAGACGCAAGTTACAGAATAGTCACTTTGTCCAAAAGGGTTGTTTACTATTTGTGGCAATCAAAAGACAAATAAATTTGACTGCCGGATATTCAACATTACTAAGGTTTACATCACATGACCTTTCGCGCTTAAGTAGCGCTCAGCGTCCAAAGCTGCCATACAACCTGTACCTGCCGCTGTTACGGCTTGTCTGTAAATCTTGTCTTGCGCATCACCACAAGCAAAAACACCCTCTACATTTGTTTTGGCAGTACCTGGTTTGGCAATGATGTATCCTTGATCATCCATGTCTACAAAGTCTTTAAAAATCGCGGTGTTTGGTGTATGTCCAATCGCGACAAAGAAACCTTTCACTGGAATTTCTTTCTTTTCGTTGGTGATGTTATTGTGCACACGAACACCTTCTACCTCCATATCGCCCAAAATCTCGTCTGTTTCCGTGTTGAATAATACTTCAATATTCTCTGTGTTTTCAACCCGATGCTGCATCGCTTTTGAGGCACGCATTTCATCACGACGAACCAACATGTATACTTTGTTGCAAATTTTTGATAGGTATGTAGCTTCTTCTGCTGCAGTATCTCCTGCGCCTACTATGGCTACATCCAAACCTCGGTAAAAGAAACCGTCACATACAGCACAAGCAGAAACTCCACTACCGTTTAAGCGTGTTTCACTTTCTATACCCAACCACTTAGCTGAAGCACCTGTTGAAATAATAACAGATTCAGCTTCTATTTCGTGTTTGTCGTCGACCCACACTTTATGTGGTGCACCGTTTGAAAAATCTACCTTGGTAATCATTCCAAAACGGACATCGGTACCCAGTCGCACTGCTTGCTTTTTGAAATTGTCCATCATTTCAGGACCCATTATCCCATCTGGATATCCAGGATAGTTTTCTACGTCTGTCGTTATGGTTAATTGTCCACCTGGCTGCATACCTTCATACAAAACAGGCTTCATATCTGCACGTGCTGCATATATGGCTGCCGTATATCCTGCAGGGCCACTTCCAATGATTAAACATTCTACTTTTTCGACGTTTTCTGACATTTCTAAAATTTTATGCAATTATACAATCAGGAGTCGCAAAAGTTGAAAGAAGTGGACAAACTGTCGATGATAAAAATCAATACATAAATAATTATTTTCGATAGTGACTTCAAACAACAATTCTTTTAATTTGGCACAACCATTAATTGTTTATGACTAACACTAACCTTAATCACTTCGTTGTCATCCTGTTAACAGGATCATTTCTATTATTTGGTTGTAGCCAAGAGTACACTTCCGCTAGCCTTAATGGCAAGTGGCAGGTGACCAAAATGGTAGCAGATATGCCTGAATTAAAAGATTTGTCTCCTGCCATTATAAAAGCAGGAGAGGAGCTTGCACTATCGACGACGTATGAATTTAACGCAGATGGTTCAAGCATCGAGACATCAAATTATTATCCGGAAGGTATTCCTGGCAAATGGACATACAACTCCGATAGCATGACGCTTAACCTTATCAGCACGGATGAAGCCATACCAAGTGAATCGTATTATACGGTGGCGTTTCACAGTAAACGCAAAATGACGTTACTCCAGAATTATCAGGAAATGGGTAGTTTGAAAATGGAATTGGTAAGATTGAAGAAGTAACAATGAGTAATGTTGCCTATTTTATTGAGAAGTTCAAGACTAAAAGTAAAGAAGAATTACAACAAATTGTCGAGCAACCTGCGCATTATCAAAATGATGCATTAATAGCTGCCAAACAGCTACTTGCAGATCTTGGTGCCTACGTAAACATGGAGCCTGAGACAATTATTGAAGAGGAAACTCCAAAACATGCCGCATCAGTAGACAATTTAATTGTATCGCGCCAAATGAGATTAATTCATTACGTGATAGATTATGTAGTGTTGCAGGTGCTAACCGTAGCTTCAATGGCATTGATCAATCTGTCTTACGAGCTCACTGGAATTTATTATCAAACGACGCTTTTTGCCCCACTAGACATTGCCAACTATTTTGTACTATTCTTCTTGTATTACCTGTTGTTAGAGCATTACGGTCAGATTACCATTGGGAAACTGATTACGAAAACCATGGTGGTAGACGAGATGGGCTATGAACCTAGTTTTTCAGAATCATTGTACCGTACCTTATCTCGTTTTATACCATTTGAAGCTTTTAGTTGTCTAAGAAAACCAAGTAGAGGGTGGCACGATACGTTGTCAGGCACGTACGTAATTGAAAGGAGAAATCTTGATCGGTTTAGAAAAAGATTGGGAGGCGTGAGCGCAGAAGACCACTTGGTCGATAGTGGATCTGAATAAGGTGAAAAATTGCGCAAATGGCGTTCAGAAGTTCTCATGACATTTCATTCAATCTTAAAGACGATATTTGCTCGATTTTGTAGTATAATAAGTCACGTATGTATAAAAAGATTTACCTATTAGCAGTCATCACTCTGCTTGCCAACACAGTATTTGCTCAGTTCATCGATAGTAAAACAGAGGTTGTGAAGCAAGCATTCATCACCACATACAACTTTGAGTCATCAGACTTAGTCAATGTCGAAACGACGGATGATTACATAGATAAAAAAACAGGATTCAACCACATTTACTTACGTCAGCAGTTTGATAAAAAGCCAATTTTTAACGCTGTTGCTAATGCCGTTATACATAAAGGTGTTGTAAGTCATGTATCTAAAGGATTTCAGACAGACTTAAACAGTATGCCAGTTGACCGGGATTTTACTGTTAATGCAAATCAGGCATTTACGTCATTTTTGAAGTCAGAAAACTTGCTAGATAATGAGGCATATGCATTTGATTTAAACCAAGTAGGTTCATCGTTGGTTTGGATTGATTCTACTGCCGATGAGGTGCCAACTAAAGTTGAGCAAGGATTCTATTTAGATAACAATGTAATAAAATCATGTTATTTCATTCAATACTACAGTCCAGAACCCGAACACATGTGGAATGCTTTTGTTAGCGCTTCTTCTGGACAAGTAATCATGAAGTCCGATTTAATTGTAAGGTGCAGCTTTGATTCTCATCAAAATTGTACACATGGCGTTACGCTTGGCGGACCACTTCCAAACATATCTCAAGTAAATAAAGTAGAACGTATACAAGCCGATGCCAGTTATCAAGTGTTTGACTTTCCTCTTGAAAGTCCTAATCACGGGAATAGAACGGTAGTTGAAGATCCTGCTGATTCGGAGTCTTCACCTTTTGGGTGGCACGACGATAACGGAGTTGCAGGAGCTGAATATACCATTACTAGAGGAAACAATGTTTGGGCACAAGATGATTTAAATGGTAACAACGGTACGGGTTATAGCCCAGAGGGTGGATCGGGCCTAACCTTTGCTGCAGACTTTGATGTCAACCAATCAGCGACAAAATATATCGATGCGTCTATTATAAACCTGTTCTACTGGAATAATTTAATGCATGATGTTTTTTACATGTATGGATTTGACGAGGAATCTGGAAACTTTCAAGAGAACAACTACGGAAACGGTGGTCAAGGAAGTGATTACGTATTTGCCGATGCACAAGATGGTACAGGAACTAACAACGCCAACTTTAATGCCATGGTTGATGGTCAAAACCCAAGAATGCAAATGTATTTGTGGGGAAATGGAAGTACCATAGAAGATTACTTTCAAATAGACGAACCGGCTTCTATCGCTCGAAAATATGGATCTGCACCAGCGTCAATTGGAGGTAACTTAACCAAAACTCCAGTTAAAGGTGAGTTGGTACTTGTCGATGATGGTACCGCCAATGGTTCAGAAGGGTGTAACGCACTGACCAATAATACTTCTTTGAATGGTAATATTGCCGTGTTTGATCGTGGTAATTGCTCATTTGTGTCTAAGATTACAAAAGCACAGAATGCCGGTGCTATAGGTGTTATTGTGATTAACAACGTAGGTACTGCACCAATTGCGATGAGAGGCAACGGTGCTGGCGCTCTCACCATTCCTGCGATTATGATATCACAAGCCAATGGCAACACGATTAAAGCAAGAATGGCTCTAGAATCGGTAGAAGGATCGATGTATGATTCGTCTCGCATTGAAGGTAATTTTAGAGATAGTGATTTTGATAACGGTGTAATTGTTCACGAATACACACACGGAATTAGCGTCCGGTTGACAGGTGGGCCTAGTAATAGTGCTTGTCTTCAGTCAAATAGATACCAAGAGCAAATGGGCGAAGGGTGGAGTGACTTTTTGGGACTGATTATGACCCAACAAAAAGATGATTTACCAGAAAAGCGAAGAGGCATTGGAACGTATTCTAGTGGTCAACCAACAAATGGAAGAGGAATTCGTGTTTATCCATATTCAACAAGCTTTGCTGTTAATCCTGTTACTTACGACGATATTAAAAGTGCTCAATTCACTGTACCACACGGTGTTGGAAGTGTTTGGTGTTCTATGTTATGGGACCTACACTGGGCACTTATTCTTGAATATGGATACGATGAAGATATTTATCGTGGAACTGGTGGAAACAACCTCTCCATGCGCTTGGTTTTGGAAGCAATGAAACTTCAACCTTGTGGGCCAGGTTTTGTCGATGGACGGGATGCCATTCTAAAAGCGGATGAATTGCTGAATGGCGGCAAAAACAAGAAACTCATATGGACCACTTTTGCAAAGCGCGGATTAGGCTATAGTGCAGATCAAGGTGCATCTAGCAGTCGAGCTGATGGATCAGAAGCATTTGATCTTCCTCCATTTCTTGATAATTATAGTATTCACAAAACGGCAGTAAAGAGCGCTCTTTCTAACGAAACCATTGACTATACCATAAAAGTTGTTAATCGTGGTGGAGAGAATCTTCCAGAAATTGAAGTATTTGATAGCCTAGGACAAGAAGCTGAGTTTGTTACTTCTGATGGTAGATGTGATATCAATTTCAATGAAGCCAATAACACGTTTACCTTAACAATAAATGACCTAAACGCTGGTGACAGCGTAGAATGTGGCTATTCGGTTAAGGTGAACAAAGATGCTGGAGGGAAGTTGGTGTGGCTTGATAATGTAGAGCAAGACACGGCAAATTGGACACCAACAGTAGATGAAGGTTCTATTCGTTGGTTAAGAACCCAGTCCGAGTCAAACAGTGGCTTTTTTAGTTGGTTCATCCAAAACATTGGAATTAGTTCAGATGGTTGGTTGGAAAACACGTTTGACCTGACAGAAATGGCAAATCCTAACCTAATCTTTTCGCATTATTACAATACAGAAGGCGCTAATGATGGTGCTGTTGTTGAGATATTGGTCAATGGTGACTGGGTTGATTTAGGGGATAAAATGATTTTAAATGGTTACAACTCAACGATAGACCCAAATAATACGAGTCGTATCGCTGGAAGACAAGCTTTCTCTGGTAACTCTAATGGGTTTATCCAAACCAATATTGATTTGAGTTTTTATCAAGGAAATGTTGTCAATATCCGTTTCCGAATGGTGTCTGATCCTGCTGTAGGTGCGAGGGGATGGTACATCGATGATGTGGCCTTGTGGAATAGGTTTACATTATTGTCAAACGTTGCTTCGGCCAGCGTTGATGGTGATGCGGTGTTCGATTTAACGCAAACCGAAATTATCAAGTCAGATCTGCTAGACACGATTGTTGTTCCGATCATTGATGTAAATGAATTGATTCAAGTATTCCCGAACCCTATTGTTACCGACTTCACTCTAAAATTTGAGTCTAAAATTGATCGATCAATAGACCTTAATATTTTTAACGCAACAGGTCAAGATATTTGGTCTGGTACCATTAAGTCCAATAATGACTTGATAATACCTGCCAATCATTTAGCCGCTGGAGCTTATTATTTAGAGGTGTCTGATGCAGATAAAGTCCGCATTTTCAAGTTGTTAAAGCAATAAGAAAGCGCTACTGAAGTTAATTACTACCTGCATACATTGATACAGTCGGGTAGCACATGCTATAGATTGCGAGATCTTGCATCGGAGTTATTGGCTTACGTTCTGCAAAAATGCTCTCCCCTGAAGTTCGTAGGACTGTTTGATGTAACCTATTTATTATCACATTTTTAGTAAATTCGTATGTTGATCAAAAGTATGTCGAGTAAATCCATCAAATACATGTTGATGAAATTAATAGTTGTATTAATTTCTGTACTGTGTTCTACAGTATCGGGTTTCGGGCAATCAAAAGTTAATATAACCTCCAAAATTCCCAGCGCTATTGGGATTTGTGGTGCTTCACAGAAGGTCGAGATTGATGTAAGAAACATTACAACAGGCAGTGTTTCAGCCATATCTGTTACGCTCACATTACCCACAGGTATGCATTACGAAAAAGGTTCTGTTTCCGGAACTGGTGTATCGGAAAAGTCGACTACAAATCTTCAAAAACCAGAATTCAATTTACCGAACCTAGCCATAACTGGCAATTCTACGTTTGCCGTAGAAATTATCGCAGATTGTGACCTTACCGGTTTTTTAACCAGCGGTGGGATTCCGACGATAACCGCAGTTTGTTACTATTCTGGTGGTTCAGTAACACACAAATCACTTCCGTTGTCGGTCAATCAACCTTCAATCAACGTGAGTAGTATTTCTAATCAATATATATCTGCTTCGCTTGGAGAATTGTTTATACGCAAATTGACAATCACCAACGGCGGTAAAGGTGGCGTGAAACGTTTGGTTGTGGAACAAACCTTTGGTTCTGGACTTAACATCGTTGGCGTTTTAGGAGGGGATGTGGTAAAAGTCGGGTCTAAGTATACATCAACCATTGATACTTCACATATTAAGCTAGTTGGAGATAAAGATATTTATTTAGAGAATGGCGAATCCATTGAGATTATAGACTCGGTAATTGTTAATGGTTGTAATGCTTTAGCGCAAAGTATAAAACTGTCTTGGGGTTGCAACAATAAGACTTGTAAAACGCTCTCGTATAATGCTCAAGTGAGCCTTAAAAGTAAAGCGCCGAATCTTGTGTTTAAGCCTTCAGCAACAATCAATACGTGTTACGATGATGCCCTTCCTTCGAAAGCACAATTGATGATTGTGAATGCAGGAGACGACACTGCACGAAACACTAAAGTATCTATATTCCAAACAGCCAATACGCGTTTTTGGGGAGGCAACCGTTCGGCAATTGACACATCTTCATTGGTTACGAAGATTGGTAAATCGGGTCGTGCTTTTCAAGCGAACATAACCAAAGTGAGGTTGAACCTAAATAGAGGAGCCTTGGCTTGTTTGGGCTCACGGCCCATCGCGGCTATGGATATCGTCTTACCAATTATTCTGCCAGGAGACACTATTTATATGGATTGGAATAGCGTTTCGTGCTGTACCAATAATTGTATAGGAGCTGTGTATGCACATCGTTGGAATTTTAGCGCAACCTATGAAGATCAATGCCAGAAAACGATTACAAAAGCCGAAACAAGAGGGTCGTATGGCCTATATCATAACTTAAGATTGACGAGTTTTGTGCCTACAGACATTGTAGATAAAGACACAGCGAAGCTAATTTTTACGGTTACTACGGGAAGTTTGGTCGGCATTTCTGCTAAGTCGGTTTTAGACGTGTATTGCGAGCTTCCGGCAGGAATAAAACATTCTTTAAACAAAAATGACATTGAATTTCGCACCCATGCTGGAGGAAAATGGACTCCGAATTCGGTGCAAATGGTTGGTGATAGTTTACACGCTCAATTTAAAGGCGTGCCTTCTATAACCCTAGTTCGGTCAGACTTGATCGTTAAGCTTATAGGGGACTGCTCCAATGCCAGTTCAAATAAATCGCAACCCATATCCTTGTTTATAAATTACACACCTAACGCTACCTGCACCAACAGTTGTGTCTTTAAGAACTTGTGTTATACTGGAAACATAAAAGTACACTGTGACAATAGTTGTGCTTCTGGTTTAAAGTTTGGTGACTTTAACATGCAACGTATCAGTTACGGTTTGCCAGACAACAATAATGATGGCATTGCCGATGGTACGGGCAGTGTTGATTTGGATAAGATTCGTACAGAACGCGTTATGTATGGCGACACCCTGCTGTCTGTATTTAAAGGTAAAATCAATCGACAAGGGTCAATTACAACGTGGACAAGATTGACGGCCACTTCGACTATTCCATACGGTCGTTACTTAGAAGTAGCTGACGCACGCGTTAGGATATTAAGACGGGGTAAGCAGTTGTATTCATGTGATGGAATTAAAACAACGAGTACATCAGTCGGTATTAATCGCACATTTAAGTTTGACTTAGGTGTTCCGAATCTCATCGCATCTAGATGTCCATTGTATAGCGGATTTACTTACGCAACCACCGATAGCGTGGAGTTATATGTCAAATATGTTGTAGCCACCAATCCGGGCAATTTTTATAGAGAAATTAAGGTTGAAAGTGACTTCTACTTGCACAACACACCGAACCCGGCTTCGTATCAGAAATACCAATGTGACAGTTTCTCTGGCAACTTCCAGTTGGTAGGGTCATACTTTACAAACTGTTGTAGAGGTGTATATTCTGCCAATAGTTGTGGTGAAATTACAGTTACTCAAAATTATTACTTAAGCGTCGGTAATTGTTGTAACAACTATCGTGGTGGTAATATGTTTCCGAGTGAATATAGGGCATGGGCCAAACCAAATAAGTTAATTATAATTCCACCAGTTGGCTTCGACGTGGTACATACAAGGTTGTACGACTACAGAACTGCAGGAACAGGGAAGTCAGCATGGCAATATGCCGATACAATAAAGCTATCTAGGCAGTTAGGCGATACTCTGGAATATGATATTGGGCAATTGTACGAAGACAAGGGCGGTAACTTTAAGATTAGTGATGATGGCTTTCTAGGGGTCTGGTATTGCAAACTTCGACCAAATTGTTTAGCTAAAAATGGTATGTCCATGGTGCAATATGGCATGGAGTTTCAGCAGCTGGGATTCCTCGGCAATCAGCTAGAACGACACTACTCTACGACCCATAATGATCAAATCGTTTACGAAAAACCAGAATTAAACTTAAACACGCTTTCTGACTTGGTCAACGCTGATTCGGATACGGCTGTTTGGCAGATTGTTGTGGACAACAGCTCAGCAAAGTCTAACTCCAATAACATTTGGATTGCAGCGGCTAACAATGGCAACACGACTATCACATCGGTGGTTGATGTGGCTACAGGTAAGGCCGTTAAACAAGTCAACGGCATTTTTCAACTTGGTGATTTGAAGGCCCAAAGAAGTGCGAACTTTTTAATAAAGGCGACGTATAAAACCTGCGATAGAGATAGTTTTGTTTTGTCTTTAGGTAACGACTGCGATGGGTATCCAAAAAGCCTCTCCTCGGCCAGATGTGTTGATTTACAAAAAACACTTTCCTATATACCTCAAAACACGTTACTCACCCCTTCAATAACCAAACAAGACACAATCATCGACTTATGTGCTTTTACAGACTTTGAAATTGAAGTGAAAAACCTATCCAACGCACGGGCATTCAACCTGTATGTAGACCTCTTTTTACAAGCTGGTATCATTTTGAAAGATACGGCATATTTGTTTTTGCCTGGTTCTTCCGATTCGATCACACTACTTAATCCAATTAGTCTTCGTGGAGGAACGTACCGGTGGGAAGTGAGTAAATACAGTACATACCTGTCTGCCGAAGGTTTGGCTGGTGTGACTTCGACGTCAGTAAATTCCTACAGAATTAAATGCACCGTAAGTACAGATTGTGATTACGTGAGTTCAACATACTTCTTGGCCCGTCCTGGTGGTCGGTTACGTTGTGGAGACCCGGTGTTAAGTAACTATGCCGCAAGTAAACCGATTGATATAAAGGGCATAACCAAACCGTATTTTAGTTATATCGAATTTGATAAAAAACCTATTGATATCTGTAATTATGATGGAGATGGTCAGTTTCGATTTATAAATTTAGGCCCAGATACTACAGGAGTAAATGACTATATCCAGTTGCTGTTGCCCGACGGTATTTATGTAGACACAACCTATTTGGCTAGTTTTTACAACGGACCACAGCAAAAGCCTTCGGTTAAACAAGGGTTAAAATATACCGGTTTGTGGGAAGTGCCTAGTGGTATAGCGGTAGGTGACTCCATGGTGTTTAAATATAGGACATACGTTGACCCAGCAACGTTAGACTGCGGGAGTACACAAATTATTGCACAAGCCGTGGTGTTACAACCCGCCTTATGTGTGAAAGACAGTACGTACTGCGACATTAATGTTAGTACAAGTAACGACCTACAACTAGACTCCATAAAAAAAGGAATTTATCAGGTTCTTATAAAAAATGCCGAGAGTATTGCTTCACTTTCTGGTGAGTCTATTCGTTTGAATTATGCTGTTTCTAACACAGGTAGCACGAAAGAATTGGGCACCTTAATGCAAGTGAAAATTGTTGTTGATACCAACGGTAACAACAAGTTGGATGCAGGAGAGCCTGTTATTGCACGTGATTCCATATGGCGCTCTATAAGTACAGGCCAGCAAATACTTGATTCTATGCAGTTTGTTGTTGCCAGTCGAGACGTTTGTAATTTACTGGTGGTCATTGATAGCACAAATTGTGTGTGTTCTCAAACCTATCAGCATATAGGTACGGTGAACCTGAAAAACGCGGGTAGAGATACAACTGTATGTTCCAGAACCGATGTGACTATCGGAACAGAACCCATGCCAGGCGTTACGTATCGGTGGACAACCAATACTTATATTCTTGAACCAGACAGCAGCGAAACGGTGTTTAACGCTGTAAATAAATTTACGCAAGACGCTGAATATAGATTGTTGCTAGAAACGGATAGGGGTCAATGTACTTCTACAGATACGGCATACATCACTTTGCATCCAGCGATGTTTTTAGACCTCCAAGATACCATAGACATATGTGCTGGTGAGCGTGTCATTGTAGGAGAAGTCCCTACAGGTGGTGTCGGATTTAAGACGTATGCATGGTCGCCAACGGATAGTTTGCAACGATCTACAAGTGTTAAAACATGGGCAAATCCAACCACGTCTACGAACTATACCATCACAATAACGGATTCCAAATTTTGCCAAATCTCAGATTCAACTCAAATAGTTGTGCATCAAATTCCAACAGCTAGATTGAGCATTCAAGATACCTGTGTAGGCATTGGTTACACCATTGGTCATCAATCTGTTATTGCCGACATAGGCTTGGATACTGTTCAATATATGCTGGCCAATAAAGACACGTTTGTAAACACAGTTCCTGAGTTTATTCCAACAAGTGATAGCCTATTTGAGATACAACTATTAATTCGAGATAGTTTTGGCTGTACAAGCGCTGACACTCAGTTTGCGAAGCCATATCCGTTACCTGTATCGGACTTCTTAGTTCAAGATATTTGCCAATATGATTCTGTTAAAGCAACAAACACGTCGGTCATTAAATCGGGCGGATTATCGTACAAATGGCTCATAAACAACAAGCAATTTGCTGACTTGAATTTAGCCTATGCAGAAAACAGTTTTGGTTTTTATCCGATAGACCTTGAAGCCACATCTGATAGAGGTTGTACAGATATTCATCGCGATACGATAACCATTCATGAAAAACCGATTCTAGACCTTAATTCTGGGAATCTTTGTTTGGGCGATTCTTCAAAGTTCAAAACACAGGTGAACTCAACGTCGGGTGTGTACATAAATTCTTTTGCTTGGGACATGGGTGATGGTGCTGTGTTTAGTTCGCAAGGGGATACAAATTATGTATATGGATCTGCGGGCCAATACACTGCTGTCGTTAGAATTACGTCAGACAAAGGTTGCAAGGATACAAGTAGGGTAGACGTTGTTGTGAACCCTAACCCAGTTGCTAGTTTTACGATTTCAAACGCTTGTTTCGGTGATTCTATCATTTTAAACGAGTCAAGTACGGTGGGCACGGGCGTTTTGGTTAACAGGTATTGGGATGTTGGAACAGGGTTTATTTCTGGACCTCAGCGTAATGCAGTTTTATTTGGCTCAGCTGGTTTGCACAATATTCAGCTCGTCAGTGAATCAGATAGTGGATGTGTCGATACAAGTATCGTAAAGCAAGCTCATGTTAAGTATACCGAGAAACCAAACTTGACGACATATGGCAATTGTGCTGAATCAGCAATCGATTTTGAAATGACACCCGTACAAACTGACTCGATTTCCGATGTGATTTGGGATATTACACCAAATACAATAACCGGAGGGACAAGACTAGACCAACAGGTGTTTGCGAATCCAGGAGTATATACGATTGGCATGACCTTAAACTTTGTGAATGGTTGTGTAACGGATTCTCAGTTTACAATTACCATCGACCCAAAACCAATTGCACAATTTACATGGCTGACACCTTGTGACGATAACTTGGTGCGTTTTACCTCTACGTCTACTACTTCGACAGGATCCTTGGTAAGCTTTGATTATGATTTTGGAGACGGAAACTCGTCCAATACCGAAAATAGTAATACGTTGTATGCAGCGTTAGGAACATACAATACTGAACTTATCGTGTCTAATAGTTACAATTGTTACGACACGGTTAGTCAAGACGTGATAGTCGATCATATAGTGCGACCTCAATTTGATCTGGAAGATATTTGTGTGTATGATTCGCAGATGGTTAAACAGACCATTGAAGACTTAATAACACCAATTTCTTCGATTGAATGGGACATGGGGAACGGTCAACGTATAACTGGGCAGGATAGTTTTAGGTACGTGTATCAAAACCCAGGAACCTATAAGATTACTATGCAGGTGGAAACAAATCCAAACTGCTTGTATTCAGCCACCAAAACGATAGACGTGCATGATTTGCCAACAGCAGGATTTTTTATGAGCCCAGAACGCGTAGATGTGGTTAACAGTGAAGTTGAGTTTACCTCCAATGCCATTGACGCGGTTACCTATCAATATGATTTCTCGCATGGGTTTAGTTCCACAGAAAAAGACTTTATGTATCGCTTCCCTGATACGGCTACCTATAACATCACACAAACTGTAACAAACCAGTACGGCTGTAAAGATTCATTTACGGCAGAAATTATCATCGATTTTGTAGTTAATATATTGATCCCTAGTGCTTTTCATCCAAACAATGACGCGATAAACAACACTTTTTCACCGCAAGGATTAGGAATAGGTCGTTACGAAATGAAGGTATACAACAGATGGGGAGAGCAAATTTATACGACCACCGAAAGTGAAGCGTGGGACGCCGAAAATGCCATTAGTGGTACATACTTCTACTTGATTACGGTGTATGATTATCAAGATAAACCGCATTACTATAATGGCACCGTTTTATTGGTGAAATAGGTCAATCATTTGAAATCAGAAGCAATATATTCGCACATAAACGTTATTAACTCATGACATTAAAACACCTATTTGTTTCAGCCTTAATTGTATTCGCATTTCAATCACATGGTCAAACACAACTTTATGGTACGTGGACTGCTCACTGTTCGGTGGAAGGCAGTAAGAACCAAAAAAGCATTAAAACATCAAGTTTGTGTCCGCTGAAACAAACCTCAGATTCTTCAGTATCGATATCTAGCATTCAATTGAAAGTTGACTCGACACATCTTACTTTTGGAAATGACAAAAATGGTATTACGTACGTAAAACGACCGAATAACAATGCAATCTCTTTCGTAAAAGATCGAACACCATATAGTTTCGAAATACTTGGAACAACGTCTGAAAAATATATGATATTGAAAGGGTATGACGGGCAAATGTTATTGTTGGAGAGAAAGGAAGACTAGTGCATTTTATTCCTATGGCGTTTTAGATTGCCTTTTTTCTTTTTAAACAAATGAATGAATTCAATCAATTTTAAATAAAGTTTACAGAACGGAGCCCGGTGGGTGAATTGCGTAAAAGTCTATAGTATTTAACGTTAGACCATTGAAAATACTAAAAACCAACAAGTTAACAGAATCTCAAAAACAGTATGCAAGGGCCTTGTGGAACAAAGAGTACCCAAAAACCTTGTTTCATGATACACAAAAAGTTTCGATGCCTATCTGAGTTTTTTAGAGCTCGTTAACCACTATTTTGTTGAAATGGACAATTTATCCGTAGGTTGGTTCATGGATCTTATGAGGCAAGGTCAAAAATAGTTTGCCATTATCATAGATCAATTATCTCAAAGCCTTGGTGCAGGTCAAAAGGTTTTAGAATACCTCAAGACGCATAATGAAAGCTTAAATGGATGGGTAATCAAAGAAGAGTCACGTTATGTTAAAAAAGATGGTTCACCATATCCTTTGCCACTTTCTAAATATCTTAAACACGGATTTGAAATTTGTACAGGAGAATTATTGGTCACCGACAAAATCAATGCGGTCAAAGTGATTTGGCGTAGATGAGTTTAGTTAAAAAAAAGTCCCGTTAATCAATGACTAACAGGACTTAGGTACATATAAAAGAACTTGTTTAATAGTCGTCGTCTCCGAAACCGGTTCTGCCGTGTCCTGAGATTTCATAAATGATACCAGGGTCGTCAGCAAACTCCACTTCGAAGTAAATACTGTCTACCTGAACGCCAGTCTTTGACCGACCGCCATCAGGTATGACTTGTCCTTTAGTAACACGAACTTTAATGTCGTATCCTTCTACCAAGTTGGTCAAACTATCTGTGGCATTGGATAATCCGAATGTTTTAGAATCAACATTCATGGGCGCCTTCACCTGGAAATCCCAGAAATTAGCTTGATCGTTTAAAAACAGTTCCTTACCGTCTGCTGCTGCAGTGGTTGAAGTTAGGAAAGTTTGATACCCTAATCCATAGATATCAACTCCATCTACTGTATACCTTACGTACCATTCGCCAGCTAATTCGCTACCAGGAAGTACCGTAGGTTCGTACTCTCCCCAATCGTCACATGCTGTGAACGTAAAGGCAATTGCACTTATTAGTAATATTGATTTGAGTTTTATTTTCATTGTGATTTTTCCTTTATTTAAAATGCCACTTGAGTTAATGTTACGTCGAAGTCGTATCCAACGTCCCAAGTAGTTACAAAATTGATTGTTTTAGCTGCAGCGTCAACGGTGAATCCTGCAACGGCACATGCACCACCAAATGTTTTTACGCCGAAATCGGTAATTGTAAAATCGTTGGTCGCAATATCGTTAGCCGTTACTTTCATGCCAGGAGCAATATAGTTTGCACCATATCCCCGTCCCATGTTGTAGTACCCACCAATTCCATCAGATAACTCATAAGTTCCATCAGCATTTTTCCAAACGATGATGTACGACATATCTGTGTATTGCGGACTTGCAGATCCATTACGAACAACTGTTGAAGTATAAATTCCTTCAAGAGAAGTGGTAAGGTCCGCATTGTTGACAACCATTACGGTTCTTTCAACAGTTCCTGCGAATCCATCTTTGTTTGTAGCTGAGTAAGTAATGTGGTACTCGTCCGATGTGTTTACGTCAAGCGCTCCACCTGTGTAGACACCTTCAGAACTTGATGTAACATCAATCTCACTACCAGCTTCTGTGGCTGTTACGCCAGGATCCGTAAAAGCGTCTCCGAGTTGGTGTATGATGAATGCATCACCATTTATTGTGAAATCAGGATAATTTGTAACACGAGAGATAGACTCCGAGTCGTCTTTACATCCTACAAAGCATACGGCCAACAGCGATAATAAGATTAAGGGTTTTAT
>Ga0055584_100001690_pt1 | contig 21628 bp, 14 predicted proteins | sample OSDHelmetaG_FD_58716 | JGI IMG/M metagenome (GOLD analysis project Ga0055584, IMG submission 58716) | Pelagic marine sediment microbial communities from the LTER site Helgoland, North Sea, for post-phytoplankton bloom and carbon turnover... | ecosystem: Environmental > Aquatic > Marine >...
GCTTGGTTAAACAAAAACTACGGTGACACCAAGGTTGAAATCAAACCTCAAGTTGACAAATACACTATAAAAGGTAAAGATATAATCTTATTGGCAGAAGGTCGATTGGTAAATTTAGGTTGTGCTACTGGACATCCAAGTTTTGTAATGAGTAATTCATTCACCAACCAAACCCTTGCCCAAATAGAACTTTGGAACAACAGTGAGAAATACGAAAATAAAGTTTATATGCTACCTAAGCACTTAGACGAAAAAGTAGCCAAATTACATTTGGAAAAAATAGGTGTAGAACTCACAGAACTAAAACCCGAACAAGCAAAATATATCGGAGTTAAAGTTGAAGGTCCTTTTAAACCTGATTATTATAGATATTAACAAATAATAATCTTAAAATTATAAAATAACTCTTACAAAAACGTAAGAGTTATTTTTTTGGCTTTTTAATACAAAAAAGGTCTGAATAAATTCAGACCTTAATATTTATCAAATGAAATATATTAGTTGTTCGATTCTTTTTTGGGATGAACAAGTGTCATTTCTTCAATAAGCCTATTACATCCAGCATATTTATCAATCACAAAAAGAATATATCTTACATCTACCATAATATTTCTACAAATTTCTGGACTATAAAAGATATCGCTCATTGTTCCTTCCCAAGCACGATCAAAATTAAGCCCTATCAAGTTTCCATAAGCATCAATAGCTGGACTTCCTGAATTTCCTCCTGTGGTATGATTAGTTCCTATAAAACAAACTGGAAGTTTCCCATTAGCATCAGCATAATTTCCATAATCCTTCTTATTATAAAGTTCGATTAACTTTTCAGGAACATCAAACTCATAATCTCCAGGCACATATTTTTCTATAACACCATCCAAGTAAGTCACAGGTTGATAATACACAGCGTCACGAGGCGAATAACCATCTACCTTTCCATAAGTCACTCTCAATGTGCTATTAGCATCAGGGAAATAACGTTGTTCTGGCAACACTTCCATCAGAGCTTTCATATATTGTTTTTCTAAAGCATTAATCTTTATATTAATAGACTTGTATTCAGGATCTATATTATCATAAAAATCTTGTAATAAAGGCTTAGCAAAGGCATACGCTGGATCGGCATTGATGTTTTTAATCACCTTTTTCATCGAGCCTTTTAACAAACTTAATGCGTTATTTTGATTTGTAAATGCAGTATTATCATAGATAGTAGCATCGATATTTGTAGTATAAAATGGCATAACAGCCTCAAAAACATCTTTATCCAACTGTGCATTAAAATCCTTATACTTTGACGACAAATAACTCTCTACTCGAGGTTTGAAGTTATTGAAAACATCCTTCCCTCTTTCAGCTGCTTTTTCAAGCTGATAGAGTCTCATCATCATTTGCATAAGCTCGTTGGTACTCACAAACACTTGAATAAAACTTGAGCGTTTGACACGCACATCTTCAATCTCTTTATACAAACGTTCTAATTCGGGTAAAATATTTCCGTATTGTTCTTGCAAGCCCATGTTTTTTACTCCTTGCATAAAAGCTTGTTCTTGCTCTCGTTTAATATTAATTGCACCACTTTTTTCTATACCCAAATTCTCTCCTATCCATCGTTTCCAAGAATTGGCAATACGTGCTTGTTTAGAGGCATATTGAATACGTGTTTTATCATCTTGTCTCATATAGGAATCAATAACCTTAAGAGCAGCCTCTCTTATTTTTATATTATTAGGATTCACTTTTTTGACCAATTGTTCCACAGCTACGGCAGGCAAATACTCATTGGTAGTTCCTGGAAATCCAAAAACCATAGTAAAATCACCTTCTTCTACACCATCCAAAGAAACTGGCAAATAATGTTTAGGTCTAAATGGGACATTATCTTTTGAATATTTAGCAGGTCGATTGTTTTTATCGGCATAAATTCTAAAGAGAGAAAAGTCTCCTGTATGTCTTGGCCATACCCAATTGTCGGTATCACTACCAAATTTCCCTATACTGCTTGGTGGAGCTCCAACAAGCCTGATATCTTCATAACGTTCTGTCACGAATAAAAAATATTGATTCCCTTTATAAAAAGCCTTGATTTTAGTGCCTTGCCATTCTTCTTTTTGAGCTTTACGTTCTACGTCATTAGCGTTAGCATTGATTAAGGCTTGTTGTTGCTCAAGACTCATATCATCTGTTACACCTTTCAATACTTGTTCTGTGACATCTTCAATACGTACAATAAATTCGACATAGAGCCCTTCGTTAGGTAATTCTTCTTCCAAGCTCATTGCCCAAAATCCATCTTTAAGATAATCGTTTTCCAAAGAAGAATGTGATTGAATTTGGCTATACCCACAGTGGTGATTGGTGAGTAACAATCCTTGATCGGAGATAACTTCACTAGTACATCCTCCATTAAAATGTGCAATAGCGTCTTTTAAACTCGAATTGTTTACATCATAAATATCTTCGGCAGACAATTTACTCCCCAAAGACTGCATTTCAGATTCATTCATACCTTTCAACAAAGACGGAATCCACATCCCTCCCTGTTGTGCAGATACCTGTAAAACAAGGAAAAAGAAAATAATTTTTATTATACGCATATTTAATACAATTATAGTTTTGGTAAAGATAAAAAAGCTTGTTTTATATCTTTAATGTTTTTTAATTTAAAGCCTGTTTTTTTGTAAGAACACTTAAAAAAGTATAATATATTTTTGAAGAGAATATATTTTGTATGATAGGATTTAAAGAAGGTAATCTATAAGTATTTTATTCTTTTGAAGTTGGGCTGTTGTTTAGTGGTAAACAAAAAAATTAAAACAATTTTAAGTTACTTTTTACAATGTTTTGTGTCGTAAATCATGAATAGAAAATTTAATTATCATGAAATATTTTATTACTATAGTATTACTTGCTTTATCTCTATCTTCTTTCGGACAAGAAGTAAGCAAAGATGGAAAAATATACGAAATTAAAGACGAAAAAATCTTTTTAGAAGGAAGAGATGTTACAGAGACTTTAAATGTAGAAGAGAAGGCTTTTCTTTACAAAGAAGCGGCTACGATTTCTTCAAAAATAAAAGCAGAAAAAGAAGCAAAATTAGAAGAAGCAAAGGCTAAAGAAGAGGAAGCAAAAAGAGCGAAGAAAGAAGCTGAAAAACTTCAAAAAGAAAAAGAAAAAGCTGAAAAGAAGAAAGAGAAAGAAAGAAAAGCTTTAGAAAAAGAAAAGAAAAAGGCTGAAAAAGCGCAGAAAAAAGCAGAGAAAGCTCAAAAAAAAGCCGAAAAAGAGATTAAGAAGCAAGAAAAATTACAAGCTAAATACCAAAAGGCTCAGGAAAAATTGGATGATGCGCAAAAAAAGTATGAAAAGTTAAAAAGAAAAGGTAAATTGTCTCCGATAGATGAAAATAAATGGTTAGACAAAATAGATAAGCTTACCGATAAAGCAGAAAAGGCTAAACAAAAACTATAAATGTCAAACGTTCTAAACGTCGCAATAATACAAACGTCTTTAGTTTGGGAAAACCCAGAAGAGAATAGACGTTTATTAAAAGATAAGATCAATGTCATACCCAATGATGTTGATCTTATTGTTTTACCAGAAATGTTTACTTCTGGTTTTACGATGCATCCAATTAAAGTTGCTGAAACTATGGATGGTAAAACCATAACTTGGTTAAAGCAAATGGCAGCCAATAAAAATGCAGCTATTATAGGAAGTCTTGTTATTAAAGAAAACAACCATTTCTACAATCGTTTAGTATGTGTAGATTCTTTTGGCAACATCACCAAATACGATAAACGGCATACTTTCACCTTAGCAGGAGAAGACAAGATTTATACTGCTGGCACAGAAAAAATTATTTTTAAATATAAAGGTTGGAAAATTTGCCCTTTGGTCTGCTATGATCTACGCTTCCCTGTTTGGTCAAGAAACACAGAAGACTATGACGTTTTACTTTATGTTGCCAATTGGCCTCAATCTCGCATTAATGCTTGGGATGCCTTGCTTAAAGCTCGTGCTATAGAAAATATGTGTTATTGTATTGGAGTAAATCGGATTGGCAAAGACGAGAAAAACAACATATACTGCGGCCATTCTGCAGCTTATGATGTTTTTGGGAACCTTATGCATGAGTTGCATCCTAACAAAGACTATATTGAGTATGTGACTTTAGAACGAACTCATATAACTCGATATCGAAATAAATTGAAATTTTTAGACGACAAAGATGCATTTACTCTAATGTAAACTCTTCAATCCAATCCCAACCTGCTCTAACTTCAATAGATTCTGGAGAATAACTAATACGTTCAGGTTGAATTTTATTAAGATAATTCCCTGTATCCCAAATACCGTTTTCATTGGCATCATAAATCACACGCAACAAGTACTCTGAAGGATTAACATTCAAAAAATCCAAAGGTTTTGGTGATGTAGCATACTGTTCGTATTGCACTTCTCCTTTTTGATTAGTAAGTTGAACGATTACAGGATAAACCGCATTTTTCAAAACAACTCTCACGTTTCCATAATCTGATAAACTTTTGGTTCTTAACGTAAAGTTCAGTGTATCGTTTACATTCCCAAAAAAATCCTGAAAAGCTTCAGGTAACACTTGCATTTTATATTGATTGGTTTCAGTTTTATCAAATTTAAACGCAATAGTATTTGACAATGAATCTAATGCCGTTGTAAAGGCCACCGTAACAGAATCCTTATCTATTAAATGTATTTTTGAGGCATCAATTTTCTCAAAAGGAATATTGGCCTCTACCTTAAAATCTTCATTAAAATCAAGAGCACCTGCATTTACAGCTTTTACAATCAAAGAATCTTTATCAAGCTCAAAAAAACGATGTTTTAAAGTGTCTATATATGCTTTTTTGTTTTTAACTACAAATAAAGTAGAATCCAGTTTCAATTCGGGTTTATACCAATAAAGCAAGGTGTCGGTATCTTTGTTTTTTGTAATTCGGTATTTATAGTTTTTAGGTAAATCACCCAACATTTGGATGGAAACGTCTTCATTATTGCCCTCATACCCAAAAGCAATTTTTTGACCAGCAACTTGCCTTGGTTTAAAGGCTTTAAAACCTAATTCTTCTTTAAAGAGTTTGATAGCAAACACAGAATCTGTGGGAACAGTAATAGGCTGTTTTATAAAACCTATTTTATCGTATTTAGGCTGAAAGGTATAATTAGAATTTTCATCCTTTAAGGCTATCATCAAATATTTTCCAGCCTTTAAGTTATCTATACTAAATGTGGTAACACTATCCAAAGTATTGGTAACATATTTAGGCTTTCGTTTATAAACTATAGAATCTGTATATGTAGAATCCATTTCATAAAGCATAACCGAAATAAACTTATCGGGTTGTTTTTGAGTAGCATCTATCACATAACCTTTAACCGAAAGCGAGTCTATATCATCACCAGTTGAAAACACATAGCGGTAATACGGATAAGGATTTCCTTCGTTGTTATCTACAATACTTTCTCCAAAATTAAACGCATAGGTTGTATTAGGCTGAAGCGTATCTTTTATTGTTATACTAATGTACTTGCTTGCTGAACTTAAAGGTGAAATTTCAGGAGCATTGTCCATTGGAGGGGAAATGATAAGTTGCTTTTGAATATCTTTTATTTTGACGTATTCATCAAAATAAATCTTAATAACTTTATTTTTAAAATTGGTTGTATAATTTTCAGGAACCGATTTTAATATTCTTGGAGGTTGTGTGTCTTTTTCTCCGCCCGAAGGCATTCCTCTATTGGCACAAGATATCAAGCCAAAAGCAAAAACAATCAGAAAAATTAAGTTCAATAAACCTCTTGCCATGGAGTTAAGTGTAAAAATTTTAAGCAAAATAACAACTTAAAAGTGGTAGAACGAAATTCGGTTTAATAAATTTCATTCTAATTCATAATTTTAGAAACAAATCAAATAGTTATTGCCATTGTAGCTACGCTCAATTTTAGTCCTTCTATTTGGATCAACACGTTTGCACAGCTTTCTATGGTAGCTCCTGTTGTGATAATATCATCTACCAACAAAACGTGTTTTCCTTTTAAGGTTTCAAAATCAGAGACTTTAAAAACGGTATTTACATCGGTACGTTTGAGTCTGTCTTTAAAAACTTGAGTTTTGACGTCACGCACTTTTACTAAAATATTATCATAAAAAGGCACTTCCAAAGTCGCTGCAATTTCTTGACCAAACGTTGTAACCTGATTATATCCTCTTTTTCTCAATTTTCTTTTATGCAGAGGGACGGGTATTACAGCATCAATATCTCTGTAAACTTCCAATTCCTTTAGTTCTTCACCAAGCCATTTACCTAAAAAAGTTCCCACTTCTTGATGACCTCTATATTTCAAATTATGCATCAATTGTTGGACAATTCCTTTTTTTGCAAAAAATAGCAATGCTGTAGCTTGTTGCAATTGTACCCTACCATACAAGCGATTCTTAAACATTTCATCATTTGAGAAATGAAAATTGGTCAAAGGCAGCTTATGCCTACAAGCCGTACAAACATACAACTCATTATCAGTTAATTGCCCATCACAACCCAAACAAACCTTGGGAAAAAACAGGTTTAACAAATTTTTTATCATTTCATCGAAAAAATAATATAAGACTAAGATAAACATATATTTTCGTCCCTATAAAATAATTAATAATGATAGTTAACCCCCAGTTTTTTAACTATAGATTAATTATAGGTTCCTTAATAATAACCATTGCTGCTGTAGGGACTTTTAGCATTTACAGCCATAAATCCATTAAGGCCCATCAACGTTTTTTAGAACAAGAGAAGCATTTAATGGAAAACGAGCTTTCAGAAATGATGGAACGTTATGATGATCTCAAGGCAAGTAATGAACTTATGTCGAATAAATTAAAGGACACTAAAATTATACCACACAATATTTTAGAATCATTTCTTATTTCTAATAGCGATAAATCTGTTTTAACAAATCTAAAACAACAAGTTTCGGATTTATATGTACAAAACAAGCTGTTATCGCATACTATGGATTCTCTTATAAAATCTAATACCAATTTAAGTAAAGAGCTTCAATCTATTTTGGAACAACTACAAAAATATAAATCGGAGAATTCTAAACTTCGCAATGAAAATGGCAAATTGAAAGCTATTTTAAAAAACGACAACGATAATTCGTTGAGTTTAAAAACCTAAAAATATAGAACCTTATTTAATTTTCTCAAAGAACACATTTTCAGAAGCAGATTCCAAGAACAATGTATTGACCGATAAAGGTTTTATAATTTTGAAGATTTTTTTACTATCAAAAAACTTTTTTGATTACAATAACAAATACACGAAATATTTGCTTAGAAATCAAGACTATTTATGAATTGTAAGCGTTGGGTGAAAGCACCCATTTGAGCAATGTTTCTCACACCCCACAAAAACAGGACGGTATAAAAATCAAATTGAACAAAAAACAACAAATATATTTTAACAAACCGTTCTTAGTATTGGAGCGGTTTTATATTTTTGCGATATGGCAAATCAAGAAGATCAATTCAAAAAAGTAATCGCTCACGCAAAAGAGTATGGTTACGTATTTCAAAGTAGTGAAATTTACGATGGGCTAAGTGCCGTTTACGATTATGCTCAAAACGGGGTAGAGCTCAAAAAAAACATTTGTGACTATTGGTGGAAAGCCATGGTTCAGATGCATGATAATATTGTAGGTTTGGATGCTGCAATTTTTATGCATCCAACCACTTGGAAGGCTTCAGGACACATTGATGCATTTAATGATCCTTTGATAGACAATAAAGACTCTAAAAAACGTTATCGTGCCGATGTTTTGATAGAAGATTATTGCTCCAAACTCGAAACTAAAATCGAAAAAGAAGTCAAAAAAGCCAAAAAACGCTTTGGCGAATCTTTTGATGAAGCGCAATTTGTATCCACAAACCCACGAGTATTAAAATACCGAGAGCAAATTGACAGTATTTTATCGAGACTTGGAAAATCTTTGGAAAATGAAGATTTGGCAGACGTTAAAGCCTTAATAGAAGAATTAGGTATTACAGATCCTGTATCAGGTTCTAAAAACTGGACCGATGTCAAACAATTCAATTTGATGTTTGGCACAAAGTTGGGGGCTTCAGCAGACTCTGCGATGGATTTGTATCTACGACCAGAGACCGCTCAAGGTATTTTTGTCAATTTTTTAAACGTTCAAAAAACTGGACGTATGAAAATTCCATTTGGTATTGCCCAAATAGGTAAAGCTTTTAGAAATGAAATTGTTGCCCGACAATTCATCTTCCGCCAACGTGAGTTTGAACAAATGGAAATGCAATTTTTTGTCAAACCAGGAACTCAAAAAGAATGGTATGAAACGTGGAAAGAAACCCGAATGAAATGGCACCTATCTCTTGGTATGGGAAAAGAAAATTATCGTTTCCACGATCATGAAAAATTAGCTCATTATGCTGATGCTGCTGCTGATATTGAATTTAAATTTCCTTTTGGCTTTAAGGAATTGGAAGGTATACACTCTCGTACTGATTTTGATTTAAGTCAACACGAAAAATTCTCTGGCAAGAAGATGCAATATTTTGATCACGAAGAGAATAAAAGTTACACTCCTTATGTAATAGAAACCTCTATTGGTTTAGACAGAATGTTTTTGGCAGTGTTTTCTAATTCATTGGTAGAAGAAACTTTAGACAACAATACCACACGAACCGTATTAAAACTTCCTGCTGTTTTAGCTCCAACCAAAGCAGCTATTTTACCTTTGGTCAAAAAAGATGGGTTACCCGAAATAGCCAAACAAATCGTAAATGATTTGAAATGGGATTTCAATGTTGATTATGACGAAAAGGATGCTGTAGGGCGTCGTTACCGCAGACAAGATGCAGTAGGCACACCATTCTGTATTACTGTTGATCATGACACAATAGAAGACAAAACTGTTACCATACGTTATCGTGATACTATGGAGCAAAAACGTGTGAAAATAGATGAGCTTCTTGATATCATCAAGAAAGAAGTTGATGTAAAAGAGTGGTTAATGAGGATGTAAACATATTTATACCCCAAAAAATAAATAAAAAAACCACCCAAAATTGGGTGGTTTTTTGGTATTAAATTTTTACTCATAAAAGCATTCCTATTCCTTCAATCAAAATCTGTTTATTTTCTAAAGATTTTGGGTTCAGAATTTCAATATAATTTTCATCTTGTAATCCTATATCGATTTTTGTTTTCTTAAAATGAAAAACATCGTTTTCTTTTTGTTCTAAAACAAGGATATAGGCATTGCCATCAATATCAACAACGGCATCTTTAGGCAGAGCAAGTTTTGATGTTTGTTCAGTAACTATATCGGCTTCTACAAACATCCCCACAACAAAGTTTTTGTCTTCGTCATCGACATGTCCATGGACTTTTACACGTCTGCTTTTTTCATCAACAGTAGCAGCAACCAAATGTACCTCGGCTTCATAAAGATCAGGTGAAGCTTCTGGAATTTTGAAAATGATTTTTTGACCTTTTTTAATGTGCATAACATCTTTTTCAAAGACTGACAATTCTAAGTGAACATGATCCATATCAACTATTTCAAGCACAACATCATTTGGTGACACATAAGTTCCGTTGCTAACGTTTATTTTGGCAACATGTCCACTTATTGGAGCATAAAGGTTTATGGTAGACGTAATATGCCCCTGCTCTACAGCTTTAGGATCGATATTGATCATCTGAAGCTTTTTTCTCAAACCATTGTATGTAGCCAAACTACTCTTGTATGCACTCTGTGCTTTAAGGAATTTTTTTTCTGAAGATATTTGTTCATCATACAAGGTTTTTTGTCTATTGTACTCAGATTTCAAATAGCTTAATTGTTCAGCTATTTCCAAATATTTTTGTTGCATTTCTACATATTCTGGGTTTTTCAAGCTTACTAGTGATTGTCCTTTTTTCACCTGATCCCCTACCAAAAGAGGAGTTTTAGTGACATACCCTCCTATGAAAGTCGAGACGCTTGCCTTATTTTTTGGAGGGACATCTATCATTCCTGTAGCTTGTATGGATGAACTAAAATCTACATGTTTTAAGGTATCCAATAGCATTTGCTCGCTTTCAAACTGAGCTTTTGTTATTATTATTTCATTAGTATCAGTTTGTGATTCTAAATTTTGATCTAATTTGCTTTCATTGTTTCTACAGTTTAGAAACGAAAGAGAAATAAGTAAAATATATGTGTATTTCATTTTAATTTACATTTAAGACTAGATAGTTAATGTTTATTATCGTTTGGTTGTATCCATTTAAGTTTTTGAGATAAGAGAGTTCAATCTCGCTAGCGGTTTCAAGACTTTGGATGTATTGAAAAAAATCAATTTCACCTTCTTTAAAATTACGATTTGCTGTTTTGATGATTTGATTTTTTAGAGTTTCACCTTCATTTTGATAATAATCGATGGCTTCTTTATATTGTTGTAAAGTAGCTGTGAGTGAGTTGAATTTAGTTTCTAATTTAGTCTTGTAATCTATTTCTTGTTGTTCAATAATTTCATGAGCAATTTTTGAAGCTTTGATTTTGGAAGTATTTCCTGAAAACAATAGCGGAATTTTCAAACCAATTTGATAACCGATAATATTGTCATTCAAATGCTCATTAGTCCCTTGAAAATATTCTAAGCTAATATCAGGCAGCATGTTTTGTTTTTCTTTTTTGTATATGGCATGCTGAAGATTTTTAGTCTTTTCAAAATATTGAAGTCCTAAATTGTTGTTGATATCCATATCTTGTAGTTCTAAAGGTTGCAAAGGCATATCTACAATTTCAATATCATCCACTTGCACCACACTTTTTAATTGTTCTTTAGAGAATTGGACTTCACCCAAAGCCTGTTTATATAAAGTTTCAAGCTTCTTTTGTTTAGATTTAGCAGTAATCATTTCCAAGTAATTGGTTTCTCCTAATTCAAAACGTCGTTTAGATTTTTGAGCAAAGTCTTGATACAAACTATCCAAGAATTGGTATGTTTTTACTTTGTTTTTTGCATAACTAAGTTGATAATAGTATTCATAAACTCTTTTTTTTAGCTGTTGAAATTGCAACTCGTAATGTGTTTTTTCTACATTGAGTTTATTAATCTTGACTTTTTTATTAGCAAAATACCATGTTGGAAATTTTAAATCTTGAGTTATTCCAAAGATTTTCAAAGGTTGATTGTTTATTGCCAAATTATTTTCATCGTAACTATAATAAATTGAAGTTTTCTCAAAGTCGAATGCTGATTTAACCAAGGATTTGCTTTGGTCAACTTTCAAAGCTAAGGCCTTTAAATTTGCATTATTTTTTAGAGCCAATTCCAAGGTTTCGTCAACCGTTAGTTTAGATTGCGCATTAGCATTGAAAAAAAACAGCCCAATGAATATTGTCAAAGCTGTTTTGTTTATTTTTATAGTTTTCTTTCTTTCAAACCAGGCATACAATACGGGCAACACAACTAAAGTTAACATAGTTGCAGATACCAAGCCGCCAATTATCACAGTTGCTAGCGGGCGTTGTACTTCAGCTCCCACATTAGTAGAAACAGCCATAGGCAAAAATCCGAGTGCAGCAGCAGAGGCCGTTAATAGAACAGGTCTTAGGCGATCAGAAGCGCCAAGTATTATACGTTGTTCAATATTATCCATACCTTGTTTTTTTAATTCTTTAAAATGCTCGATAAGGACAATACCATTAAGAACAGCAATTCCAAAAAGGGCAATAAATCCAACACCTGCTGAAATACTAAACGGTAAATCACGAATCCATAAAAGTACTATTCCTCCAACGGCAGAGAGAGGTATAGCAGAATAGACCAACAAAGCCTCTTTTACGGATTTAAAGGCAAAATAAAGCAGAATAAATATCAGGAATAATGCAACAGGTACTGCAATCATCAATCGGTCTTTAGCACTTTGCAGATTTTCGAATTGACCGCCATAAGTGATACTATATCCTACAGGTAATTGTAATTTGCTTTCAAGAATATTTTTTACATCATCAACCACAGATTGCAAGTCTCTATTACGCACATTGATACCAACAACTATACGGCGTTTGGTATCATCTCTAGAAATTTTGGCTGGTCCAGTTGTATATTTAATTTCAGCCAATTCACTCAAAGGAATTTTATTACCATCTGGGATGTCTACATAAAGATTTTTTAAGTTTTCTATATTTTTACGATTGTCTTGATCAAATCGCATTACTAGGTCAAAACGTTTTTCTCCTTCAAAGACTTGTCCAACCACACTTCCTGCAAATCCCATTGAGATGATTTGATTGACATCAGAAATATTAAGTCCATATCGAGCAATTTTATTTCGATTGAATTTGACACTCATTTGTGGTAATCCTTCAACTTTTTCTACAATGATATCTGAAGCTCCTTTTACGTCTTTAATCAATTGTTTCACTTCCTCTGCCTTATGAGCCAAAATCGTTAAATCTTCACCAAAAATCTTTATAGCCACATCTGCTCTAACCCCCGTTATAAGCTCATTAAACCGCATTTCTATAGGTTGTGTAAATTCAACTTCCATATTAGGGATTATCTCAAGAGCCTCTTTAAATTTATCAGCCAATTCGTCTTTACTTTTTGCTGAGACCCATTCTTCTTTTGGTTTTAATTTTATAATCACATCACTTTCTTCCATAGACATTGGGTCTGTGGGTACTTCAGCTGCCCCTATACGCGTTACTACTTGACTAACTTCTGGGAAATTTTCCAATAAAATTTGTTCTATTTTGGTAGTTATTTTAATAGTTTTCTCTAAAGAAGTTCCTGTTTTCAAAACTGGTTGAATTACAAAATCACCTTCGTCTAAAGTTGGGACAAACTCTCCCCCCATTTTACTAAATATAAAAACACTTGATATTAATAAGATACTGGCAAAAACGACTACCAATTTTTTGTTAAGCAACGCCCATCGAATAATAGGAGTGTACCAAGAATTTAAAACTTTCATCAGTCTAACGGAGATGTTTTTATTGTTTGGTATTTTAGGTTTTAAAAACAAAGAAGACACCACAGGAACATAAGTTAGACATAGCAGCATAGCAGCAATTAAAGCAAAACTAAAAGTTAGTGCCATGGGTTTAAACATTTTGCCTTCCACCCCACTTAATGATAATATTGGAATAAAAACAATTAAGATTATAAGCTGTCCAAAAATGGCAGAGTTCATCATTTTTGAGGCACTTTTTAAGGTAATTTCATCGATTTTTGTTTGTTTTTGAACTTTTCCTAGTATTTTTAATTGTTTGCTTTGAGTGATAATTCTAAAAGCAATAAACTCAACAATAATAACAGCACCATCGATAATAATACCAAAATCTATAGCTCCGAGGCTCATCAAATTAGCATCGACCCCAAAAATATTCATTAAGGAAATAGCAAATAATAAACTTAGCGGAATTACAGAAGCGACGACCAATCCAGAACGTAGATTTCCTAATAATAAAACCACCACAAAAATAACGATTAGAGATCCTAAAATGAGGTTTTCAGATATTGTGAGAGTAGTCTTATTTATCAATTCGCTACGCTCTAAAAATCCATTGATATAAACGCCCTCAGGGAGGTTCTTTTGAATAGAAGCAACACGTTCCTTTACGGCATCAATAATGGCTTTAGAATTTCCATTTTTAAGCATCATAATTTGTCCTAGCACTTTTTCGCCTTCTCCATTTCCTGTAATGGCTCCAAAACGAGTGGCACTACCAAAACCTACTTTAGCAACATCCTTAACATAAATAGGAACTCCTTCGTTTTTAACTACAATACTCTTTATATCTTCAAGATTTTTGACCAAACCTTCACCTCTAATAAAATAAGCTTTATTGTTTTTTTCGATATATCCTCCACCAGCTATACTATTGTTTTTTTTCAATGCATCATATATTTCGGCAATCGAAATATTCATGGCATTTAGTTTTTGTGGGTCGATGGTTACTTCATACTGTTTTAAGAATCCACCCCATGTATTAACTTCAACTACACCCGGGATTCCCGACAATTGTCGTTTAACAATCCAATCTTGAATAGTTCTCAAATCTGAAAGGGAATAACGGTTTTCATATCCAGGTTTAACATCTAATACATATTGATATATTTCTCCTAAACCCGTTGTAATAGGTCCCATTTCAGGTGTTCCAAACCCTTCAGGAATTTTTTCTGAAGCCGATTTAATTTTTTCAGCAATAAGTTGTCTTGGCAGATATGTTCCTAAATCATCTTCAAAAACAATGGTTACTACCGACAGTCCAAACTTAGAAACCGATCTAATTTCCTGAACTCCTGGCAAATTGGCCATTTCCAATTCTACAGGATAAGTTATAAATTGTTCTACATCTTGTGTAGATAAATTACGAGAGGTTGTAATTACCTGCACTTGATTATTGGTTATATCTGGTACAGCACCTATAGAGATTTGTGTTAAAGAAAAAATCCCAAAACCAATAATAACCGCTGTAAATAGAAGAATGAGCAGCTTATTTTTTAAGCTGAATTTTATAATGTTTTCTAACATAATTCATATTACTAAAAGTTAATTATTGTCCTGTAACAAAAACAGGACTATTTATTTTTTAAGATGTTTGTTCTTAAAAAGAAGGAAAAGAATTATGCGTATTTAGGGGGTTGAAAAACAGAAGGTTTTTCACAAGAAGTAAAGCAATCTCTATAAAAGAAATTGAAAGGGATTTCGACAAAATCAAGATAGCTTAAATCGAAAGAAGTATCGTTATTAATGAACGGCATATTAATATGCGTACACATATGATGATCTTTAAAGGGGAGATTTTTATGCTCTTTATGATCATTTTGATGGTTTTCTTGAGCTTCTCCATAATGTTCTGCCAAAAACTCAATAAGAGAATCACCATACATTTCCTTGTGATATTGAACATGCTCAATCAATGTTTTGAATTTTGAAATATCTTCAAAACCAAAATTGAGACTTTGGAACAATATCAATACAACATATGATATGGCAAATAGTTTTTGCATAGTAACAAAGTTAAGTATTTTTTTAAAAAAATATGTCACTTATGTTACACATTAAAAATACGCTCTCAATTGTATGGTTCCGGTATGAATGGTCTTTGATGTTTGTGTTTTTCTACCAAAATAATTGACATTAAGATCCAGAAATTTAGTAAGTTTCTTTTGCACTAACATACTCCATGTAAAGTTTTTACCAGGCTGTAAGCCCTCTAGAATCTGATATCCCACTGGTGTATTAGCATTACCGTCATAGTCATTTTGATAATAATTAAACTCACCTGTCAATGCCAATTGCTGTTTGTTGTTGTAAGTAAAGGAAAACCCGTAGTTATTTTGGCGTAATTGTTCAAGATTTCCTATAACATTATCTTTTGAAGTATATTGATAAAACACATCAAATCGGGCATTTTCATCAAATAAGTATGACAATTTTGGTTCAAAACTCCATTGATTTAGTTCAAAATTTCGAGATTCAAAATTTTGGTTTACACTTTGATTTTTAGACCAATTCCCTTTAAAATTTAACAACCAGATTTTTTGGATTTTATGATTGAAATCAACTTGATGGGTTTGTAGTTGATTTTCAATACTTCCTATGGACAATAAATTTAAGCTTTTGTTTGACAAGAAGGTATAAGACGTCGTATAACGTTGTTTTCCACGGTTGAAGAACAAAACATTTCTAATACTATTGTTGATTTCTAAGAATCCATTTTCTAAGGCGTTATTTTTTAGAGCCTTAAAAGGGTTTAAGTTAAAATCATTACCTGATTTTAGTTGCTTCCCTTCCACCAAAAAAGAAGTTTGATTATAAAAATACGACCAGATTTTTTTGGATTTTTGTTCAGATCCTGCCCATTGTTGAAAATTTAGAGTAAGTGTTTGACTGAATCGATTTTGATGAGTTTTGACATACACTTGATTAGGCAACAAAACACGTATAAAGCTTCCTTGATCTTGGAATTGAGCCACTTCAAACTCGCTTAATTCCTGAATACCATTGTTGTTGTAATCAATCCAAGTATAGCTTCCTTGCCCTGCTTCTACTTCAACATAAGTAAAATCTTGTTGAGCAACACTACCCGAATTGTTTTCATAAAGTGTATTGGACTGTACAATATTATCGAAAAATCTTTGATTGAAATTAACACGTGAGTTCAATGAGTTTTCATCCTCAATAGTTTGGTCTTCAAATTTTAGTGTTCTATAATTGAGATAAACTCCCAAATTGGTGTTTTTATTTTTTATGAGCTGGGATTTTAGAAAGTAAGTATTAGAGTTATTTACTCGTCTTAATCCTTCAGATTTTAAGCTATCATTCACACGATATTTGTATCCTAATTCAGTATACACCTTAGTGCTATCGCCAATTCCTGTAAATATTTCATAAGACACAAACTTCTGGCTCAATGCAGAAAGTTCTTGGGTTTGGTTGTCGCGTTGCTTGTTATCTTCAGCAGCCATTTTGGCACCTATCCATTGTTTCCCAAAACCATAAGACACTCTATTATAGGTTCTAAAAAAACGTGAAGAGGTCAAACTATTTTCACTTTTTGTGATGCTTGAATTTGTAAAAATATTAAAGTTATTATGCTTTAAATCGGCAAAAAACTTGTGTCGATTCCCATTAAAGTTTTCAGAATAATTAAGATGTTCAAAAGTATAATTAATAGTTCCTTTTTTCGGATGCTTCAAGTTTAACCCCGATTGTAACAGCATTTGATTTCCCAAAGCGTTATCTAAGTTCCAATCTCTATTAAATTCGGCATAGTATAAACGTTGAATAGTTTCAAAGTTGTTTTGGATAAAATCGGTATCGACAAATACATTGAGATTCCACAAGCTATCAGTTTTGATGAGGTTTTGTTTAAGTTTGAATTTGGCAGCAAATCCATTGTTGTTATCATCATCTTGGGTTGAAAACAGGTTCAAATCATTTTTACTTCCTGCCAATTCAAAATAGATATCTGTATTTTCGGAAGGTGTATAATTTCCGTTTAAGACTGCAAGTTGAAGTCTTGTTGGAGCAACCAATTTCACAATGGGTTCATAATTACCTTGGGGGATTCCGTTTACGGGTGGAACATATTCATAAATTGTAGAAATAGCATTGGTATTAGCTACAACATAATTACCTTGATTGTTTCCAACCAAAGTAAATTTAACACTATACAACTCATCATCTGGGTTGTTTGAGAAGACAAACACTTCAACTCCATTTATAAGTTCTTTTTTATACAAGATTCTATTTTCATCAAAATTTTCAAGGATATGAGAAGGAGCTACCATCAAGCTTTCATCGTCCCCGGCGTTGGATAGAATTTGTTTTTGTTCGTTTGAGAGGTTTTGTTGCAAGGGTTGGTTTTTAGCATCAGATTCTGAATAAACAGAAACTCCTATTTTGAGATTTTCGCTTTCATATTGCCCACCACCAAATACTGTAAACCTGCTATAATTTCGTTCACTATATTGATAGTCTACAGTAATTCGCATTTCAGAAGTAATCGGAAAAGTAGGGTTAAAAATGATCTCACCAGCATTGTAATCGATGGTATAATCTTTATTTTCTCCCCTTTCAACTGCAACACCATTGACATAGACTGTTTCACTTCCAGAAACGATAAGCACGTACAATTCGTTATTAGGTCCTCTCAATTTATAGGGTCCTTGATTACCTTCTTGTGCTGTAAATTGGCTTGTAGTAAACTGTCCTCTCACCAAAGCTCCTGCAGCAAACAGCTTGGTTTGAGATTCAGAATGCTTAATATTAGCATTGACTAAAAGGCCTTGTACCCGTTTTGAGAAATTAGCAAAATAGCTTTGGGTATTTATCAAATCAATATCACCTGCTCTAATGTTCCAATTATCACTAAGAAGCTCAATAAATACTTGGTCAAACTCATCGAGCCTTTGAGAATAGCCACTTTCTTGCAACGGGATATTAGCATCTTGAATAGAAGCCCTTAAAGAGACCTTATCACTCAATTTTCCTGAAATTTGTAAATCCAATTCGCTATTCAATACAGAATTTTGATTGTTCCCAATAGTTACTCCTCTTGAGATACTTCCAGAAGTATTCAGTCCTTCAAAAGGGGTAAAAGTGTTTTGTCTTGTAGACTGTTGCAGTTTATATAATATTTGTTGACTTTCAGTGTTTTCTACAATTACACTTTTATCAAGTTGTTGATAAGGTTTGGTTAAAAAGTCTGGAAATCTTAAGTATTCAATAGTAACCGAATCAAGTTCAACACTGCGATTTAAGTAGAGGCTTGCTTTGGCAAAATTTACCGTATAGTTTGTACTATCCAAAACGACTCCTTGTTTTGTTTTCAATAAAAACCTAGAAGGGTTAATACTTACAGTATCAATTTTTATGGTATCATTTACCGCAACAGTTTTCACTCTATAATTGGTAGGCAGGTCTTGAGCCAAGGCACAACACGAGAACAAAAACAATATGCAACCCAAAGTGGTTTTCATCATTACCTTAACTGCCAAAAGTCCAAATTATTTTAAACGTTAAAAGCCTTCTAAAAGGTTAGTGTAAAAGTACAGTATTATTTATTTTAGCCGAAATTGATAATAATCATTTAAGAATGAAAATTGTTTCGTATAACGTCAATGGCGTCAGAGCAGCAATGAACAAGGGACTAATAGACTGGTTAAAAGCTACCAATCCCGATGTAGTATGTCTACAAGAAATAAAAGCCATGAAAGATCAAATAGACACAAAAGCTTTTGAATCCATTGGCTACAAATACCACTATTGGTTTAGTGCAGAAAAAAAAGGATACAGTGGCGTTGCCATTCTAAGTAAAATTGAACCCAATCACATAGAATTTGGCACCGGTATTACTTCTATGGATTCAGAAGGTAGAAATATTAGAGCCGATTATGATTCCATTTCGATAATGAGTTTATACCTACCTTCAGGTACCAATATTGCTAGATTGGAGCACAAACTTGATTATATGGCAAAGTTCCAAGATTATATAGATCAATTAAGAATCATACATCCCAACCTTATCATTTGTGGTGATTACAATATCTGTCATCAAGCTATAGACATTCACGACCCTGTAAGAAACAAGAATGTTTCAGGTTTTTTACCTGTTGAACGCGAATGGATTGGGAATTTTATAGAACGAGGATTTATAGATACTTTTAGATATTTTAATGATGAACCTCACAATTATACTTGGTGGAGTTACCGTGCCAATGCTAGAGCCAACAACAAAGGTTGGCGTATAGATTATGCTATGGCCAGCAAGTCCTTACAAGAAAAGTTAAAACGTAGCGTTATCCTTTCAGAGGCAGTACATAGTGACCACTGTCCTATTTTATTGGAAATAGAAGATTAACCAAAAACACAAATTATGCTTAGAAAAATTTCTCTACTTGCTTTAACAGCTTTTTTATCGGCTTCATGTGTTTCAAAAAAGATATATACCGATTTAGAAAATAAATATGCCGATCTTAAAAAGGAACATCGTAATCTATCTGATCAAAATAATGAATTACAATCCTCTCTCAACCAAACTCAAAATAAGTTGGATCAACTACAGAAATCATACGATGAAGCCGTTGCACAACGAAACAAACTTCAATCGGATTATGATGCTGCAAAAACCAACTTAGACAATCTAAAAGCATCGTATGATGCTCTAGAAAAAAACAGCTCTGCTGAAATTTCAAAAAATGCAAAGAAAAACCGAGAGCTTTTGGCTCAATTGGAAGCTAAAGAACAAGCGCTTGCTATGGAAAGTGATCGTTTAAACAAGCTCAAAGAAGAATTGGAAAGTCGCTCACAACAAATTGCCGAACTGGAACACATCATTGCCTCAAAAGATGCTAAAATGAACCAGCTAAAAAATACTATTTCAAAAGCCTTAGTAAATTTTGAAGGCAAAGGTCTTACAGTAGAACAACGAAACGGCAAGGTTTATGTCTCTATGGAAAATAAATTATTGTTTCAATCAGGAAGTTGGGCTGTTGGCAGTTCAGGACGAAAAGCAGTAGAGCAGCTAGGGGAAGTATTGGCAGAAAACCCAGATATTTCTATCTTGATAGAAGGACATACCGACAATGTACCTTATAAAGGCAACTCCTTGTTAAGTGGGAATTGGGATCTTTCAACAAAACGCGCCACAGCCATAGTAAACATTTTAAGAGAAAACCCTGCTATTAATCCAGAAAATCTTACAGCTGCTGGTCGTGGGGAGTATGCACCAATAGCCTCAAATGATACTGCTGAGGGACGTGCCAAAAACCGTAGAATTGAGATCATCTTAACACCTAAATTAGATGAAATCTCCAAGCTATTAAGCGATATATAATTTTGAATTAAAACACAGAACCCTCAAAAGATTTCATTATGAAATATACCACACTACCACATACAAATATAAAAATTAGTAAGATATGTTTAGGCACCATGACTTGGGGACGACAAAACACCCAAGACGAAGCATTTTCGCAAATGGACATGGCCTTGGATAAGGGTATTAATTTTTTTGACACTGCCGAATTATATCCTGTTCCTGCCACGCCTGAACGTTACGCTCATACGGAAATCATCATAGGAAACTGGTTAAAAAAAACAGGAAACAGAAACAAGGTAGTATTGGCTTCAAAAATCGTAGGGCGTTCAAGTGATTACACCAAACATATTAGAACGAATGGTTTTGCCCCCAAAGCTTTAGAAGATGCCATTAATCAGAGTCTAAAACGCCTTAAAACCGATTATTTAGACCTGTATCAACTACATTGGCCAGAACGCGAAACTAACACTTTTGGTCAACGTGACTACAAGCACAACCCTAATGATAGTTGGACGGATAATTTTAACGAAGTATTACACACACTTGATAAAATTATCAAATCTGGGAAGGTAAGACAAATTGGGTTATCCAATGAAAAAGCATGGGGAACGATGCGATTTTTAGAAGAATCTAAACACCATAATCTCCCTAGAATGATTACCATTCAAAACCCATATTCCCTTCTCAACAGAACCTTTGAAGGTGATTTGGCTGAAATATCACATCGCGAACAAATAGGACTTTTGGCATATTCTCCTATGGCATTTGGCGTTTTGTCTGGAAAATATATTACTGGTAAAGCTTCCGAAAATTCACGATTAAAATTGTTTCCTCGATTTTCAAGATATAGTAGTACTCAAAGTACTATTGCTACCAAAAAATACTTGAAACTTGCAGAAATGCATCACATTAGTTTGAGCCAAATGGCTTTAGCCTTTGTAAACCAAAGACCATTTGTAACGAGTAATATTATTGGCGCTACAAATTTGGAGCAATTGGAAGAAAACATAGAAAGCATCAATATCAATCTATCTAATGAGCTATTGGAATCCATAGATGCCATACATGCTGAAATTCCCAATCCAGCACCATAAACATATTATCTTTTTTTTGGGATGAAACTTCCAGAATCACTTACCCTCCTTTTTTGCAAATTGCAGAAAGGGGGATTTTATTTTTAATAACTTATTAATCAATATATACTTTTTATTCATATTTTTTTATCGCAATTTTAGATATCAAA
>Ga0055584_100001691_pt1 | contig 21615 bp, 23 predicted proteins | sample OSDHelmetaG_FD_58716 | JGI IMG/M metagenome (GOLD analysis project Ga0055584, IMG submission 58716) | Pelagic marine sediment microbial communities from the LTER site Helgoland, North Sea, for post-phytoplankton bloom and carbon turnover... | ecosystem: Environmental > Aquatic > Marine >...
GTAATCCTCCTGCTTGCTTGCAAAGCAGGAGGATTAAATCAGCCCAAGCGCGGCAAGAAATACCAGGCCTATCGCAAGTGGCGACACATACTTAAGTGTTTTGTACCAAAGATTGAACAGCAGTCTGCTGTTGGCCAGAACTGTTTGCTCGACGACTGCTCTTTTCATCACCCAGCCTACAAACAAAGCTGTAAGTAGGCTTACTGTGGGCAACATGATATTGGCTGTGAGGTAATCAATCAGGTCAAAAAAAGTCCTTTCCCATAATGTTAAATCTGCCCAGAGATTAAACGAAAATACAGTTCCCAAGCTTAGCATCCATACCGCCATACCCAGCACAATGGCCGCGCTACTGCGTGACACCTGCCAGCGTTCGATAAACACTGTCATCATGCCTTCAATAGCAGAAATTGCTGAAGAAAAAGCAGCCAGAGACAACATCAGAAAAAACACTGCGCCCATGATTGTTCCATAGGGCATCTGCCCAAAGGCAATGGGTAGAGACATAAATATTAGGCCAGGCCCTCCCCCTACAGGTAAATCGTTAGCAAACACCAGAGGAAAGATAGCAATACCTGCTAACAGTGCGATAACAGTATCGGCCAGCGCTATGTCGAAGCACACTCGAGGCAAAGACACGTTAGCGGGCACATAAGCGCCATAAATCATCATCGAGCCAGCCCCAACGGCCAGGGTGAAAAATGCGTGTCCCATAGCGATCAATATGACACTAACTGTCAACTTGCTAAAATCAGGGGTAAATAAAAACTGTAATGCTTGCTGGAAAGACCCACTCTGCATCGAATAGCCGACCATTATCAGCAACAACGCCAGCATAAGAGGCATCACATAACGCAAACTCGCCTCTATGCCTCGATTAACACCCAAGCCAACGCAATACATCGTCAGAAAAAGGAATATTGTACTCCAGGCGGTTAGACTCCAGGGGTTTGAAGTAAATTCTGAAAAGTATTCTACAGAAGTCAAACTATTGAGACCAACAAACACTCCATGAGCAGCCTCCCACGTGTACCGTAAGGCCCAACCGGCTATTACTGTGTAAAATGACAATATCAACAGTCCACCAAGCGCGGCCAACCAACCCAGCTTTCTCCACTGCAGTCCCGTTCCCGCTTCTACCGCCAAATCAGTCATGCTATTTACCGGATCACGTTTACCGCGTCGGCCTAGTGTGACTTCCGCTATGAGAACCGGTAATCCGACAAATACGATAGTGAGTAAATACACCAAAACGAAGGCACCGCCACCGTTCTCGCCGGCAATATAGGGGAATTTCCAGATATTACCCAGCCCAACTGCCGAACCCGTAGCCGCCAGAAAATACATCCAGCGACTTGACCACTGCCCATGAATAGATCGCTCGACTGGCATAATCACTCCCTGACTTCTAGTTTTTATTAAGAAACTCTATCAAAGCGCTAACTAAACCGTAAGCACAAAATAACAGCCTCTGATTTCCAAAATCTGTTTGTCTGAGAAAAAAACCTATGTATAATCCACGCCTGCTGCGGAGGGGTGGCAGAGTGGTCGAATGCAACGGTCTTGAAAACCGTCGAGGGTTTATCCCCTCCGAGAGTTCGAATCTCTCCTCCTCCGCCATTTTTATTTGTAGGTCAAAATCCACTCATCTGCTACTTTTTTGATTCTTGTCTCATTCCTAATCACGATGTGCAACTCCCCTAAACATCGCCAGTAATAAGCATTGGCCGATGCCTTTAGACCTGACCGATACCCGCTTTGGAGTGTTTATCAACATAAACATCATAATCATTAACCAGAATCAAATTTTTATCATAAAAATGATGTCTCAGCCTTGGCTATAGACATGTTTATGTTTATGTTTATGTTTAAGCTTCGCATTACTGAATAACGCAGGCGGCGTAATTATAAAAAACAAATGGCTTGAAATAATTTTAGTGGCGACGACATATGTAATCACTGCTAGGGTTGGTCAGATCTTTGCAATAAGCCCCGGAAATATCACCCCGGTTTGGATTCCATCTGGAATAATGCTGGCATGGGTAATAGTCAGAGGATATTACATTTGGCCGGGTATTTTTCTGGGCGCTTTTATTGGCAATGTTTGGGCATATATAGACTTATCCTCCATATCAAATATTCTGTTAAGCGTGTTTTCTGGCTCGATAAATGGTCTTGGCGATGTTATCTGTTCTGTTGGCGCCGCATATTTGATTAACAAAAAAATGGGAGATGGCGATCCCTTTAAAAATCTACCCGCCTTTATATGCCTATGTCTATTTGGCGTTGCTCTTGGCCCATTGCTTAGTGCCACACTAGGAGTCAGTGCATTGTGGGCATCCGGCTTTTTAGCCGCCGAATCATATCTATTATCTCTGTTTACGTGGTTCCTAGGTGATGCTGTTGGCGTATTACTATTTACCCCACTCGTTCTTGTTTATTTTTTCCCTCACCCCGATGCTAAAAATAATATCAACAAAGTCGAATTTGTATTATTTACAGCGATTCTAATTAGCGCACCTTTTATCAATAGCTTCCCAAAAAACCTTATCCCTCTCCATCAACTACAGAGCATGTTATTAGTGCCTTTATTATTGTGGGGGGCATTTAGAATGAATCAAGTAATTCTATTCAATGCCACATCTTATTTGTTATTTGGCTCCATCGCTGCTAATTACTTCGGCGTTGGCCTGTTTAATTCTGACACCCAACTTGAATCTATACTTAGCTTGCAACTATTTATTTTTGTGACTGTCAGCTCCATTTTTATTTTGAATTCATTGATAAATGATAAAAATACTGCCCTGAAAAAACTACAACTTGCTGTTGATCACGATCCATTAACGAAAATATACAATCGACAGTATTTTGATAAACGATTAACCGAAGAAATCAATCTTCAGGCCCGCTTTAGCTCACCTTTTTGTATAGCTATGTATGACATTGATCGGTTCAAAGCTGTTAATGATACATATGGTCACTTATTTGGAGATGAAATCCTGATTCGTTTATCTGAAATAGCAGCAAAGCAGAAGCGCGACATCGATGTTTTAGCTCGCTGGGGTGGAGAAGAGTTTGTTATACTGATGCCCCACACGCCGATTGAAGGCGCGAAAATTATTGCTGAACGTATTCGCGCAACAGTAGAGCAGACTGCTTTGTTACCTGAAGGCGTTTTAACAATTAGCTTCGGGCTGTATGAAGTAGCCGCCGGCGATGAGCCACTAGGTATAATGATCCAGGTAGATGAGGCTCTATATCATGCAAAAAACAATGGTCGCAACCAGGTGCAATGCGCACAAAGTGGGCAGGAGTACAAATTATGCTAGTCTCTGGCATTGGCTACGTTCATTATGAAAAATCAATAAACACTACGCATGAAGTATAAACTCTCAGATATTCTAACAGCATCATTCATGCTGCTGCTATTACTGATAATTGTCATAGAGTCAGCTCTCGCTGTTCGCTCACTCAATGCGATCGCTAATATAACTCAAGACCTATATGAACACCCATTTACAGTCAGCAATTCCATCTTGAAAATTAATTTGAGTATCACTCAAATGCATAGGGATATGAAAGACATCGCCCTAGCTTCTAGCCTAGCAGAACTGGAACGGTCAGCTGCATTGGTGAATGATAATGAAACGCAGGTTCTGAACACCTTCAAAATAGTCAGCAACCGATTCTTGGGCGATGCAAAAATAATTGCTGACGCTAAATTAGCTTTTATCAACTGGAAGCCGATACGAGATAGAGTCATTAATTTGAAAAGACAAGGCAAAGACAGGCAAGCTGCTTTAATAACAAAAAATGAAGGTGCCGCTTATATTAAAAATTTACTACTTAAAATGAGTGATTTGTCAGACTTTGCCAATTACAAAGCCAAAGAATATGTCGAATTATCCATCGTGGCCAAAAAAAAGGACGGCTTATATTTAACTATTATTTCGTTTTTGGCATTGATTCTCGGATTTTTTCTTGCAGTGCTCGCGTCGACACGAACAAGGTCTGATTCGAATAAATTAAAAATTTATGCTGACGAAAAAGAAGCTTATGCAAACAAGCTTGAACATAATCTCTCAGACAGTTTGCATGCGATTGCCTTAACGGTTGAACAACGGGATCCCTACACCGCCGGCCATATGACCCGTGTTAGTGAATTAGCGGCTGCTATCGCCCGCAAACTGGCTTTATCTGATGATGAGATCCATGGCATAAGCCTTGGAGCAGCTATCCACGATCTCGGTAAGATCTACATTCCCTCCGAAATTCTTACCCGACCTGGAAAGCTGTTGCCAATGGGATTTGAGATAATTAAATCGCACTCTCAAGTAGGCTACGATATTCTTAAAGACATTGATTTTCCCTGGCCTATCAGTGACATGGTTCTGTATCACCACGAACGACTCGACGGCAGTGGCTATCCAAGGGGCCTAAAAGGTGATGAAATTCCCTATGAGGCACAAATATTAGCTGTGGCTGATGTTGTCGAAGCAGTCAGTTCACCACGGCCTTATCGAGCTTCACTTGGCATCGATAAGGCACTGGCAGTAATTAAAAAAGGTGAAGGTCAGCATTACAACGCTGAAATCGTCGATGCTTGTGTCGATCTCTTTGAAAAGGACGGGTTTGTATTCACCAGTGAATTCTAGCCATTTATTTTCATTTATATCCATGACTGATTTTGGCCGCATGCATAGATATTGATTTTGTAAGTGATTGTTCTTGAATATCTTAATCCGGGGATTTTCCCGCCTTTGCTATTAACACCGGGGCTCTGTAATAATCCTCAACTACAGATCACCACCACAAAAGATATCACTGGCAGCACACATGGTTTATATTCAAAAACAGTCCCATAGCAAAATGCTGATTATCACCCTGCTAAGCTTGGCCAGTCTGTACAGTCAAGTCGCAAACACCGCAAGCTACCAATCTGGTAATACTCTATTGGAAAAATGCCTGAGCGATGAACCTTATGATCGAGGGATTTGTAAAGGCTACCTCAATGGTCTGGCCGATTCGCTCGATGCACTGCAACACTGGAATGATTTACCCAAAACTTTTATTTGCAAACCCTATAGTGTCACCTCTGACCAGCTGGCTGATGTAGTGGTCAAATATTTACAGCGCTTCCCTGAAAAACGACACCTGACCGCAAGTAGCCTGATTATTAATATTATGCAATCGGCTTTTCCCTGTGACCTCAAGGTAAACCCCACCAACAAGCTGCCCTGAAGGACCTAAAAACCCTTTAATTATCAATGATATAAGCAGGCTGTATAATCAAAAAATTTAGCAGATAAAGCTTGATTTTGGCAACCCGACCATTATCATTGGCCACAGTTAACACCCTGTTCTACTTGGAGAGAAACAAATGCAAGACAAGAGCTTGTTCGCACAAGACAACACAGCAGCATTAGGCCGTGTTGTAAGTACCAATAAAGTACTCAAAAATACCTATATGCTACTGTCTATGACATTGCTGTTTAGCGCGCTAACAGCGGGCATTGCCATGGCTATGAACTTGCCACACGGCGCGGCACTGGTGCTAAGCTTAATTGGCTTTGGACTGCTATTTGTCGTTCACAAAACGGCAGACAGCGGCAAAGGTATTATCGCCGTTTTTGCTTTTACCGGTGTTATGGGAGCTTCTATTGGACCAATGCTCAACTACTATATGGCCATGCCTAATGGACCGTCATTGGTTATGCAGGCTCTCGCTGGAACAGCGGTTGTATTCTTTGGGCTGTCAGGCTACGCATTGACGACTCGTAAGGACTTTTCCTTTATGGGTGGTTTTTTAATTGTTGGCCTTTTGGTTGCTGTTGTTGCATCTATAGCCAATATATTTCTTGGTATTCCCGCCCTGTCATTGACTATATCTTCAGCCATCGTCTTCATTATGTCAGGCCTGATACTGTTTGATACCAGTCGTATTATCAATGGTGGCGAAACCAATTATATCCGAGCAACTGTTTCTTTATATCTGAGTATTTATAATCTATTTATACACTTGCTCCATTTGTTAACTGCACTAAGCGGCGACGATTAATTGCAGCGCAGATAACAAAAAACCCCGGTTAAACCGGGGTTTTTTTGTTTGAAGCCCTAGCATTTTGGTCGCCTGGCGAATCGACATGAACTACACCCTAAACATTTTAAGTGCACCCTATTCAAACCAAAGTAGCGATACGGCATATCAATTTGCGAAAGCAGTACTGGCTCGCGGACACAGTATTTATCGAGTGTTCTTGTTTGGCGAAGGCGTCTACAACGCCAACCACCTAACATGCTCTCCCCAGGATGAAACTAATAAATTCCAACGCTGGTCAGACCTCGCCCACGAATTCGATATCGATCTGGTAGTATGCGTAGCCTCAGCCTTGAAACGAGGTATTCTTGACCAAACAGAATCAACACGTGCCGATCTGAACCAATATAGCACTATACCGCCCTTTGACATTTCCGGGCTGGGACAGCTGTATGATGCTATTGCCCATAGTGACCGAGTAGTTAGTTTTGGCAGATAATAACGTGACTAAAAAAGTTCTTATTCTATGTCGTAACGCACCCTATGGAACAAGCACATCCAGAGAAGCTATTGACGTTGCTCTTGCCGGTGCGGTATTTGAACAAAATATCAGTATTTTGTTTCTAGATGATGGTGTCTACCAGCTACTCAATGACCAACAGTCAGATGCAATCATGCAAAAGAATCAGACTAAACTACTCGATTCTCTGGAAATGTATGATATCGAACAACTCTATGCTGAATATGACTCCCTGAAAAATCGGGGCCTGCATGCTGAGAATATTCACAGTGCCACAACAATTCTAGACAGCACTGAAACATCGGCTTTTATCAGTTCTCATCAAGTTATTCTGAGTTACTGACTATGACCTTACATATAGTTAACAGATCTCCTACACAAAGCGATGCGCTGGACAGCTGCATTCGGCGGGCCCAACCAGGCAACGCCATTTTACTGATTGAAGACGCAATTTACGCTCTATTGATACTCGAACAACTGTTCAGCAAATATCAGAAACTTAGCCAATTAGAGATCTACGCTTTAGCCGAAGATGTGACCGCAAGGGGCGCATCGCAGTGGTGCACAGAGCAAATCAGGCTTGTCGATTACCAGGGTTTTGTAGCACTCACAGAACACTATCCAAGCAGCCTCAGCTGGTATTAAGGCTATGAGCCATACCCCAGACTACCGTAATATCCCCGTTGATGCCGAAGGCTTCTTAATATCACTTGAAGACTGGAACCTTGAGGCGGCCACTGAACTGGCCCGAAACGAAAACATCGAACTCAGCCAAGAACACTGGGAAATACTCAAACTAGTAAGAAGCTATTATCAAGACTATCAAAGCTCGCCCGCCAACAGAGCCTTAGTGAAATACACCGGCATACACCTGGGCAAGGAAAAAGGCCGTAGCATCTACTTACTGTCACTGTTTCCTGACAGCCCAGCAAAAATTGCCTGCAAAATTGCAGGCTTACCAAAACCTGACAACTGTCTGTAACCGCAAAACTGAAGATGAGTCAATCACATTTCAAAGACCACCCTTTCGCCCAATATATTCGCATTTTGGGTAAAGGGAAAACTGGCTCTAGATCCCTCACTCTTGATGAGGCCTACCGTTCCTTCAGTATGATATTAGCCGGAGAAGCAGACGACATTCAACTCGGTGCATTTTTAATGCTACTAAGAGTCAAGGAAGAGACGGCAGAGGAACTCGCTGGTTTTGTGCTAGCTTGTCGAGAGTCGATGTTCAGACCTAACCACGATCTATCAGTAAACCTGGATTGGTCAAGTTATGCGGGAAAGAGAAAACACCATCCCTGGTATTTACTTTCTGCTTTACTTCTCGCCCAGCGGGGAGTCCGAATTTTCATGCACGGCTCTGGTGGTCATACCCCCGGGCGCGTTTACTCAGAGTCAGTGCTACCCAAATTAGGCTATGCCATTGCAGACAACTGGGAGCAGGCAGAACAACAGCTAAACCAACACAACTTTACCTTTATGCCACTAGCCACCTTCTGCCCAGCGCTGCAAACAATCATTGAGCTTCGCCCGCTATTGGGTGTACGCTCGCCGGTCCACACCCTGAGCAGATTGCTAAACCCGCTTGCGGCTCCCTGCAGCCTGCAGAGTGTTTTCCATCCATCTTATAGCGAGAGCCATCAGTCCGCTGCCAGTTTATTGAAGCAGCCTAATGCGATGGTCTTTAAAGGTGAGTCTGGCGAAGCCGAACGCCGTCCTGAAGCCGCAGTAGAGACACGAATACTCAGGGCAGGCCGCCATTTTGAATACACCTGGCCGCGGCTATTGAAGGGACGCCAGGCCATTCCAAAAGATATATCTACAAAACATATGCTCGCTGTGTGGCGCGAGCAACTGCACGATGAATATGCAGAGGCAGCCATCATCGGTACCTGCGCCTTTGCACTGTTTTTGATCAATGAACAGCTAGATTGCGACCAGGCTCTGGACCTAGCGCGTCAATATTGGTTTGAACGAGATACGCACTCTATTTAGATCAACACACCTGGATACCCGCATGCCCCTTAGTAATGTAAAACCTGAGCAATACACGAAACTACTGCAGCAAAAAGTAGCAGACAAGCTCGCTCTTTTCGATAAGTTCGAACTGCCCAGCATAGAAGTATTTTCATCTGCACCAATTGCCTATCGAATGCGAGCAGAGTTTCGACTCTGGCATCAAGGTGAAGATCTCTACTACGCCATGTTTAAGCCAGATCAGCCAAAAACTCCCTGTCGCATCGACAGCTTTCCTATCGGCTGTATTTCGATTCAGAAATTAATGCCTGCCCTGCTTGAAGGTCTGCAAGTAAATCCGTTATTGAGAAAGCGTCTGTTTCAGGTTGAGTTTCTGAGCAGTCAAACTGAGCAAACCCTTGTTACGCTTATATACCACCGTCAACTCACTGACGATTGGTTTGATGAAGCTAAAAAACTTGCAACCGATCTCAATGTGCAACTGATAGGTCGCAGCAGGAAACAAAAACTGATTATCGACAATGATTACATTGATGAGTCACTCACCATTGGCACAAAGCAATATCATTACCGCCAATACGAACAAGCCTTCACGCAACCGAATGCTGGTGTAAACGAAAAAATGATTGGCTGGGCCAAGGCACTGAATGAAGGTCCAAGCACAGACCTTATTGAACTTTATTGTGGCAATGGTAATTTCACCATACCGCTGGCAGAAAATTTCAAGAAAATTCTTGCGACCGAGATTTCTAAAACTTCAGTAAAAGCCGCCGAGTTTAATTTAAAGCGCAACGGTATAAATAACATCGACATAGTCAGAATGTCGGCAGAAGATGCCAGCAAAGCAATTCAGGGTGAGCGTGAATTTCGACGCCTGCGAAACATCGCAATAGATGCGTTTAACTTTTCCACAATTTTTGTTGACCCACCCAGAGCGGGCCTCGATGAACTTTCAGAGCGTCTGGTGAGTCAATTCGACAACATTATTTATATATCCTGCAATCCCTTAAGCTTGAATAAAAATCTTGAGCAGATATGCAAAACCCATCGCATTGAAAAATTCGCCTTTTTTGATCAGTTCCCCTATACCGACCACATGGAATCCGGTGTTTATCTGAAACGCGGCTAACAGCGAATTCCGAGCTCACGCAGGGAATCGCCCAACACTTTATCTAGCCTATCAATATCCCTACTGTGAATATCAATAACCCTGAGCCGTTCTACACGATACATTTCCTGTTTTTTTAATTTATTAGATAAACTTTTATGCTCAAGCTTATCCTGCCAACATTCGATATAGACACTAGCCGCCGGCAAATAGAAGTCAGCCAATAGTTCCTCTTCTACAGGCAATCTTCGCTTGTAAGCATGGGCCAACTGGGCAAGATATAGCCAGTTACACACATGCAGCTCTAACTGCGTATGCAATTGATGCCCATCTGAAGAAGCAAACAGGCTTTCTGAACTAGCGCTAAACAAATCCACATCGCTGTCATCTGGGTTAGATTGATCAGTAACGTCAACAAGGCACAGCGTATCGAGTTCACGATGAACCACCGGGTTTTCTATAATATCTTTTGGCCAACTCACATGCAGAGAGCCACTGCTTTCACTTTCTTCCTGAAACCCCCCGAATTTATCCCCTTGCTCAGTGAGCTCCCATCCCAAAATAGTATGCGTTTGCAATCCAAGTTCAGCTAGCGCCCTGCTTACCATTCTTGGGTGCAAACCAAATCGCTTAGCCAAATTAGCTGTTGTCAGGCGCTGGCTATTTTCAATTGATACTACCAGGGCATGATGTTGTAGAGCTTCTGGCCAGACAATATAACGGCCATAACGCTTACTATCGCGATATTCACCGCCTTCGAATTCACCCTTGCTTGTCAGTATCCAGACATTATCGACTCTATCAATCCAACCATAATCCTTGAGCGCTGAAAACAACTGTTGCGCTGACATATCCAATAATTTTGCCATTGCCGTTGTTGAAATTTTTTCTTCAGCTATGTTACTCATTATTGGCTCACGATCTTGCGATAGCGCTTGTCGAGAGCGTCATAAACCAAATCAGAAAAATCATCTTGACTGCTATCCAGTTCAGCCATCAACTCCACCAGATGTTCATTATCTTCCTTGCCTTGCCAATCTTTTATATAGCTACCGTCCTGATAGCCATTATCCTGACGAAAAAAATTAAGCACATTCTTCCCAACGTAAGATCGATAAAGTGATTCAAAGTTTAGCTCAGCAGAAGCCATTAATTGCCAGAAAGCAGCTACAGAAAAACCATGCGTTTGTAGTGAATGTAAAGCTAACGTCTCGGTCGCCTCTCTCACACCGATATCCTTTGCTTTAAAACTATCGATCTCAGCCACCACCTCATCAGCAATCTGATCGATCGTTTTATCGTCAACAAACAGGGCACTCATACCAAAATGCCAAATATCGACAATCTCCAACCGCACCTGCTCCATATCGGCAACCTGTTTTTTCCACCATTTGTAACCAAAGTGGTCAATCAACTCCCCGCATTCTATCCAGGCGGCTCGATACCACTCAAATTCTTGCGTGATCCATTCAGGGTGAACACGAGTATTCATCCTGTTCTGCATTTCCAGCATAGTAATAATTGCCTGTTTCATCTTTTATTCCATCACCATTCTTATACTTTGAAAAACTGTAAACCTTGAAATATGTAATTATCGTCTTTAAAAGGATCTTACCACGCCCCACCATAAGACAGATTTTTAGTTGCATTAACATAGGCTTAGCGTTTAAATTCTATGTGGTTACTAAGCAAGGGCCTTACGAATGCATAAGCGCTACATATTATCATTTTTAATTCTAGCAATGACCGTAGGTATCAACGTTGGACAGCATCTATTGGAACAGCTGAGCATTGATCGCAACTACCTAATCATTGCGCTTATAGCACTTGTAGTTGCCGGACTTATTGCCCATACAAAATTATTTTTTATTGTATTGATTGTCGCACTTACCGGTGCAATTAATCTTCCTCCGGAAATGTTAGCCCAATACGGAATCAACCCTGACATATTGTTTGCCACCCTACTGGCGGTTATCGTGGCCCCAACCGCCAGCAAATTGGTCGGTTGGCATATCTAATACTAGGTTCTGCTCCTGAGTAACTTAGCAATAGCAAGCTTACGCTGGGCTTCGACAACATGCAGGTGCTCGACTAATTTTTCATTAACTAATACAACGCCAAGCCCGTTTTTTTCAGCCTCTTGCCATGCCTGTACAATTTTTTCTGCCTCTGCCAATTCTTGCTCTCCGGCTGAGAATGCCTTGTTAGCGTAATCAATTTGTTTGGGATGTATTAAGGTCTTACCGTCAAAACCCAAATCTCTACCCTGATCACACACTGTGTTGAAACCTATCTCATCGGATAAATCGAGGTGTACTCCATCAAAGACATCAAGTCCTGCTGCTCGAGCAGCTGTTACACACCGGCTTAGCGCATAAATAAATCCAATACGGTCAACGCTATGAGGTACACGCATATCCTTAGCCAGATCGGAAGTACCCATAATCAACGCTTCCAATCGCGAATCACTAAAACTGATCTCTTCAATATTAAGTATCGACTGGGGCGTTTCTGCCATAACCCATAACCTGCAATCTTGAGAATAAGCCAACCGGTTCATATCGGCTGCTATTTTGGCCACTGATTCTGCGCTCTCTACCTTGGGAACGAGCACAGCACTGAACTGATTGGCCGCAAAATATTCCAGGTCATCTTGATACTCTGGTGTGTCTTCACCATTAATGCGCACTACAATCTGACGATATCCGTAGCCACCGCCACAGATGGCCGCTCTCACCTGCTCCCTGGCTAGGGCTTTTGACGCCGGCGCAACCGCATCCTCCAAATCGAAAACCAGAACATCGGCAGGCAACTGTTTAGCTTTTTCCAAGGCTCTAGCATTGGAACCAGGCATATAAAGAATAGATCGTCGTGGAATCATATAAATTAAAAGTTTTATCTATAGTGGCTAGTCTGACGAGTATATTCACTCGACACGCATTACTCTACCGAGATCTGATAAAAACCCGAATAGCTCAATATAAAACTGGAATAAATTTATGATGTATTTCCCCTAGCCATAATGACTGATTATACTTTCTCCCACCTGTAAAAATTAATAAGGAAAGATCATGCATCTCGGTTTTAGCACAATGAACACCCATATGAAGCCACAGCCAGCAGAGCTGGCCTCCATGTTGGAAGATAGAGGATATGAATCTCTTTGGTATGGTGAACACAGTCAGATCCCCACCTCCCGGCACAGTCCACATCCTCGTGAAGAAACTTTACCAGAACCCTACAAAAACATGATGGACCCCTACATTTCTCTTACAGCAGCTGCAGCAGCAAGCAAAAACCTTAAATTGGGCACGAGCATTTCCTTGATGCTAGAGAGAGAATTGTTTTCACAAGCCAAAACCATTATGACACTTGACCGCATATCTGAAGGCCGAGTTCTGGTAGGCACTGGCGTAGGCTGGAACGAAGAGCAATTTAACAATGCAACCAATCTACCTTGGAAACGGCGATTTACAGCACTTAAAGAAACAGTCGAAGCCACACGAGTACTGTGGCGAGATGAAGAGCCCGAATATCATGGAGACATCATTGACTTTGATCCAGTCTGGTGCAACCCAAAACCCATTCAACAACCCGGCCCACCCATACTGTTTGGGGCGATGGGCCCTATTGGCATAAAACACACCGCTGAATGGGCAGATGGATGGATGCCCGTAAGTGCAACACTTGGCGACATTCCCGAGGCTGTCAAAAACTTTCACAATCTGGTCAGAAATGCCGGCCGCAACCCCGATGATATAGATATGACACTGATCGTAATGGAAAAGCCAGCCCTCGATAGACTCAAGTTTTTCCGTGACCTGGGTTTTAATCGGGCCATTGTCGGTGCAAGCTTTCAACACTGGGATAAATCTGAGGTAATCCTGAGAGAAATAGACAAATTTGCCGAGTTCATACCCGGCATAGCCTAGCGCCAATCAAAATCATACAATGGGGCTTCTGGCCCCTTTTTTTTTGTCTGCCTAAGAATCAATGAATTACACATGCCCAAGAAAATCGCTAATGTCTGCTATTGCATTAGGCTGCACCATACTCACTTTAGCTGCTCAGAGTGGAGAGCTTTACCTGTACAATTCTCCTGAAGGTAAACGCATATACTCAGATCGGCACATCTACCGCAGTGGCTATGCCCCAACAGACCATCATCACCGAGAAATAAGAGTCAATCGAGCACCTAGCAAATCACCCCAGCCCGCACAATACGAGGAGCTGATCAATGCCTATGCCGCGCATCATCACATCGAGAACAACCTTCTCAAAGCTATTATTTTTGTCGAATCAAATTACGATGCCTATGCACTGTCACGAACAGGCAATCGGGGACTAATGCAACTGAGTCTTGTTTTGCTGCAACAGTACGGTAGCCAACGGCCCTATGACCCAGAACAAAATATTGCCGCAGGCAGCGCTCACCTGAGCTACCTTCTGGCCCGGTATGACAACCAACTTGAGCTAGCTGTTGCTGCGTTCAAAGTAGGAGAGATCAATGTCGACAAATATCAAAAAATCCCACCCTTTGTCGACGTAAAACGCTACTTACGCAGGGTACTAGCCACGCTCAATGCCTATAGAAGTGGCCAACCTCCCACAAGCTATGCCTTCTTGGAACAGCTTGAACTAGCCATCGATAACCAGCAGTTCGATAGAACCATACAGTTTTATGGTAGCGCTTATGCCGTAGAGCCCGCTTTGATTAAGGCTGTGATTCACGCTGAATCCAGTTTTGATCCCGAAGCCATTTCTCGTGCAGGAGCACTGGGTTTAATGCAACTGATGCCCAATACCGCGGCTCAATACATGAACGGGAATTTGCATGACCCCGAGCACAATATTGACGTTGGCACTCAACACCTGCAATATTTGATCAAGCGTTACCCAGGTAATCTGGACTTCGCCCTCGCCGCCTATAATGCCGGCGAAGGCGCCGTCAAACGTTACAAGGGAGTCCCTCCTTTTAAAGAGACCGTCGCCTACCTTAAAAAGGTCAAATCGCTATTGAAAAAATATCGAGGACTGACCGCCGAGCGGTCGGGTTAGTATTGACGCTAATTAGTCGATACTGTCAAAAAATTCTATATTGGGAGCTCCACCCATAAAGCCACCCATACTGGCACCGGCTGCTTTAAAATAGTCCGTCTGACCATGGGCATCCAAAGCCGCTTGATCTTTATATTGTTCCATTACCACATAAACCTGAGAATCTTCTCTAGATTGATGTAATTCATAATAATTATTACCGGGTTCGTTCTCCCTCACCGCTCGAGCCAACTCGGTAAAAACCTTTTCAAAATCTGCATTTTTACCCTCTTGCACTTTCAATGTTGCCACTACGCCTATCGCCATGTTCTTATCCTGCTATTCAATAGTGAATTTACTGTTCAAAAAAAACTTTCATGCTAATATTTGCATTATTAACTGTAGCACTAAAACAGAAAAATAAAACAATTTCTTGACCGAGTAAAAGACCAAAACTATCCAACCATGACAAACACTCAAGGTTTATCAAAATCAAAAATCTGGCTCTACGGAGCACTGTCACTGCCAATGGCGATCGTTGCTTACCCCATCGGCGTCTGGATTCCGCGACTGTATTCAACAGACGTTGGTTTACCATTAGCCGCAATCGGCATGGTGATTTTTTTGCGGCACTCTTTGATGCGTTCTCTGACCCGGCCATAGGCTTTGCCAGCGACAGACTTCACACCCGCTTTGGTCCACGAAAACCCTGGATAGCCCTAGGCATACCAATATTTTGTGTTGGTTTATGGTACCTGCTAAACCCATTGCCAGAAGCAACAATAGTCTATCTGGCTATATGCTTTATCGGTGTACGCATAGGCTCGACTATGATTTTAGTACCCTATTCAGCCTGGGGCGCTGAACTTTCATCAGAATATCACACCCGCACAAAAATTCAGTCCGTCCGTGAAAAATTCGTCATTATGGGTTTGTTGACAGCTTCGTTGATTGTGCTTTTTGTCGAACACAGCAACGCCCCTGTCAGACCATCTGCTAGACAGGTTCTTCTTTATTTTGACTGGGCCATTATGCTCATACTGCCATTGATAGCAGTGCTTGTTATCACCACCGTACCTAAGGCCCCGGTTGTCCAACATGAGCGACAACTGAAAATTGGCAGTTCGGTAAAATTTATTGCCAAAAACCCAGTATTTCGACATCTGCTAATAATCGAATTATTAGTTTTTGGCGGCGAAAGTTTCAGGAATTCCGTAGCGTTATTTTTTATGCAGGATTATATTGGCGCTGAACGTGTGGGCTGGCTGTATATCATATTTTTTTCTGTGGCGTTTCTAACAATTCCACTATGGGATTTTCTGGCCCAGAAATTTGGAAAACACCAAGCACTCGCGACATCGATGATTGTAGTAATTGCCATTAACATCGCTACATTCAATCTAAGCTATGGTGATGTCACCGCTTTCTACTTCCTGTTTGCGCTTAAAGGAGTTGCGTTCGGGGCCTTTACCTACCTGCCACGAGCCATGCTAGCCGATGTTGTCGATATTGATACCGCTCGCTCTGGCAATGCCAGACCTGGAAGTTATTTTGCCATTTTTGGTCTAGCAACTAAAATGGCAGCTTCTATAGGAGGACTGTCGCTGCCATTACTGGCACTGGCGAGCTATTCAACCGTCTCTGGCACTGTAAATAGCCCCGATCAACTGCGCTGGCTGGGAATCATCTACGCCGTGGTGCCCTCACTGATGTTTGCCCTCGCGTTTTATTTTACCTTCACATGGCCATTATCAGCCAAGCGACACGCACGCATACAATCCAGATTGGAAAAGAGAAATCAGCGAATTTTAAATCGCCGTGCCGAATCAAAATAACAGTTTGCACGGCCTATATAGGCCGTGCAAACCAATCATTCTATTCGGCCTGGTCAATCATATCGAGTACCGCAAGATAAGAGAAAATCATACTGCTGCCAATCGGCACGCCGGGGCCAGGGTAAGTCTGGCCACTCATGGCTGCCATAGTATTACCCGCAGCATAAACACCGGGAATAACACTTCCGTCTTCTCTCAACACACGGGCAGATGTATCAGTGAGCAATCCACCCTTGGTACCTAGATCGGAAATATTGTAAGCCATTGCTTGAAACGGCCCCTGTTCGATTGGCACCAGATTCGGGTTAGGTCCATCGCCCTGTGCAAAAAACCTGTCGTAACCTGATTCTCCGCGATGGAAATCTTCATCTACACCCGATGCAGCAAAACCATTAAAGCGTTCAACCGTTGCTTTTAAATTATCAGCTGGCACTCCAATCTGCGCAGCCAGATCTTCAAGTGTATCCGCCCGCTTCCATACACCGGCATCACGATAGGATTCGTAGTCAGTTACCGGCACACAAGGGCCTGCTGCTGGGCTATCACCAAAACGACCGTCGAAAACAAACCAGAAATGTTCATCTGGAGCGTTGACAGTTTTGCACTTTAAAATTTCTCGCCCCATTCGGTCATAGGGTAATGATTCATTGGCAAAACGATTGCCGTTATTATCAACAAAAATTCCTCCGGCAAAGCCCAGTGTAAAGCTTGTACTGCCGTCAGGCGCCACTACGCCGGGAGACCACCAGGCTTGATCCATTAGATCAACAGCAGCGCCAATTTCGATACCTGCCTCTATTGGTCTTCCCACGCCTCCAGGGGAGTCAGTAGAGGTATGCGCTCGGCCACGGTTGCCATAACGTATCCGCATTTCACTATTTTGACCAAAGCCCCCCGCCGCCATCAAAACGCCTTTGCTGGCGCCTAACCGTATGTCTTTGCCAGCGTGTTCCGCAACGACGCCAACCACCTTACCGTTTTCAACAATTAAGTCTTTCATCGGTGTTTCAAGTCGCAGCTCTGCATTACCGGTACTTTCAATGGCCAGCATCAATCTCGCAAGTAGGGCTTGGCCACCGGTTAAATCTTTAGGGCGCTCGGCTCCCAATCGATCGGCCGGCAATGGTGGCCGCAACATATCGAACCATTTACCAGCCTTACCTTCGGGTAAATCCAGTGGAAAAATAGCCCTACCCATCGGCTTATATTCCGGAGCTTTCTCATAATAATCTGGAAATGGACGGTATTCGAACTCAATCAATGGATGCTCCTCCAGTTCAGCAATCATCGGAGCAGATGTATTGATATAGGTTTCAGTCATCTCCGGACGATAACCACCAATAACTGCCTTCATATACGCCATGCCTTTCTCGGCACTATCACCAACGTCACCCCTCTCCTGGGCCTGATTTCCTGGCAACCAGATACCACTTCCAGCATAGGCTGAAGTCCCACCAAACTTGTCAGTACTTTCCAATATCAATACTTTTTGCCCGCGCGATGCGGCGATATAGGCACCCGTTAAGGCCCCACTGCCGGCACCCACAACAATAATGTCTACAACTTCATCAAAACTACTGGCATTCATTCAACACTCTCCGCAACAGGCCAAAACAACCTGAATTCCCGATTGATTTTTGAGCATTCAGTCTACGGGTATTGCGAAAGAAATAAACGAAAAGCGCGATAAAAACACGATAAAACACTTATCTGGCCAAATATTTAAGCTATGCGAGTATCCCAGCCTATATTGCTCTGACCCAACCATCTACAACAGGTGCGGAGAATTCCCTCAACAGCATCGAGTCATTAGCCACCTTTCTGACCAGACAGCTGTAATCCTCAGCGCCACTGCTGTCGGGCGCGTATTCAAAAATAGTTTTTCCATAAGATGGAGCAGAGGCAAATTTTTCGTTGTAACGAATAGGCTTACATATCTGACCTTGATACAAACTTTCGAGTTTTGCCTGAATTTGTTTTGGCTGCTCCACACGATCATCCATAAAGGTTGGCAACACATACTTGATACTAATATCTTTTCTATATTTCTGAATAGAATTGAGACTTTTAGTAAATTCAGACAAACCATGCAAAGGCATCACTTCAAGAGCCACGGGCACCAGAATCTCATTGGCATAAAACATCACGTTGACGGTCAATTGATCCCAACCTGGAGAAGTATCCATAATGATGAAGTCAAAACGCTCATCAAAGTCCGCCATGGCCTCTGTCAATGTCCATTCCGCACCAAAACTTTTTTTGTCGATTAAACGTTTAACATCAGCCAATGATCGTCCGCCACCCAGCACCCAAAGGTTTTTGCGTGCTTCAACTACAACTTCATCTAAGGTCAATTCTCCAGTCAGCAGTTCCGTCAACCCGGCATGGGGTGTTTTACCTAACATGTAAGAAGATTGCCCCTGAGTATCTGTATCAACAAGCAATACTTTGAACCCAGCCAAGGCCAGACCGGCACTAAGATTTACCGATGTGGTTGTTTTCCCTACACCGCCCTTACTTAATGACACGCATATTTTTCTTGCATGCTTTGGTTTGGCGACCGTTTCAAATTCTGCCTCCTGGGGCTTTCTGAACATATCCAATCGTACCGGAAACCGATGTTTGCAAGCCTTGCATTTGGCATTAACGATATCAACATCTGGCAGCTTGGCGATATCAACGCTGTGTTTTTTCAAACATTTAGGACAGATAATAATATTCATAGTATTTCCTGATTTAACTCAGCCGTAATGGCTTCTACAGCAATCTGAGCAATACGATCCATTGAAAGTGTGGTCCTAGCTATGCGCGACACTTTAATTCGAATTTTGGCCCGACTATCCCAGACATGCACAGTGACTTTTTCGTTGGCTGCCGACCACACGTTTTCCGAGCGAGTGACTCGTTCTACCTCATCCTTTAAATCTTCTGTGGTCCGGTATATAAGGCAATTGAGTTCTTCCAGCTCCGCAGTTGCAGGTAGTGAGTTGTCGTTAAGCACAGCTGTCATAACGTCTGCGTGCATTTCAATATTGGACATTTCCAGTACTCCTAGCGCCAGCTTTTAAATTCTGTTTCATGACAAAATATTTCTTCTCGCAACGACTCCAGACAAACCTCAATTTTCGAAGACATACCTGCACATATATTGCCTAGGCTGACACCACACACCCAAGTACCTTCACTGCCAGGTGTGATATGGACCACTGTGGCATCGAGGTTCTCAAATAACTCTTGCCCCAAAATCAGGTCACAATTAGAAAATATATTGTCAACATAGAGTGCTGGCTGAGATTCGACTGCGATGCTCACACCCGAGTAACCGACATCTAAAAGTCGATAGCGAATGGAATCGACAACCAGGAAGAAGTTTTTCTGACCTCGGACTTGAACCCGATAAGAACTGCGAGCACGCTCATCCAGTTTTTCGCGGACCTCCGGGACTTCGAATTCAAGTAAATTCACAATATCAGCTGTCATAGACTCCCCCTTAATGAAAATCGAAAAGGCCAACCGCAGATTTTACGATTTTGACAAGAAACGTTAGTTGAGTATCAGACGGAAAATTGAAAAGGCAGGAATGTCGAACAGCTGTACGCTGTATTTCGGCGGTCCCGCTATCATAGGGCCCCTTGGAGCCCCTTAGATCGTCAACTTTGCGCCCTCAAACTTTCGCTCGAGTTAGCCTTTTTCGTGAAACCACTCTAGACCCAAAACTTGAAGTCTTTCAATATAAAGTTCCCCCAAACTTCAATATTGTGAACTGGGTCTCAGTTTTATCGCTGTTAGAAAAATCCCATGGGATTTGTATCGTAGCTGATCATCAGATTTTTTGTCTGCTGATAGTGTTCGAGTGCCTGCTTATGGCACTCCCGGCCGACACCTGACTTTTTGTAGCCACCAAAAGCAGCGTGTGCAGGATATACATGGTAACAGTTGGTCCAAACGCGGCCCGCCTGTATCCCTCTACCCATGCGATAGGCGCGATTGATATCTCTAGTCCAGACTCCTGCCCCCAGCCCATATTCAGTATCATTGGCAATTCGCAGCGCTTCTTCCTCGTCTTTAAACGTGGTTACACCGACAACAGGGCCGAATATTTCCTCCTGGAATACCTTCATTGTATTGGCTCCCTTCATCAGGGTAGGCTGAATATAGAAGCCTTTTTCATAGGCTCCGCCCATATTTTCCGAGCCGCCACCAATTAGAAACTCAACACCCTCCCTACGACCTACCTCAAGATAACCCATGATTTTTTCATATTGCTCTGCGGATGCCTGAGCGCCAACCATAGTATCTAGATCGAGTGGATTACCACGCTGAATTTTGTTCGAACGCTCAATAACCAACTCAATAAAGTCGCTGTAAATAGATTCCTGAATCAACGCTCGAGACGGACAGGTACATACCTCACCCTGATTAAAAAATGCAAGTACAGTGCCTTCTACACACTTGCTCAGATAGTCGTCTTCTTGCTGCATAATATCTTCAAAATAAATATTCGGAGACTTTCCCCCGAGCTCAACAGTAGAAGGGATAATATTGGCAGCTGCCGATCTGAGAATTTCGGCACCAACTGCCGTCGATCCGGTAAATGCGATTTTTGCAATACGTTGACTACGCGCCAGCGGCTGCCCAGCTTCAATTCCAAAACCATTCACGATATTGATCACGCCCGGCGGCATAATATCGCCTATCAGCTCCATCAAAACCAAAATCGATGCGGGCGTCTGTTCTGCCGGCTTCAGCACCACACAATTGCCGGCTGCGAGTGCCGGCGCCAACTTCCAGGCCGCCATCAATATGGGGAAGTTCCAGGGAATTATTTGACCTACAACGCCCAGTGGCTCATGAAAATGATATGAAACCGTATTTCCATCAATATCACCAATAGTGCCCTCCTGAGCTCGAAGACATCCTGCAAAATATCTGAAATGATCCACCGTCAGTGGAATATCGGCTGCCAGAGTCTCACGCACCGCCTTGCCATTATCCCAGCTCTCAGCAACAGCAAGCTTTTCCAGATTAGCTTCAATTCGATCGGCAATTTTCAGCAGCAAACCTGAGCGCTCGGCCGCAGGAGTTTTACCCCATGCAT
>Ga0055584_100001692_pt1 | contig 21615 bp, 21 predicted proteins | sample OSDHelmetaG_FD_58716 | JGI IMG/M metagenome (GOLD analysis project Ga0055584, IMG submission 58716) | Pelagic marine sediment microbial communities from the LTER site Helgoland, North Sea, for post-phytoplankton bloom and carbon turnover... | ecosystem: Environmental > Aquatic > Marine >...
AACGGCAGGGCGGTCCCGACCTGCAGGATGGCGTCGATCTCATCGGACGCCACGGCGGCAAAGACATTGCGGATATCCGCGAGCGAGGTTTCGACAATCTCCGGCAGGGACGGTGCTTGTGTGCCCTTGATCGCGACAACTTCGAACCCGGCATCTTCCGTGTTGGCTTTCACGCGGGCATCGACCTCGGCATCGAACGGCGTGACAACGGCGATGCGCCTGGCGCCCAGAACACGCAGCGCTTCGTAGTCGGCTGCCGAGGCATTAAGGACCGGGATGCCGACCTTCTCCTGCAAGGCAGCACAACGGGCCGCCAGCTTGGCAGGACCGCCTGGTCCGGCATCGGTCGTCAGGCCAATGGCAAGCGCAGCGGGACTGGCATCCATGAGCTTGTCTGCTTCTTCAAAGAGATCATCGGAGATGTTGTCGCCGCCCAGACGGAAACGCTGCATCTGATTGGTCACACCATCGGGGCGCAGCGTGTTGAGCTCGGGCTCCACGACCGTGTTCATGGCCGGTGTCATCACACCGATCACGGCACGGTGGCCAAGGGTATCTGTCATGGCATTGTCCTTTCCGGTTTCACCGGCCAAAAAATTCCTGCATGCCTGCAAAGCCGTTCTCGAAAATGCCGACGCCCACGACTTCTGCCATGGCCTCGGCATTTTCCGGGGCAACATCGAAACGCACTTCCCAGCTTGCGAAGGTTCTGTCGCCCATGGTCACGGGCACGAAGCGTTGGGTTGCGACGTAATTCCAGACAGGCAGAGGCGATTCCACGATGTCATAGGTAAAGCTCATTTCCCGATCGTCGAGTGCCAGCAGAGTTTCACGGATGACACCGCCATCAGGCAGGACCAGGCGGCGCAGGCAGCCGACCTGATCGCTCGCCTTGCCCCCCTCGATCTCGGCGGAGGCAACGCCGGGATTCCATTCCACGACGCCATCGAAACGGCGCAGGACGGGCCAAATTTCGGCAATGGGCGCATCGATCACCGCACTCTTGAAGAGATGCATCAGCGTTTCCTTTCGGGCAGCAGGATGGGGAACCGTTCGCGGATCGCACGGTCCGCATCGGCTGGGACATGGCCGGACATGGGTTCAGCCAGAATCGCGGCAACCCGGTCGCGTGCACGGTCCCACAGGGTGGGTGAGCCGTCCTTCTGCCAGTCGGCGACGCTGCGGCGGTCACCCAGATCGGGATAGAGGTAGTCGCGTTTCATCAGGCGCATGGTCTGGTCGGTACCCAGAAAATGACCCTCGCCGTGGACCACCGATTCGATGACATCGACCGAGAGTGTTTCGGGCGAAACCTCGATGCCGCGCACCGTGCGCAGGATGGCGCCATGCATGTCGTTGTCGATGACAAAGGCTTCGGCGGACGCAGCCATGATGCTGCCCAGCATGCCAGCCGAGAGGTTGACCATGTTGGATCCGGCATGGGCCGTCAGCGCGACGGTGAGACCCTTCTCGTAACCGGCCTGATTGTCGGCCTGCTTGGCATCGGTCATGCCGGCACATGCGGTCGAGGGCAGACCAAGACGATGGAGCAGTTGCGACGCGGCCGCGCTGGCGATCGCGCATTCGCCCGAACCGCCGGTCATGGCCCCGGTGCGCAGATCCGAGATGAACGGCATGAAGGCCGAGATCACGGGATGGCCGGGTTTGATAGCGTTGACATAGATGACACCGGCCAGACATTCGGCCAATCCCTGTGCCAGGGCACCAGCCAGTGCTGCGGGGCTGGTGGCGCCGGCCTGCCCTGCCGAGCAAGTCTGGATCGGCATACCGCGCGCGATGGCACGCTCCATCACCAGGCAGCCTTCGGTGGCAAACCGCATGGGCGGCACGACATGGACGGCTGCCACAAAACAGGCCGGGCGTTCCGCAAAGGGTGCACCGGTTGCCATGGCGATCATATCGGCGACGTCGTCCACCGTGTCGGGGCCAGTAAAGGAAAGGCCAATGGGTTTGGTTGTGCCCGAGAGGCAGGCATAAGCGGTGTTGATGTCGAGCGTGCGATCATCAGGCATGTCACGTGCGACGGTGGGCCGCAGGAAATAGTGGATGTTGTCGCAGACATCGACCACACGGGCGAGGTCCTGGAGATCAAGCGCGGTGGAGTCCCTGAACTGGCCCGTTGCGCCATCAAGCACCTGCACCGCTGCACCGCCGACCCCCAGATGGACCCGCTGGCCCCCGACGTTGAGGTCCCGATCGGCGCGGAAACCGAACACGGTGGTCTCCCGTGGGGCGAGCGCAAGCGTGGCTTCAGCCATGGCGCGGGACAGATAGACACGACCACTGTCATCAACTCTGGCACCAGCTGCCACCATGGCGTCGATACCGCTTTGCGGCGCACCGGCAAAACCGACACGCTCGAGCAGTTCAAACGCCGCATCGATCACCTGATCGGCGGCACGGTCATCGAGAGGGCGCAGGGCACCTCCGGGAAGGCCTGGAACGACGACCGGCGCTTCGTCGCTGGCTGACGCCCTGGGCGCGCGGCGGCGTCCCGGTCGTGCCTGTGTGCTGGCGGAATCATCCATGCGGGCGGTCTTTCACCTGTCGTCTTGATCAGGCTAGGGAAAGTCCTTGCATGTACGCAATTGCATAAAACCGATGATCTTGTGAATTTTGTTCCTGAAACAGACGCAATTCACGACAACACGAGATAGGTGTCGTACTCCAGACGGCTCGCAATAGCGTCAAATTCGGCCATTTCGGCGCGTTTTATCGCGGAAAAGGCCTGATGCAGCTGTGATCCCATCAATTCGGGGATCAGCGTGGAGGCTTCGAACCGTTCGATGGCGGTGGGCCAGTGGCGCGCCATGGCTGGGCCACTGGCGTGCTCCTCTCCGGGTTCACAGGCGGGGCCGGGATCGAGCTTGTTTTCGATGCCGTGGGCCATACCGGCCAGAACGCTGGCAAGGACAAGGAAGATATTGGCATCGGCGCCGGCAATGCGGTGCTCGACACGGCGCGCTTCCGGCCCGCCGCGCGGAATGCGCAGGGCGACGTTGCGGTTGTCATGGCCCCAGGTCGGCGCCATGGGCGCATGGTGTCCGCCGGCAAAGCGCCGGTAGGAATTGTAGTGGGGCGCGAACATCAGGAAGGCATCAGCCGCCATGGCGCCCAACCCCGCCACGGCATGGCGCAGCAGGTCTTCATTGGCACCAAAGGCGTTCTTGCCCGCGTCATCGACCAGACTGGCGTGCACATGCAGGCCGCTGCCCGCGAGTTCACGGGAAGGTTTGGCCATGAATGAGGCGATGAAACCGTGTTTGGCCGCCACGCCCTTGATCACGCGCTTGAGCATCTGGGCATCGTCAGCGGCCTGCAGAAGATCACCGTTGTGGTGCAGGTTGATTTCGTACTGGGCCGGCGAAAGCTCCTTGACCAGGCTTTCCAGCGGCAGGCCCATGGCGACACAGGTTTGCTGCATCTCGGAAAGAAGCGCGTCCTGTTCCTGCATCAGATCGGCACTGAAGAGCTGGCCGCCGATCTGGGTATTGCCGTTGAGGCGGGTCGCGGGCAGGCGGGGTGCGCCATCCTCGTCGCGCTCTTCCCGGAACAGGAAGAATTCCAGTTCCGGAGCGACGACGGCGTGAAGACCATGGCCAGCCAGTCGGTCGATGGCGTTGTGCAGGATTGTGCGCGGATCCAGCGGCCAGGCATTGCCGTCTTCATCATGCATATGAACGATGAGCGATGCGGTCGGGCGTGCCAGCCATGCGAGGCGCTGGAGCGAGGACATGACCGGGCGGCAGACGCCATCGCCTTCGCGCGTGCCTTCGATGACGGCAGGCACGTCGCGGCCCCAGATATCGCAGGTCGCAAGATCGATGGTCATGCCGGTGGTGCCGCCGGCAATCTCGACCAGCTTGGACACAGGCAGCCATTTGCCGCGCACGACGCCGTTGAGATCGGTCATGACGATCTCGACGGTTTCGATATCGGGGTTTTCCTGCAGGAACTGGCGGGCCGTTTCCTGGGCTGTGCTGGCGTCAAAGGTGGTCATGGCAATATCCGGTTTCGTTCACAGAGGCTTTGCCCGGATTTGCGCGGAATCGCAATCTTCGTGATAAAGTCGCGCGACTTCACGGGGGCTTTTTCATGACCGATCTCAAAGGCATTTTTGCCGCGCTGACGACACCATTTGACGGCAGCGGTGAGGCCATCGACGAAGGCCGTTATCGCGACCATATCGATCATCTGATCGAAAGCGGCCTGCACGGGTTGGTGCTGTGTTCGGGCACGGGCGAATACGCCTATCTGCGCCCGGAAGAACGCCGCTGGCTGATCGACGAAGGGGTGCGCCATGTCGACGGGCGCGTGCCCACCATTGCGCAAACTACCGAACTCTCGACCGCGACCTGCGTGGAAAACGCCAGGGCAGCCGAGGGTGCCGGTGCCAGTGCGATCATGGTGATGCCGCCTTATCTGGAGCCACCGGGACCCGACGGCGTTTTTTGCCACTACGAAACAATCGCCAAGGCAGTCTCGATTCCCGTGGTGATGTACAACGTGCCCGCCCAGGCAGCGCCCCTGTCGCAAGATCTCTATCGCCGTCTGCTGGAGGTGCCGGGTCTCGATTACGTCAAGGACAGTTCCGGCGAACTGGCCACCCTTCAGGGGTTCATCCGGGTTGGCGGCAAGGTGCTGTGCGGCATAGACAGCTATGCGCCCTATGCCCTGGTGGAGGGTGCGGTGGGCATGATCTGGGGCGCCACGAACTTCATGCCGCGTGAATGCGCGACGCTTTATGATCTGATTACTGCCGGTGACCTCAACGGTGCCATGGCCTTGTGGGCCAGGATGCGCCCGGTCTGCCTGTGGCTGCTCAGCAACAGCCATGGCGTCGACTACCTGACCGGCGTGAAGGCCGCGACCGGACTGGCCGGGCACCCCATGGGACCGCACCGCCGCCCCCTGACAGCACCCAGCGACGCCGCCATGGCCGAACTGGCGCAGGCCATGGAGCACCTGAAGACATGAACGCGGATCTGCCGGCCAGGACAGCCCTGGTGACCGGTGCCAGCAGTGGCATCGGTATGGCGACAGCGCGCGCCATGCTGGATGCTGGTGACCGGGTGATATGCACGGCGCGGCGCACAGAACCCATGGGAAAAGCGTTCGGGGGCGATGCAAACGCACTGGTCCTGGCGCTGGACGTTACTGATGACGCGGCCCTGGCTGCCCTGCCCGGCAGCCTGCCGGAGGGCTGGCGCGACATCGACGTGGTGTTTGCCAATGCCGGGTCCGACCAGGGCGGACGCGCGCATTTTCTGGACGGCTCCATGTGCGATTACCGCAACACCATGGCAGTCAACATCAACGGCGTGGTCGGACTGGTGCATGCTCTGTTGCCCGCCATGCTGGCGCGCGGGTCAGGCGACATTGTGGTGACAGGTTCGGTTGCGGCGCTGGCGACCTATGCAGGCGGCAGCATCTATGCCGCCAGCAAACATGCCGTGCATGCCTTCTGTGACGGTCTGCGCAAGGACCTGGCGAACGAACCCGTACGTCTGATCGAGATCATGCCGGGAACCGTGGAAACCGGGTTTGCCACAGCGCGCCGTCACGGCAATGAAGCCGAGGGTGAAGCATTCTACCGTGCCTACCCTGCCGTACTGAGTCCTGAGGATATCGCGCAGACGATTCTGTCCGTGCTGGCACTGCCACAACACATCAATGTCGACAGCCTGGTTGTCAGGCCGACAGGCGACAAAGGCTGAGGCGGCCATGGGCATTCTGAATTTTCTTGCTGAAACCAACATCCGCGCGTGGTTGCAACGACCCAAACCGGCGGTGCCCAAGGCTTCGACGCCGTCTGGCGGAACCAAACTCGGCAAACCCTTCGAGCAGCACCTTCTCAACGAAATCAAGGATTTGCTCAAGCAGGCTCATCATGAGAAAGGCGAAACGAAGAGGAAGGCGCTGCTTACCAAAGCAAACAATCTTCAGATTCAGCTTGTGGTTTCCTATGAGGCGCAGGGCCAGCACCTGCTGGCCAGAAGGGCCGAGCAATCAATCCTGCACTTCAGAAACACACTTGGCGTAGCGCAAGCACGACAGGCAATTGAGGAAGTCCAGGCATGACCCTGAACACCATGAAGCAGGAAGCGGAAGCCGCACGACGGCATACCCCGGCCTTTGCCTGGCCAACGGTGGTTTTTGCGGTCGTGGCGCTTGCCGGATTGGTCTTGGTGACGTGGCTGGGCGCGGAGCGCATCCTTCCACTCTGGTTGGCGGGTGTACTGAACGGCATGCTGATGTTTGCGATCTACACGCCCCTGCACGATGCCAGCCACAACGCCATCCTTCCCCGACGCAAGGGCTGGATGTGGGTCAACGCGGCCGTGGGCATGGCAAGTGCTGCTCCGATTTTCATGTTTCATCACCACCACAAGAAATCCCATATCCAGCATCACAACCTGGCCAGCACCGACGAAGACCCCGACCAGTATGGCTTCGTTGGTTTCTGGTCGGCGTTTCTGGTGAAAATTCCGATGACCCTGCTGCACTATCTCAACCCGGTTACCCTTTGGCGCGAGTGCCACCGGTTCAAGATGCCTGCCGGAGAGATCGCGATCACGATGTCGCTCTATGTGGTCTATGTCGCGGTGATCGCCCTTGTGCTGGCGATGGGCTACTGGCTGGAGTTCATCGTGCTTTGGCTGGTGCCGTGGTTCCTGGGCAATCTCATCATGCTGATGACCTTCGGCTGGGCACCCCATCAGGTTGACCGCGCCCAGGGCCGGTATCACGACACCCGCATCGCGCTGTTCCCAGGCGGCGACATCCTGTTCCTGTGGCAGAACCTGCATCTGGTCCACCACATGCTGCCCATGGTGCCGTTCTACAACTACCGCAAGCTTTTCACCGACATCCGCCCCATGATCGAAGCCCATGGCGGGCGTATCGAGGGCCTGGTGCCTGGCAGCAAGCCCCGGGGTTAGAGCGGATCGTCAGCGGTTCGATGCAGGCTTGATATGCTCTAGAACTCCACGCCTGCACGCCAGGATTTCCAGGCGAGCAGCGCGTTGGCACCCAGACTTGCGATGGGTTCGGGCGGCAGGTGTTCGGGTTCATCAAAGGCCAGCATGTCAGCGACCATGGGATCGTTGCCACCGGCGGCAAGATCGGCAGCCAGCATGCCCGACAAGGTGCCTTTTGCGATGCCGACACCGTTCTGGCAGCAGGCGCTGAAGAGGCCGGGTTCGAGTTCTCCGAACGCGGGCACGCCATTGCGTGACAGACACAGACGCCCGCCCCAGCGGTGCTCCATGGTGACGCCATCCAGCATGGGGAAACGCGCAGCAAAACTCCGGTCATGACCGCGTGCCACCCAGTCCATGCGGGCCTGACCGACTTCCATGGACGGATCGTAGGTGAAGCGGTTGCGGATCAGGATGCGGTCGCCACCGACACCGCTGACCCGGCGCACGGTTGTGCCCTGGGGATCTGCGGGGGTCGCTGCCCAGTGTGGCTCGCCGCCCAGTGTGCGCACTTCATCGGCGCTGAGCGCGCGGGTGAGCGAGGCATAGGTGAAGATGTGCATCAGGCGGTTTGGATAGAAACCGAAGCTGTTGGCGTGACCGTTGACGGAGAGGATCACGCGCGGTGCCGTGACCGAGCCTGAAGGCGTCGTTGCACACCAGTCCGGCCCCTTCTGTTCGAGCCTGGTGACCGGCGTGGACTCATAGAGATCGACCACGGGTTCCAGACCTCTGGCGATACCGCGCACAAAAATCGCAGGCTGGATCATCACGGTGCCGGGCGCATAGAGCCCGCCGCGATAAAACGCCGTGCCGGTGATGCGTCGCATTTCGTCGGCATCAAGCAGCGTGTGGTCTTCACCCAGTGCCGTGAGGTGGGCTGCAAACGATGTGTTGTTGGCCAGGCCTTTGTCGGTCACCGCGGCATTCATCTTGCCGACGGCCTGGAAGGCTTCCCCTGGCAGCTCGTATTCCCGGACGGCATCAGCGGCAAAGGCGATGGCGGCCCGGTTCATGGCGATCTGTCGCTTGTCGCGTTCCAGATCGCTACCGTAACCGTCCGAAGAAATGTCATGGGGCAGGTCGATCATGAACCCGGCATTGCGCCCGGATGGCCCGGTGCCAATGCGCACGGCATCAAGCACCACGATCCGGTCGGCCTGATGCAACTGGGCCAGACGCCGGGCGGCGGCAAGCCCCGCAAAACCCGCACCGATAATCAGCCAGTCTGCTGTGATCGCCTCGTCGAGCACGCGCGGCAGCGGCGGTGTCTCGAGCAGGGCGTTCCAGCCACTGAGGCCGGGATCACGCGGCAATCGTGAAACGTCCGGGCTGATGCGTTCGGTCATACCCATCGCACTACCGGGTCGCCACGTGGCGCGCAAGAGACGCCGCACGGCCCCCGGAAGCAGGCGCCAGACAGACCCGCCAGGTTTGCCAGCAATGGTGAACAGTGCGAACGTCAATGCTGGGTCGGTCAGCTTGGCGGAAAACCAACTGAGCCATGGGTTGGGAGAAATCAGATGTCGAATATGGCCAAGATCGCGCTCATGTTTGTCGTTTTTGTCGACATGATCGTACAGGGCCTGGTCTTTCCCATCATCAATGCGCTGATGATGGATGCATCAATGCGCTGATGATGGATGCGTCTACGGGTTTCCTGCCTGCAGACACAACGATGAACGCCCGCCATTTCAACTATGGCCTGGTGATCGGTATCTTCTTCCTGGCTTGGTTCATAGGTGTCATCTACGTCTCCAAGGTTTCCGATTCGATCGGCCGCAAGAATGCATTGTTGATCTGCCTGGTCGGCGCCCTGGCAGGTTATGCGATCACCATCGCCGCACTCTTTCTCGACAGCCTGTGGCTCCTGATCCTGGGCAGGGTCATCACCGGCTTTACCGCAGGCAACCAGCCGATCGCACAGGCAGCGATGGTGGATGGCAGTCTCAATGATGCCGACCGTGACCGGAACATGGGTTTCATTGTAACCGGCGTGAGCTTTGGAATGGTGGCTGGGCCGATCCTCGGCGGACTGCTTTCCGACCCCGGCCTGATCGGCAGCGTGGCGAGCTTCAAGCTGCCGTTTTACATCGCGTTCGTTCTGGTCCTGATCGCCATCGGGCTTGTGGTCGTCTTTTTCCAGGACGTGCGCACCGAACGCACACCTTTTGTCTTCCGGCCGCGTGACATCACCGACAGTTTCTGGCGCGTGACCAAACATCCCATCGTCCTGCGGATCATGCCGGTCTATTCCTTTTTCATGATCGCGAATGTCACCTTCTACATCTTCATCGACAACTACCTGACCAGCGCATTCGGTTACGGTGTGGTCGGAGGAAGCGCGGCAATGCTGGTGATCGGTGTTGCACTGGCGATCAGCAGCACCTTTCTGGTCAAGCCGGCACAAAGCCGGTTTGGAAAGCGCGAGATCATTGGTGCCAGCCTGATCATGATGGTGACCTCATCGATGGCCTTCATCCTGCTTCCGGGACCCTATCTGGTCTTTGTTCCGATCTTCCTGTTCTACTTCATGTTCGGTTTGTCCTATCCCACGCTTCTGGGCGTCTTTTCGGCCAGCGTGAACGAGGCCGAGCAAGGCTGGGTCATGGGTGTTACAACCGCCGTCTTCTGTCTTGCCGGGGGCATCATGTCGCTGATTGGTGGCGGCCTGATGGAGTTCGACATCCGCATGCCGTTCTACATTGTGGCGGTGACCGCACTTGTTGCCTTGGTGCTTCTGGTCATGACATGGGGCAGCCCAATGATCCGCAAGGTCACGGGGCGCAACGACGCCACTTCCTGACTCCAGCAACGAGCCTTAACGGAACGCCGGTTCGTCGAGGCTGCGCAGCTTACGAGAATGCAGCGTGTCAACGCCGGCCTCGCGCAGGCGCTCGACGGTTTCGAGTGCGATGGTGAGATGCTGGCTGATGCGTTCGCGGTAAAAGGCATTGGCCATGCCGCGCAGCTTGATCTCGCCATGGAGCGGCTTGTCGGAAACACAGAGCAGGGTGCCGTAGGGCACGCGGAAGCGGAAGCCGTTGGCAGCAATGGTAGCCGATTCCATATCGATGGCGATGGCGCGCGACTGGTTGAAGGCAGGCCGGATTTCAGCCAGGCGCAGCTCCCAGTCCCGGTCATCGGTGGTGAAGATCGTGCCGGTGCGCAGCCGCGCCTTGCGTTCCTGCCCGGCCAGTCCCGTGACGTTGCTGACCGCTGCATGCAGCGCCTGCTGCACCTCTGCGATGGGCGGCACGGGAACCCATGCGGGAAGGTCGGCTTCGAGCACCTGATCGGCGCGCACATAAGCATGGGCCAGTACATAGTCACCCAATTGCTGGGTCGAACGCAGGCCGCCGCAATGGCCGATCATGAGCCAGCAATGAGGGCGCAGGACGGCCAGATGATCGGTGATCGTCTTGGCGTTGGAGGGGCCAACGCCAATGTTGATCAGCGTGACGCCATGGTTGTCGGCACGCTTGAGATGATAGGCTGGCATCTGCGGCAGGTTTGCCGGTGCAACGCCTGACGTGGAACCATCAGGCAGCGTTTCGACATCACCGGGTTCAACAAAGGCGTTCCACTCGTTGGATTCGGTAACCGCAGCGCGACCCAGTGCAACAAACTCGTCCACGTAGCGCTGGTAGTTGGTGAACAGGACAAAATGCTGGAAGTGTTCGGGTGCCGTGGCGGTGTAGTGGCTGAGGCGCACGAGCGAATAGTCGATACGTTCCGCCGGAAACAGCGAGAGCGGTTTGGGTGCGCCGGGCAAACGCTGGTGACGGCCGTTGGCAATGGTGTCGTCGATCTGACCGATGCGCGGCAAGGTAAAGATGCGCTGCATCGGCTCGACATGATCGTGGGTGATGCCTTCGGCAGCCTCCTCGACCGCAAAGGGCAGCGGGATCGGGCGGTCGCTCACGCCGATCTCCAGCGGCACGTCGTAATGGCGCAGCAGAAGATCGAACTGCTCGCGCAGATAGATGGCATAGAGTTTCGGGCGCGTGAGCGTGGTGGCGTAGCGGCCCGCCGATGTCACCACACCGTAAGACAGATGGGGTCCGGGCAGCCGCGCCGAACCATCGGTTTCGATCGCGACATAGGGATAACACGCATCGGGCGCAGGCGTTTCGTGATCACCGGCGGCAAAGGCCTGGAACCGCGCATCAAGCCCGGCGACCGCGTGATCATAAAGCTCCATGACCCGCGCGAGGGCCTGGTCCGCGTTGGTAAAGGTCTTTGTCTGTTGATCCATGGACCGATCTATAACGCAGTTGCGACGTGCTCCCGAGTCTTTCACCACTCCAGCGCGATGCGCCGATAGCCCAGGGCCTCGGCAATATGAGATCGCCCGACATGCTCGGCACCGGCAAGATCGGCGATGGTGCGTGCGACCTTCTGGACGCGATGCCAGCCGCGGGCCGACAGCTTGAGCCGTTCGGCGGCCTGGGTCAGCAGCGCCCTGCTGTCTGCATCCAGACCGGCGACGGTTTCGAGCAATTCGCCTTCAGCGCGGGCGTTCACATAGACCCCGGCGTGATCGGTGTAACGTGCGGTCTGGATCGCGCGGGCCGCCGCGATTCGCGCGGCCACATCGGCTGAGTTCTCCGAGGGCGGCGGCAGCGCAAGGTCCGCAGCGGCAACTTCGGGCACCTCCACATGAAGATCAATGCGATCGAACATGGGGCCCGAGACACGGGCCTGATAATCGGCGGCGCAGCGTGGCGCGCGGGTACAGGCGCGTCCGGAATCCGACAACCAACCGCATTTGCAGGGGTTCATGGCAGCGATGAGCTGAAAGCGTGCGGGATAGGTGACGTGATAGTTCGCGCGCGCCACCAGGGTTTCGCCGCTTTCCACGGGACCACGCAAGGCGTCGAGTACCGGGCGCTGAAACTCCGGCAGTTCATCGAGAAACAGCACGCCGTTATGGGCAAGCGAGACCTCGCCCGGGCGCGCACGCATGCCGCCACCGGTCAGCGCGGCCATGCTGGCGCTGTGGTGGGGGTCGCGGAACGGACGGCGGCGGCTGAGCCTGCCGCCCTTCAGTTCACCCGCGACCGAGGCGACCAGACTGACTTCCAGCGCTTCCTCTGGCGTGAGCGGCGGCAGGATACCGGGCAGGCGTTTGGCCAGCATGGATTTGCCCGAGCCTGGCGGGCCGATCATCAACAGATTATGACCCCCTGCTGCGGCAATTTCGAGCGCACGTTTGGCGGCTTCCTGACCCTTGATATCAGCCAGATCAAGCAGCGGGCCTTCGTCTTGCGCCAGTTCGGCTTTGGGTGGCGTCAGGACCTGCGTGCCTTTCCAGTGGTTGATCAGCGCAATCAGGTGATCGGGGGCGAGCACCGGGGCCTGGCCGGCCCAGGCGGCTTCCGAACCGTTGGCCGCGGGGCAAACCACACCGCGCCCCAGACGGCCCGCAGCGATGGCAGCAGGCAGGACACCGGCGACCTGGCTGATGCGCCCGTCGAGCGAGAGTTCACCCAGGATGAGATTGTCCTCACCGACATCGCCCGGGACCGCGCCCAGCGCCAGCAGAAGCGCGACAGCGATGGGAAGGTCGAAATGGCTGCCTTCCTTGAGCAAATCAGCAGGCGCCAGATTGACCGTGATGCGCCGACCCGGCAGAGCCAGACCAATCGCCGTCAGTGCCGAGCGCACCCGCTCCCGGCTTTCGCCCACGGCCTTGTCTGGCAGGCCGACGATGGTGAAACTGGGCTGGCCCGGCACAAGCGAAACCTGCACCTCGACCGGCAAGGCCTCGACACCCGACAACGCCACGGTGGTAACCGGTGCAACCATGGGATGAGGCTAAAGCGGATCAGTTCCCATGGGAACCTGCGAGAAATATGGTTTGCCACCCGAATGCTGGTCCTGTGTGGAGGTGGGGTACGGTGGCTTCAGATTCGTCAAACCATGGTCAGATGCAACAGTGTTCTTGCGAATGATTTGCATTCTCGATTTATAGTTTGTAGGTTTTCCACCCGTCAATGAGTCAGCGATGCCCGCCATGAGCTTTATCAGCCGTCTTCCTAGGAGCCAGCGCCATCACAGTCAGGCCCTGCAGGTCATGCTGGATACCATGCGTGCCCTGATGCGTGATCCAGAAGCCCTGACACAGTTTTCCGGCAATATCGGACGGGTGTTTGGCACACAAAGCGGCCCTGCATTGCTGCATGCTCTGGCAGAATTCTGTACTGCACTGGAATTCGGAGCCCGGCGGAGAGTGCGCTGCGCACCGCAAGGTAGCCCGCGCCTGACCTGTGATGAACGCTGCGTTCTGCAGTTCCTTACCTGTGTCCAGGCGGGTCATGAAGAAGAGTGTGCCATCCGTTGCCAGTCGCTGATGGCCCCGTCTTGGCAAAAGCAGGCTCTTGCCACGGCGCAGGACGTGTCCAGGGTGTTGATGCGGGCCAATGTGCGGGTCCCCAAAGACACAACCGCAACGCCTGTCCCTGACACGCCTCTTGCAATGGATCATCCCTCACTGATGGCCGTCTGACACACGCCCATGGGCATGCATCAACGTCAGACCCGCCAGTCCGAGCAGTCCCAGCCCAGCAACGCTTCGATGGCGTCGGTTTCACTGGCATAGAACGCAAGCAGGCGTTGGCGCATGTCTGCGCTCATGGCCTGTTTGTAGGTGTTGGCAAAAAGGTGGGGCTGGTCATCGGGCGCGGCACGGCGCACGCCCAGGAAGTCGCAGATCTCGATGAGATGCGGGCGGGCATGGGTGCGGAAGTCTTCGGATTTCACGACATGGAGCTGGTCGCGCGGGAAAAGCTGCAACAGGCGGGCAAGCTGGCCGGAATAAAGCCCGCGCGCGACATAGGCCTTTTGCGCGCGGCTATAGGGTTTGCGCGCTTCCAGCTGGGCCAGATCGGCAGCCACGGCGTCTTCGAACGCCAGGGGCTCGCGCCCGCGCGTGCTGGCCATGGTCCACTGGGAATAGGCGCGATCGACGGGATGGCGCAGCAGAACGATGAACCGCATGGCCGGGTTGTAGGCGCGGATGCGCGACAGGGACGGTGGCCACCACAGGTAATCGGGCGTGGCTTCCCCGGTCATCAGGGCATCGGGACGTTCAGGAAACTGCGCGTGATAGGCCGCATAATCCGGCTGATCGCGGAAGTTGGCTTCCGCATCAAAGAAATGGGGCTCCTTCACATCGCACAGGGCAAGATCGGGATGGTTGCGCAGCACGGCGTTGAGTGCGGAGGTTCCGCCCTTCTGGGCACCGGGGATCATGAAGGTGACACGCGGAATCATGCGGTGTTTTCACCCGAACTGCAGGACATGACAAGTTCAGCCGGCGATCAGGACGTTGTCACTCTGATTGCCAAATCAGGCAATTCGGCGTAATGGCGAAAGGCAGGTCGCATACCGCGACCTGATGGAGGCGGACAGAGCGCATGAAACGCGTCAGGCGCATCCTCTTACGCGTGGTCCTGATGGTCGTGATCCCCGTGATCGCACTTTGGATCGTGGTCGAGGCATATCTATCAGGCGGTCGCTATGTGACGGCCGACAACGCCTATGTGAAGGCCGACATCGTCAACATCGGTTCGGAAGTCGATGGACGTGTGGTGCAGGTCTTTGTCAACGACTACCAGCACGTCGAATCCAGCCAGCCCCTTTTCGAAGTCGACCCCGAGCCATTCGGCATCGCGATTGCCGCCGCTGAGGCAGAAATGGCAGCCGTCGAGCAGGAAGTCGCCGGCCTGCGTGCGCTTTATCGTCAGGGCGAGGCAGAAATCCGGGCAGATGAAGAAGACATCCGTTATCTGACCGTCGAGCTTTCACGCCAGCAGGAACTGGTTGATCAGGGTGCCGGAACCCAGAGCAAGCTGGACGCCGCCGAACATGCCCTGGCCGCGGCCAAGCGCGATCTTATCATTCTGCGTGAACAGAACGCGGTCGTGCTGGCCGATCTGGGTGGCTCGCTCGAATCGCCGATTGAAGACCAGCCGATGTATCGCGCAGCCGAAGCCATGCGCAGGGACGCCGCCCTGAAGCTGACGCGCACCCTGGTGACCGCACCCATGAACGGCACCCTTTCCCAGGTCCTGCTGGAAGTCGGCGAATACATCGAAGCCGGTGACCCTGTGTTTGCCCTGGTTGCCACGGGCGAGCCCTGGATCGAGGTCAACCTGAAGGAAGTCGACCTGACCCATGTGGTCGAAGGCCAGATGGCAACCGTGGTGGTCGATGCCTATCCCGATGTCGTGTGGACCGCCGTGGTTGATGCCATCAGTCCTGCGACCGGTGCCGAGTTCGCGTTGCTGCCACCACAGAATTCAACCGGCAACTGGGTCAAGGTCGTCCAGCGCATTCCGGTACGCCTGAAGTTGGAAGAGGGCCACGATACCGAACTGCTGCGTTCAGGCATGACCGTCTCGGTCTCCATCGACACAGGCCAGGAGCGCACCTTTGACGGCGTCGTGGACGGCGTGCTGGCCGACGTCCTGCCGGGTCAATGATGCCGACGGTCGCAAAGTCAAACCCATCGGTTCGCCTATGCGCGCCCTCAAGCGCCGGGCGGGATGCCTCCGTATCCCTTGGCTGCGCGCAACGATGCGCGGGCCGCAGTCGCGGCCTTCCCAAAATCCGATGAGACGACCTCATCGGCCCTTGGTATGACCGAGGCGGCCATTGCGGCCGAACCTGCTGAACCACCCCGCCCCACGGGCTTACGTTTTGTCCTGCTGGTGTTTTTCGCCACCATGGCAACCACGGCCTATGACTTTACCTGGACCGTTGTGTCGGTCGCGCTGCCCCACATGCAGGGCACGTTTTCAACCACGCCGGACCAGATCGCCTGGGTCCTGATCGGCTTCATGCTGGGAAGTGCCACGGCAACCGCCAGCGCTGGCTGGTTCTCCAACCGGTTCGGGCGCAAGAACCTGTTTCTGTTTGCCACTGCCGGTTACACAATCACGCTGATCGGCTGCGGCATGTCCGAAACGCTGATCGATGCCACGGTCTGGCGCTTTGTGCAGGGTCTGGTCGGCGCACCACTGATCCCGCTGGGCCAGACCATCGTGGTCGATGCTTTCCCCAAACATCTCCACGGCAAGGCAACCTCGATCTGGGGGATCGGCGTCATGGTAGGGTCTGTGGCCGGACCCGTCGGTGGCGGCTTCCTGCTGGAAGATTACAGCTGGCCCTGGGTTTTCTATGTCACCGTGCCGGTGGGCGTCATTGCCTTCATCGGCACCTGGATCTTTGTGCCCGCTTCCAAACCCGACAAGAGCCAGAAGTTCGACTGGTTCGGATTCATGACCCTGGTTGGCGGTGCGGGCATGCTGCAGCTGGCCCTGGCACGCGGCGAACGCGAAGAGTGGTTCGAATCGACCGAAGTGGTGATCGAATTCATGGCTGCGGCCTTCCTGATCTACCTGTTCATCATGCACACGATCTTTGCAAAACGCCCCTTCGTCTCACGCGAGCTGCTGAGTGACCGCAACTTCATGATCGGCATGTTGTTTGTCGCCATCATCGGTTCGATCATCGTCTTGCCCAACTTCCTGCTGCCGCTTCTGCTCCAGCAGGTCGCAGGCTATCCCCCGGCCGAAACCGGCTGGATGATGATGTACAGGGGTGCGGGCGTGCTGTGCGGCCTGATGGTGGTGGGCCAGATTGCCGAGCGGTTTCCACCCAAGACACTGATCGTCTTTGGGCTCACGCTCATGGCCGTCCCTACCATCTTCATGGCCCAATGGACCGTGCAGTTACCGGTACATGAGGTCGCCTGGACCAACTTTGTTCAGGGACTGGGCGGCAGCTTCATCTGGGTTCCCATCAGCACGCTGGCGCTGGGCCATCTGGGTCGCAAGGTGCAGGACCAGGGCTATTCGCTGTTCTACCTGTTCTTTGAACTTGGCAGTTCCATCGGCGTGGCACTCATCGTGGGCCGACACGTGCGCGACACCCAGATCAACCACGCTGCCCTGACCGAACACATCAACCCCTTCAACGAACTCTTCCGCTATGAAGCCATTGCACGCAACTGGTCCCATGACGATGCTGCAGGCCTTGCCGCCCTGGAAGCTGAAATCGGCCTGCAATCGACCATGATTGCCTACAACAACGCCTTCTTCACCACGCTCTTGTTGGCCGTGGCCCTGATTCCCGTGCTTTATCTGTTCCGGACGGGCAAGAAGAAGCTTGCGGCTGCAACAAACCCGGAAATCGAACCTCCGCCGGTTGCAGCCGAGTAGAACAGATCCAAATACAAGCAACCTGCGTATCCCTTAGCCACCCTGGAGTTTGCCCCGATGCGTCTCGCCTCCCTTTCCGCTGTGGCTGCCATCAGTCTGACCGTGTCACTAAGTCCTGTTCTGGCTCAGGAATCAGAAGGCACCATGCCTTCACGCTGGGTCGGCTTCGGTGAAGCCCAATTCGATCATGAGTTCGAAACCGACATCGACAGTGGCGGCACGCTTGCCGAGACCAGAGCCCGGTTCGAGCTCGGCGCGATCTATATGAAAAGCCCGCGCGACAGCATCGGCATTGCCGTGCGTTATGGGCATCATGACTATGAATTCGGCGGAACAGCGGGGTTTGGCGGTCTGGCGCCCTGGGACAACATCCGCGAGACCGCCGTGGCGGTACCCTATCGCCTGGGCATCGGCGCCGATTGGGACCTGTTGGCCATCGCCAGTGTGCAGGGGTTTTCCGAAAGCGGGACATCCTGGGATGAAGGCGTGACCGCCAGCGGCATTCTGGCCACGACCTACAAGGTTTCCAATGACCTCAAGCTTGGCGGCGGCCTGGGCATCTCGACCGAGATCGAAGATGACGTCAGTTTCTTTCCGATCCTGCTGGTCGATTGGCAAATGACCGAATCGCTGAATTTCGCCACGCGCGGCGCAAGCCGCGCCGTCGATGGACCCCAGGCGGTCCTGTCCTGGCAGGCCGACCCCATGTGGTCCCTTGGGTTGGGAGCCGGCCATGAAACCAAGCGCTTCCGGCTGGACAACAGCGGCGTGGCGCCAGGCGGGGTCGGCGAGGAAGAGGCCTATCCTGTCTTTGCCTCCCTGACCTATGGCAAGGAGCGCGGCGGCTTTCAGGCCTTCCTGTTCGGCGGTTACAAACTCGCTGGAGAACTGACCCTGGAAGACCGGAACGGCACCTTTGTCGCGGGATCGGACTATGAAGACACCCCGTTTGTTGGCGGCGGCCTGCGCCTGACCTGGTAACAAGACGGCGACTTGAAGCATCCTGACGCCCTCTGGCCTTGATCTGACGGGCAAGCACCCCTTATCTGGAAGGCCGCAGTTTTCCAGATTGTCAGGAGTTCCCATGCCCGGTCCCCTTCACGGCGTTCGTGTCATTGATCTCACCAGTATGGTGTCGGGGCCAGCGACCACCATGGTGCTAGCTGATCAGGGTGCTGATGTCATCAAAGTCGAGAACCCGGCTGCGGGTGGCGACCACACACGGGTGGTGTCCAAAAGCGGTGAGGGATTGGCGGCCTCGTTTCTGAACAACAACCGCAACAAACGTTCGATCACGATCGATCTGAAGAAACCCGAAGGATTGCCCGCACTGCTGCGTCTGATCGAAGGTGCCGATGTGCTGGTGCAGAACTTCCGGCCCGGTGTTGCCGAGCGCATCGGGGTGGGTGAGGCAGCGGTGCGCGAGCGCGCGCCCGAGATCATCTACACCTCGATCACGGGTTTTGGATTTACCGGACCCTATGCCGCCAAACCAGTCTATGACCCGCTGATCCAGGCGCTTTCTGGCCTGGCATCCATTCAGGCCGGATCGGACGAGGACCGCCCGCGTCTGGTGCGCACGATCCTGCCCGATAAGCTGACCGGCGCGGTCGCGTCCCAGGCCATTACCGCGGCACTATATGCGCGCGAAAAGACCGGCCAGGGCCAGGCGATCCATCTCTCCATGCTCGACAGCGTGGTGTCGTTCCTGTGGGGATCCGACATGGAAACCCAGACCATGGTCGACAAGGCGATCCCCCAGCAGCGCGCCCAGAGTTTCATCGATCTGATCTATGAAACCGCCGATGGTTACATCTCGGTCGCCGTGCAGCAGGACAAGGAATGGCTGGCGCTGACCCGTGCGCTCGACAAGCCCGAATGGCTGGAAGACGAGCGGTTCAAGACCGCGACCGGACGCCATCAGAACATCAACGCCAGGCTGGAGCTGACCCAGGAGGCGCTGCGCACCCGCACGGCTGCCGAATGGTTGGAGATTCTGGAGGCCCAAGGTGTGCCCTGTGCGCCGGTCCTGACCCGCAGCGCCATGATCGAACATCCCCAGATCGTGGCCAACGGCATCATCTTCGAGCACGAGCATGACTTTGCCGGGCATCTGCGTCAGGCCCGCCCGCCGGCGCATTTCTCCAAAACCGATTTCGAACTGCGTCATCCCGGCGCATTGCTGGGCGAGCATACCCAGGAAGTCTTCCTGGAGGCCGGCTTCACCGACGCGGAGATCGCTGACCTGCGTGCAGCCGGTGTGTTGGGAACAGAACAACGGCAGGCGGCGGAGTGATGGACCTTGCCAGAAAACGTGTCATTCCGGCCAAGGGAGCGAAGCGCGTACGCGCCGGGATCTCGGTCCGCACGTTGCTTCTGAAACGCGTCATGACGAGATCCCGGCTCAAGGCCGGGATGACACATTGAAGGGCCCGGCATGATCGACTTCTATTACTGGCCGACGCCGAACGGATGGAAGGTCGCGATCCTGCTGGAGGAACTGGGCGAGCCCTACAATCTGATCCCGGTCAACATATCGAAAGGCGATCAGTTCAAGCCGGAGTTCCTGGCGATCAGCCCCAACCACCGCATGCCTGCCATCGTCGACCACGATGTCCCTGGCGAGCCCGTGACGGTGTTCGAGTCCGGCGCCATCATGTTTTACCTGGCACGCAAGACCGGCCGGTTCATGGCCGATGACCCGGTGCTGGAAAAGGAAACCCTGGAATGGCTGTTCTGGCAGACCGGGAACCAGGGGCCCATGGCGGGCCAGCTCTCACATTTCGTCAACTATGCGCAGGGCGAGAATCCCTATGCGCTGGAGCGCTACCGCAACGAATACGACCGCTGCCTGGGCGTCCTGGAACGACGCCTGGAGGGCCGCGACTGGATCGTGGGATCAGATTGTTCCATCGCCGACATGATCTGCTGGCCTTGGGTCCTGATCGCCAAGCCGCTCACCGCAAGCCTGGACGACTTCCCCAATGTCAGCCGCTGGAGAAAGGCCGTGAAGGCGCGTCCCGCCGTCCAGCGTGGCGTCGATCTGGGTAAGGAATTCCGACGCAACGCGGCGCCTGACGAGGAGGAACGCAAGATCCTCTTCCAGCAGAACGCACGCACGGCCTCTGAACAATCAGGAAACTGACGGCTTCCCCGCCTTCATGCGCAGGTTCTGCTTCATGATCCGCGTCGTCGCCTCGGCCGTGCCATCATGGAAGCTTCCAAACCACTTGTCGAGCGGCACCTGCATCTGGCCGTAGTTGCAGTTGTAGTAACGGTGATGGAGTTGATGGAACAGGTTGCCCACATTCATCACATTGCGCCCCTTCACATCAACGTTCTCGTAGCCGGTGTGTCCGGTGCTGGCACCGATTGTCAGGAAGAAGCTCTGATAGAGCATGTGGAGCGGGTGGGTCGCGATCACCAGATGCAGGATCATCGAGCTTAGATAGATGATGTGCTCGACCGGATGCATCGCAATGCCAGACCACGGACCAATGTTGACGTTGTTGTGGTGCAGGTCGTGGAAGCGATAGAGCGGCTTCCAGTGCAGCAGGCGGTGCACGAAGTAGAAATGCGCCGACTGGATGAACGTCAACACGAAGAAGAGCGCAACAAACCAGACCGGGCCGTCATCCCAGGTGAACAAGCCGACATAGCCGTTGGCCCAGGCCCACCAGATCAAGACCTCATAGGCTGTCACCACGGTGACGCCGCTGGCCAGGCACCAGAAGACATTGTCCCAGAGCTGGTTCCCAAACAGGAACTTCGGGTTGTGCGTGTCGAGCGGCTTGGGATCATATTTTCGCCTGTCGCCCTGTCCCCGGAAGGTGTGGAACCAGAGATGCAGACCGCCGGTGACCACAGTGAAGAGCACCGCGTTGCGCAGCCAGATCTCTGCAATCCAGCCGGCTTCGAAACTCGCCATACGTTCGAACGCGGGTGTGAAATACCAGGCAATCGCCGCCAGCCCGACAAACAGCATATACTGGGAGAACAGGACCCCGCGCCCGAAAAGCCAGCCAAGAAAGGCGATGGGCCGGGGCGGCCAGACCAGGACCGGTGGATACTGGATCGGCAGTTCGGGATGCCAGAGCCAGGGTTTGCGGGGGTCGCCCGGTGTGAACTCTGTGGAATCGGTCATGGGATGCCTCGCCCTGGCGCATTGCTCCCCTGGACGCTGCCGTCATGCCAGACGCAGTGCAAGAAAAAACGCGTGGCGGCTTCAGTCTCCCGAGGCAGGCGTGCCCTTGGGTACACCAGCCTTCATGCGCAGGTTCTGCTTCATGATGCGCGTGGTTGCTTGGGCCGTACCGTCATGGAAGCTGCCGAACCACTTGTCGAACGGAACGACCATCTGGCCGTAGTTGCAGTTGTAGTAACGA
>Ga0055584_100001693_pt1 | contig 21594 bp, 23 predicted proteins | sample OSDHelmetaG_FD_58716 | JGI IMG/M metagenome (GOLD analysis project Ga0055584, IMG submission 58716) | Pelagic marine sediment microbial communities from the LTER site Helgoland, North Sea, for post-phytoplankton bloom and carbon turnover... | ecosystem: Environmental > Aquatic > Marine >...
CCGAAGCTTACGCGTCAGATTTACAGTCTGATCCCTTTGACCACTCGGGAACCCCTCCAAAAAGAACATCAGACAAGCTTTTTTCTGGCTCTCTTTTACACAGAGGCGGCATTCTATGGGAATTAGTCCTCAGGTGCAATGATTTGACAGAGATTTTCTGATTGTTTTAAGGAAGGTTGGGAATTTAGCAAAGTAAGCCATAGTGCATCTAGCTCAGAGCTTGCTGTAGACCTTATTACAATCCAAAACTCAGTATTGCTAAGGACCGTTTCTTGGATATTAGTGGCATAGCCTTCTGATGCAAGTTCTTCTTGTAAAGCAAATGCGGAGATTTGCTGTGAAAACACTCCTAGGGAGATAGCCCTGGAAAGATCTCCAGTCGTCATGAGGAAGCTATCTATTCCATTTCCCAGCAAACTCGCTAATGTCTGCCTGGCAGCAGCATCCGATGCAAAAGGTGGCATATAAACTCGGTACTCAGACTCAATTTGCTCTTGTAATTCTACCCTAGCCTGCAGACCCTGTTCTCTTAACTCAGTAACCAAAGCATTGCTTACAGCGATATTTTCAAAATCACCAATGGCAAGACAGGCAAAACTTTCTTCATTATTTTCAGTTCCAAGAGGGGCTTGGGAGAATATTTCACCTGTTGTGAGTTCTGTGGTGAGTTCTGTGGTGAGTTCTGTCGTAACTTCTGCTGCAACTTCTGCCCTAACTTCGACTGCAGTTAGAGCGTTTTCTTCTAGCTGATCATCAGGCATCTCACTTAGCAAAACCAAACTTTGAGGCGCTTGTTGATTAGGCTCTCTAATAATGACTTCATCTGAACTACCTGACCCCGGAAAAAACTCCATATTCCAGGATAAATAAAGCAGATTCAGAAGTAATAAACAAATCGCAAAGTTTTTCATCAGTCTTTAATGCTGCTTCTAGAGTTATCATCAGCGATTCCCAAGCCATCCATAACCAGTTCTGAATTAACCTCATGTTGCCATTTAATAAAGGAAGATAAAATAGCAGCGTCCCCGCCTGTCAAATACCAGCTTCTATTTAAACCCCAATGTTGCTCAACCTTTTCCAACAGACCCAATGCCATCAATAAAACACCATGATTTATGGCAACTGCTGTATTTGTACCAGGCTCAATATTGATATTTGAGTGAGGATGATATTTTAAATTCGCGGTATGCTCGCCTAAACTACGCTGCATAAGCTGCAAACCTGGAACTATAAAGCCGCCTTCATGCTGACCATCAGCATTAACCAAGTCTATGGTAATAGCACTGCCGCAATCAACAACACAAACTGCTGATTTGGCAGAGCGAAATGCTGCCAGCATTGCTAACCAGCGATCTACTCCCAATGTCTCAAAATCCTGATAGGCATTTTTTAAACCCGCTAACTCTGCACTCACAAGGGCATAATTAACATTTACTGAAAAGTTGCTTTCACAAAAAAGCGATAATAATTTTGCAAAATCATCACCTCGCACATTTGATGCTCTTATTTTTTCTATACCTTCTTCTTTTAGCTCATGCAGCTGCTGGCTAAGAGAATCCGGCATTTCACCCACAAGACCTGGCGCCAGCACGGAATCAAATTTTATTTTTTCTACTTGTTGGTTTGAATATTCCAAAAGACGCCATTTTATACGCGTATTCCCAGCATCTATTTCTAGTATTTTCATTTTGACTGCCTTCCTTGTTCTTGTTTTCTTAGGCCTTGTTTTCCTGGAACTATCCTCGGTGACAACTCCCCACCATGGAAAGTTTCGACACCTTCCTTTGTTTGCAGTAATAATGCTCCTTGGTTATTAACGCCCATTACTTTACCCAAGATACCTGTAGGCTGATTAGTATGCGTTTTTAATTCAACCTCCTGGCCTTGCAGAGCATCAAAATCTCCCCATTCATTTTTAAAAGCAGCAAAACCTTTGTTTTCAAACTCATCAATCATTTCGATAATTTCAGCCAATAATTCTGCTACTAGTTTATTCCGATCAGGCACTTTTCCTGAAATCGTTTTCAAATCCACCCATGCTTGATCTACATTAGTCATCGCTTGAGGATTTGCACTAACATTTAACCCTAAGCCAATTAGTACTTGAGACAAACCTGTTGGATCACCTGAAATTTCCAGCAATATACCGGCCAGTTTTTTACCTTGCCAGAGAATGTCATTTGGCCATTTAATACCCAAGCCTTCAATCTTGTTTCGTTCTAGCACTCTGGTAACAGCTAAAGCAATAACTAAGCTCAAACCTTCTAGTTCGCTAATCCCAGTATTGAATTGCCGTGCAACAGTAAAGTAAAGATTATGACCAAAAGGACTGGCCCAAGACCTACCTCTTCTTCCTTTGCCCGCAGTTTGTTGTTCTGCTAAACAGACAAATACCTTATTTCCGCTTAAGGCTAATTCCCCACTTTGGGCAAGCTTCATAATATAAGAAGAGGTTGAATCAATGCTTTGGAATATTTTAATGTCTTGAATTTGATTTCTTAACTCAGAAGAAATATTTTTTATTATGCTTTCTTGATCAAGCAAATCTAATGGCTCAGTTAATTTATAGCCCTTACCTTTGACAGAATGCAGCTCAAGACCTAGCTCCTGAATCCGAAAAATCATTTTCCAAATAGATGTGCGACTTACTTGGAGCGTGTTTGCAAGTATTTCACCGGAGTGAAACTTTCCGTCAGCAAGAAGTTTGAGTAATTCAAAGTGCATAATTTTTTTAGACAAAAAATTGGGAAGCCGGAGCTTCCCAAGAAAGATTGTTGCTCAGTTTAAAAATTTAAACTTCGACAAGAAATAATTAAAATATAACCTTAAAGATCATACCCTCTTTCATCATGCAGTGCGATATCGAGCCCTGAAGTTTCATCTTCTTCACCAACCCGGAAACCAATCAAAGCTGTGACAACTTTTACAATAATGAACGTTAGTATTGCCGTGTAGACCACGGTACTTACTATACCAATTAATTGCACTCCAACTTGAGAGCCCATAGTCATGCCTTCATTAAAACCTTGCCCGCTAAAAACTCCCAAACCAGCTGAAGCAAATATTCCAGCAGCGAATGTTCCCAGTATGCCGCCAACACCATGGACAGGGAACACATCCAGTGAGTCATCGATTTTCATTACCTGTTTTATATATTGAGTCGCAAAGAAACAGACAACACCAGCACATAATCCAATAATCAGCGCACCACCAGGACCAACAAACCCTGAAGCAGGAGTAATGGTTCCCAAGCCTGCCACCATGCCGGTAACAATACCCAATACTGAAGGCTTACCAAATTTGAGTTTCTCCATTAACATCCAGGAAATTGAACCAGCCGCAGCAGAAATATGAGTGACCAACATCGCCATACCTGCATCGCCATTTGCGGCCAGAGCACTCCCACCATTAAAACCGAACCAGCCAACCCATAGCATGCCCGCTCCGGTGACTGTCATAGTCATATTATGCGGAGGCATCGGAGTTTTACCAAAGCCGCTTCTGGTTCCAATTGTCAATGCGCAAACCAAAGCTGCAACACCTGCTGTAATATGAACAACTGTACCACCAGCAAAATCTAACAAGCCCATAGAGCCTAACCAGCCTCCTCCCCACACCCAATGAGTTATTGGTACATACACCAATAGAAGCCACAAAATACTAAAAAGCATTACTGAACCAAATTTCACTCTTTCTGCAAAACTACCAAAAATAAGTGCCGGCGTAATAATGGCAAAAGTCATTTGAAATAAGGCAAACACTGATTCAGGTATAGAGCCGGCAACCGTCTCTTCTTGAATACCAGCAAACATGATATTACTAAAGTCGCCTATAAAAGCATTGCCTTCACCAAAAGCCAGGCTATAACCACAAACCAGCCATACAATAGAGGCAACACAGGTAATGGCAAAACATTGCATTAAGACAGAAAGCACATTTGGCACCCGAACAAGCCCACCGTAAAATAACGACAAGCCAGGAATTGTCATAAACAGAACCAAAGCCGTAGATGTCATAATCCAAGCAGTATCTGCTCCATCAATTTCTTGAGCAAAACTGATAGCTGGCAATAATACAAGCCCAAGAATTAACAAACCTGGATTAACGATCTTTCTCATTATTTTCCCCTTCAGAAATTTCTGGTTCTTTTTTATTAATAAAAAATTAGATTAAGTTTATTAGCTGTTTGTGACTGATATAAAATCAACTTTGCATTAGTAAGTGCTAAGTAAAACTAGAAGTAGAAGCATAAGATAAAGAGCAATCTAAAAACAAGCGTTTTGGTCTTTCACACATCTTTAATACCCCAATAAGAATAATATCCTCCAATCTAAAACGCTCTAAAACCTTCATACCCAAAAAATAAAATCTTTTAAGCGCATTTCTTTCTAAAACGCACCAAAGCTGTGCAAAAGAATATCAGCATACACTTTTTACAAGCCTTAATATTTTTAACCAATTGTTTTATATGCCTATTTAAATGTTGGCATAGCGATTGCAATCTCATTGATGCGGCTTTCAGGAGCTAATTATAAAAACTTTGTTTCTCAGCAGTCCGACTATTAATCAATGTTGACATAGCTGCTAAAACTAAATGTAGGAGAATCTAATGAAAATGATTAATGCGATTATCAAGCCATTCAAGCTTGATGACGTCAGGGAAGCACTATCAGAAATAGGAGTTCAGGGGATCACAGTCACAGAAGTTAAAGGCTTTGGTCGTCAAAAGGGACACACCGAGCTTTATCGTGGTGCAGAATATGTTGTCGACTTTCTACCTAAATTAAAAATTGAGGTGGCAGTTACCGACGCTGCATTGGATCAAACCATTGAAACCATCACTAAGGCGGCTAATACCGGCAAAATCGGTGATGGCAAAATTTTCATCTCTGATATTACACAAGCCATTCGTATCCGAACCGGAGAATCCGGCGAAGAAGCTATTTAAGCAATTGATCTATTTTGAACTCAAAGTTATGCCAAGCTTTTAGGAGGGCTTAGTATGGAAAGTAATCTTAATTATATTTATGAACTACAGTACGCCATGGATACCTTTTATTTCCTGGTGACTGGAGCATTAGTTATGTGGATGGCCGCCGGTTTTGCAATGCTTGAAGCTGGATTGGTTCGTTCTAAAAACACCACAGAAATTCTCGCCAAAAACGTATCTCTATTTGCTGTCGCTTGTACTATGTACATGATCTGCGGTTATGCAATTATGTACGATGGCGGGGTTTTCCTGAGTGGTATTACGACTGTTGCTGAAATGGATGACGAAGCCGTTGCCGCTGTACTTGCTTCATCTGCTGAAGCGGGTTTTGGTGAGATGAGTGACTATTCTGGTGCTTCCGACTTCTTCTTCCAGGTTGTGTTCGTTGCTACAGCGATGTCTATTGTATCGGGCGCTGTTGCAGAACGAATGAAACTTTGGGCATTCCTCTTATTTGCGGTTGTCATGACAGGCCTTATCTACCCTATGGAAGGTAGCTGGACTTGGGGTGGCGCTTCTGTATTTGGCATGTTTGAATTAAATTACAGTGATTATGCTGGATCTGGCATTGTGCATTTAGCGGGCGCTGCTGCAGCTCTTGCTGGTGTTCTCTTACTTGGTCCTCGTAAGGGTAAATATGCTGCAGATGGTTCAGTCAAACCAATTCCAGGCGCCAATATGCCTCTAGCAACTTTAGGAACATTCATCTTATGGATGGGCTGGTTCGGTTTTAATGGTGGTTCTACTTTAAAACTGGGCGGTATTGGTGTTGCGAACGAAGTAGCTAACGTATTCCTTAATACTAATGCAGCGGCTGCTGGTGGCTTGATAGGCGCCTTGATCGTATCACGCATCTTGTTTGGTAAAGCAGATTTAACCATGATCCTGAATGGTGCTTTAGCAGGTCTAGTCGCTATTACTGCTGACCCGGCTTCACCAGGTCCACTTGCTTCAACTATCGTTGGCCTGATCGGCGGCATCATTGTAGTATTCAGCATTATCACTTTTGACAAACTCAAAATTGATGATCCAGTCGGTGCACTTTCAGTACATGGTGTGGTTGGTATCTTCGGGGTAATGGCAGTTTGTGTAACTGGTGGCGCCAGTATTAGTGGTCAGATTGTGGGGCTACTTACCATCTTCATCTGGGTATTTGGTGTTAGTTTCATCGTTTGGTTCATCCTCAAAATGATTATGGGTATCCGAGTCAGTGAAGAAGAAGAATCCGAAGGTGTTGACTTATCAGAGTGTGGTGTAGAAGCCTATCCTGAATTTGTAAACAACTAAACTTTTACTTTAGATGTAAAAAATAAAAACGCCACTCAATGAGTGGCGTTTTTTTGTACATTACAATTTTCTTATTAATAAGATTTATTGGCTTCAACATTTAATCTTTGTACTTGAAAATCATTCTATCTAAAAATACGATCCCATAATTATTAAGACCCTCGAATTAAAAGGAAGAAAAATATGGCTAAGAATAAATTTTTAATAAGAGTAAGCGTTTTAGCAGCTTTGCTACTTTTAATTAGCGCCTGTAACGATTCTGGCAGACCAGATTCGTTTGCAAGTATTCCTGCAGCACCCGTAATTGCCCCCCCTCCTGTTACTATTTCTGGGTCAGCTGTAAAGGGAATTATTAAAGGGGGTATTGTCAGTATTTTTGGTATCACTGATGGCCAAAAAGACAGTGAGCCACTTGTCACAGGCACCACTGATTCATCTGGACAATACTCCCTAGAAATTCCCGGTGATTATTCAGGTCCTGTGATCATCGAAATCACTGCATCCGCAATGACACTGTCTGGAATTTTATAGGGACAACGCCGCAAAGCTTCTGAAAAACTTCTTCCTTCAACAATTTCACTACGCCAGCTTTGCATGATCCTTGCCTGCTTAGTGGTTTCAGCCTTCTCTATTGTCATTTTCATGGCTTCTTCAACAGGAAGCCCTGACTGAATTAAAATTGCCAGTTGTCTCAATAGCAACGATAAGTCAAAGGTACTAAGACGATTATTCTTCTGCCAAAAACTACTTTCCAGATTTTTTTTTGATAAGCTGATCTCACTGAGATCCAGTGGCAATAATTTTCGATCTTTAAGCAAACGCCTAGCCTGACGATCTGATTCGGCTTCAATTATACCGCTGACTTGTTTGCCCAAAGTGTTATATGCTGAGTAATCAAATGCTGGCATCACTATTCCTTAAAGAGAGCTGACTCTCAGCACTTCCTCAATGGTCGTTGTCCCTAGCCTTACTTGTTCGAAACCGGCCTCCCGGATACTTGGCGTATTGCGTCGAACTGCTTCTTCCAAAGCAAGCTCCCCGGCATTTTCATGTATCAGGTTCTGTAATTCCATATCGATTACGACTAATTCAAATAGCGCCTGGCGGCCATGGAATCCGGTATTATTACAATGCTCGCATCCAACCGCCTGAAAGATACTAGTACCCTCTTTTACCCCAAGCAGCTTACTCTGAAATTCATTACAAACACTTTCTTCTCGACAATGTTCACAGAGTTTTCGGACTAAGCGTTGCGCAACAATACCCCTTATTGTTGACGCTAATAAAAAGCTATCAACACCAATATCTTGTAAACGCATGATTGCGCCAGAAGCTGTATTTGTATGTAAAGTCGATAGAACCAAATGTCCCGTTAAACTTGCCTGCGTCGCAATTTCTGCTGTTTCGCCATCACGGATCTCTCCGATTAAAATAACATCGGGATCTTGCCTTAAAATAGCACGTAAACCTTTTGCAAAAGTCATTCCAGCCCGCATATTTATCTGGGTTTGACTGATTCCAGGTAAGTCATATTCTACCGGGTCTTCAACTGTCATGATGTTTCGCTCTTCGCGATTCATTTGCTGCAGTGCTGCGTATAAGGTGGTGGTTTTACCCGAACCAGTAGGGCCTGTAACTAATATAATCCCATGTGGACGATGAATTAGATCTTCTAGCCTGCCTTTAATATCAGCTGGCATGCCAAGATCATCCGTTTGCATCTTGCCGGCATCATTATCCAGCAAATGTATAACAACACGCTCCCCATAGCTTGAAGGCATGGTAGAAATACGCAGGTCAATGCTTCTACCTCCAAGCTTAACCGCCATACGGCCATCCTGCGGCAACCTTTTTTCAGCAATATCCAGTCTTGACATCACTTTGATACGAGATATAAGCAAAGGTGCTATTTGTATTGAAGGGCTTAATACGGTTCGTAAAACACCATCTAGTCGAAATCTAACTACGGCTTGTTTTTCATAAGGTTCGATGTGTATATCTGAGGCTTGTTCCTTCAAGGCCTCAGCTAATATGGCATTAAGTAGGCGTATTATCGGTGCATCATTTTCAGAATCTAGTAAATCGGCAGAATCTTCAAGTGCTGCTGCAGCCTCTTCTAAATCAACAAAATCCTTAATTCCGGCCATCACCGTTTCTGATGAGGAATGTTGATTTTGATATAGGCGGCTTAATAGTTGGTCAAACTCTTCATCATCAACTGCTACTAAGGATAAATTTGAATCATTATTACGAATAAGCTCACTTAGTACCCAATTTGCAATAGCCTGAGTATGAACAAGCTCAGCCGAATCCGGTCTTACCAGCACTCGATTCTGGCGGGCAAAATCGTAAGGTAGTAAAGACAATGTTTTGGGACTATTCAACATCAGAAGATTATATAACGCTTTATGTCCGGTTTTTGTTATTTGATCACAGTTTACTTCTATTTGATCACAGTTTACTTCTATATAGTGAAACTTCAATAAGCCAATAAAGTAGCAGGTAAAAAAAAACCAGGTAACTAATAAGTTATCTGGTTTTTTTGGTGAATAAAGTATTTTTATAGTTTTAACTTACTATTGTCATTATTCTCTCTATTCTTCCTATTCTTCTTCATGCTGAGTTAAAAATTTACGGATGAAGTGTCGCACTTCCCTTGCCGCGCTCGTATCAAGGTCATCGCAAAGATCAATGAAAGCATCTTTTTCTTCCTTATTCAGACGAACAATCAATTGACTATTCTTTCTCTTTTTTTCTTTAGCCATAGCTTCTTCCAAAAGAAGATTAAATCAAGGATTGAAAGTATATACATTCAATATCTAGTAGCCAAGTAGAATAATTAAATTCCAGCACACAGATCAAACAAATATATTTTAGCTTTCACATTAATCGGCTTAATAATTTCATATTCCCATCATAGCGATTAAAACATACTTTACTTTTGCAAAACCGCAAACCTCTCTTGATCTTAGACTGTATCAACTCGACATAAGTATTTAGTTTATCAAGGAATTAAATCAGCACTAAAAAAGCTAAAATTCAACTGTTTATAGTTTAAGGTGCACAAAAAAACCCGTTATACCAAAAGTATAACGGGTTTCTAGATTTTACTATCAGCTACTAAACTTAAGTAATGCTGATACGTCCAGTACTGTGACCTAACTGATCAAGGTGAATGCCATATACATCCAAGATGCTTAATAACAAGTTAGCATTTGGAGTTGAGTCACCATTCTCAGCAATAACGTCAGTATGATGTCCGCTACGAAGCTGACCAGCACCGCCACCAATTACAACATTTGATAGTGGATCTTTACTATGAACGTTACCATCACCCATACCAGCACCATAATAAATAACAGTGTTGTCTAGGAGGCTACCATTAACATCTTCAACATCAGCTAGCTTCGCAACTAAATAGTCAGAAACTAGTTTTGCATGATAAGTGTTAATTAATGCATGTAGTTGCTCTCTTTCAGGGTTATAGCCGTGATGAGAAACACCGTGATGCTGTTCAGGCACACCAATCTGTGGATAAGTACGTTGATTCAATTCACGAGAAAGCATCATGCTAGAAACACGAGTAGTATCAGTTTGGAAAGCCAAAGCCATCAATTCAAATTGAATACGAACGTGATCATCATACAACTCGGGAATCTCAACTGGAGCAGCTGATAAGTTAGAACCTTGCTCTCTCATACGGCCTTCAAGATTACCAATACGACGCTCTACTTCACGAACATTTTCTAGGAAGTCATTAATACGACGTCGATCACGAATACCAAGTCTGCTTTCCATATTTGCAGTAGATACCATGATTGAGTCTAATAAGCTTTTATCAGTTTGTGCACGTACCAAACGATCTTCAGTAGTAGCACCATATCCGAACATACGCTCGAAAACGACACGTGGGTTTATTTCCGCTGGAAGAGGCTGATTATCTTCTTTCCAGGCAATTGTGTTGATATAACCACAACTACTAGTACCATCACAGGCACCAATCATTGCACCAGCATCTTCAATTGCTAATTCTAAAGAAGGCAGTGGAGTGTCTTGACCAATGTGATCTGCGATCATTTGATCAATAGTCTTGCCTGCTACTACGTCAGTTCCAGAAGTATCTTTAGCTATTGCGCCGCTCATCCAAGTACAGCTAGAAGTAGCATGGCCTGAACCAGTAGTGTTAGCAGTATTTAGCTTCATGTTGCTAAAAATCTGCATCTGATCACGGAAAGGTTCAAGAGGCTTCAGAATTTGAGTCATCTCATAATCCGAACCTTCAGTAGTAGGTACATACTCATCAAGGATCACGCCATGTGGAGTATAAATAGAAGCAAATCTAAGCTGAGGCTCAGCCGAATCTTGAGCGCTTGCAGCTGGAATCATTGCTTCCAACATGGGCAAGCCCATAGTAACACCGGCGCCTTTTAACACTGAACGTCTCGGTAGTGATTTCTTGGTTATGAACATTTTCAAACCCCCTGTTTACTGGTAATTTTTCTTTAATAAAATTGTAAAAATCTGTCTTACTTTGAACTAACACCGATTATGCCCTAGAAATTTCGTAAACTGCAACTATTTTCACACTTAAATGAGAAGATGCAGATTAATTGCACAATTGCATAGATAGATTAGTTATTAAGCCGATATAACCTTATATTTCATAAAGTTATACCTTTCTAAGTTTATGCCTTCCTATTCCCAAGCAGATGAAGTTTAACCCTATGAAAATATTACTGTTTACTGCCCAGGTTGGCTCTGTCATGAGGTCTTTCATAATCAGTATCAGGTCCAACAGGAACTACCCGCGTTGGATTTATCATGTCGTGACTGTAGTAATAATGCACTTTTATATGCCTAAAGCTAACCGTCTCTTTCACGCCCGATACCTGATACAACTCTCGAACGTAGTTAGATACATTAGGATAGTCCTCAATGCGTTTTTTATTGGTTTTAAAATGACCATAATAAACACAGTCGAATCTAATCAAGGTTGTGAAAAGACGCCAATCCGCCTCAGTTATTTGATCTCCAGCAAGATACCTGTGCTGACCCAAAATACTTTCAACTTGATCCATTGCTTCAAACAGGTTTTCGTAGTGCTTTTCGTATACATCTTGATTAGTGGCAAAGCCACATTTGTATACTCCATTATTAATGTTGTGGTACACAAGCTCATTAACTTCATCAATAACCCCATGTAAGGCTTTAGGGTAATAATCAGTCTCATCATCTGTAAACTCATTAAATGAATTATTCAACATCCGAATAATTTCTGAAGATTCATTATTAACGATGCAGTTATTCTTTTTATCCCATAACACAGGCACTGTAACCCTACCTGAATAGTCATTTTGGTGGCTTGTATAGACTTGATACATATACTCAATATCTGGAATTGGACAAGCCTCAAATCCATATTTAACGCTCTCTTGGTCACTGATAACCCAACCGTGCTCAAGCATTTCAGCTTCAACTACTGTCACACCAATAATAGTGTTAAGTTTTTTGATTGCGCGAAATATTAAAGTTCGATGCGCCCAAGGGCAGGCCAGAGAAACAAATAAGTGATAGCGGTTGGCCTCAGCCGGAAAATTTTCATCGCCAATTTGATTTCTAAATTGAGCATCTGTTCGTATGAATTCCCCACCAGAAGAATCAGTATCATACCAATCTGTACTCCACTCCCCTTTTACTAATAAGCCCATTTTTAATCCTCAATAAAATACTTAAGCTTTAGTTTCGACTAAAAGCTCCAAAATGAATAGATTTATGATTGTTTATGTTTTATCGACATTCAAAACTAGCAGCATCACTAGCATCTCCAGAACGAGTATATACTGCAACTTGTGGATATGCACAAAGTGGCCGTGTGGTTGCAACTTCACCTTCAAGATGTGCTGCATTGATACGCTGAGGAGCTTGTCCTGATTCACGCCATTCATCAATAGTATGAAGTTTGCTCCAGGTGTCGAAACCATTACCTCCGGCACAATGATTAACGCCCGGCATCATGAAAAGACTGATTGACTCCTGTGCATCGGAATCGATAGTTGACAACACTTCATTATAGTAACTAATTGTATTAAAAGGGGAAATTAGAGGATCGTTCCAGCCATGATAAAGTAGCAGCTTACCGCCATTATTAATAAATTCACTGATATCAGGGTTGATAGCCTGCATACCAAGCGCGTTGACCCTATCATCCAAAATACTTAAATCACGTGAATAATCCATAGCCATAAAATCCCATTCAGGGTCTTGATTAACCACAAAAGTTTGCATGTCATTAGAATAGCCAAAGGGTTCTGCTCTAACCATTGTTGTCCATGCAAGCTCACTACCTTTGGCAAAACCTGGATAAATTAATTCACCGCTAACCGGGTTCACAGCACCCTGGTAGATAAGCAGAAACGCTTCAATTTCTTCTTGATTAAATTCAGCAACATTTGCTGGGTCTGCCATACACAACGCAGGGTTTTCTATCAAACCATCTTCTAATCCATCCAGACTGTCACATGAAGCCAAAACATAATCATTTAATTTAACAAAGTCCTCTGAACTTAAATTAAGACTTGGCTTCTCATTTACGACGCGACTATTCCATAGTTGCTGCATGGTCATACGAACTGTTGAGTTAGCTGGAGCACCAGCTACGATGCCATCAAAATCATCGGGGTAACGTTGGGCAGCTGTTAATGCTTGCCTGCCGCCAGTTGAGCAGCCGCTGAAATAGGTAAAACGTGGATTAATGGAGTAATAATTCGACACTACAGCTTTAGCCGTTACTGTCATTTCATGAATAGCCCGATAGGCAAAATCAGTCAGTAGAACTCTGTCCGTTAAAAAGTCAGGATTCTGGCCCTCATGCCCAGTATCTGTGCTAACTGCTGCAAACCCTTCTGCAACCGCTCCAGCAAGAGCGCTATAACTAATAGAACCTGCTAAGCCTCCATTACCTACAGCAACTAATTTGTTATTCCAGCCTTGAACAGGCAGCCACACTTCAATTTGGATATTAGACCCTTCCACCGGTGATAGAACAGCGCTAATTCTACAAAATGCCTGTAAATCATTGTAAACCTCCGTACCTCTTGCAGATGTTGCATTAAAACTTCCAGCATCAACGTATTCAGCACTGCTGATCACCCCATCAGCAAGCCCGAGTGAAACTAATGCCTCACAGGAAGATGAATCCATTTGAGCGCAGCTAAGACTTGATATAAATAAACCAGCACATAACAAGCTGTAATTTAATATAGATTTTGGCATTTCACGCTACCTGTTGAAAAAAAGTGTTACGAGTCTGTATAAGCACCCTAAAAATGTCAACAAAGCTAATAATAAAATATTTAATGCGGGACGAGATTTGAATAATCTATTAGTTGAATCCTTAGTTGAAGCTTTAAATAAACTGCTAAGGCACAAAATAGGGCTTGCATACAAATTGAATATTCTAATCAATGATTAATCATCAGTTAAATTTATAATCTCATTTAACTGTAATTTCTTCGTGGATATCGCCTTCCTGGAAGCACTGATTGTCTTAAATTGGGTTATTGCCGCATAAAAGGCTTTTATATTTTTTTTATCCAACAAAACTAATTCGCCGAGTAATTGCATTAATGTAAATGGGATAGTAGAAAATATAAGCCGTGTTTTAGGGAAATGTACCCATTCCAGGAAATACCGATTTCGACGTTGAGTACTTTTAATTAGATCTGATTTAAAGTGATCTTCAATAGTCCCCTTATCTGCATGGATGACTTCAGCACATGGATAAAAATATGAAGACCAACCTTGATACCATGCTCTAAGACCTAAATCGAAGTCCTCATAATAAAAAGGCTTGTACAAATCACTAAAGCCACCAAGCTCTTCAAACATCTCTTTACGCATCATTACTGACCCGCCTGAACAATAGAGCGTAAGATAAGCTTCGTCGCTTTGTTTCATAGCAGGCAAGTCAGAAGTATCCCAAGGCCTTAATTTTAACCTCCCATGTGAGAATTGGGATCGCGTCCAAGAACTTTGATTAACTTCATTGTCTTGGTTAAGAATTAGAGGATTAACGGCAAAAGTATCTGCTCGTTCAAAATACTTTTCAAGCTTATTCAAACAGCCTTCTAGGGGCTGGACATCAGAATTTAATAAAAATACTAATTCATATTTCGCTGCAGCAACGCCAGAATGGATACCCTCTGCAAAACCTTTATTAATTTTATGCTGCACTAATTTAACTGAAGGGAATTGGGCCTGGAGGATTTTTACACTGTTATCGCTTGATGCATCATCAACTACAATGACTTCACAATCATTATTAAATTTTTTACTTTCATTGATTACAGAAGGAAGGTTTTGTTGTAGTAACGTTTCACCATTAAAATTAGGGATAATTATTGAGCATTTCAAAGTCATTACCAAAGTCGATAAATAATTTATTAACTTACCACACTGCTATTTGGCTTCTTTGTGGCTTCATAATGGATTAGCTCCAATTTCTGAATATTGTTAGTTAAGCCTTCTTCATCCACCTCAACAAGCCCCACACTTGCTATTGCCCTTTCCACCTTACTTCCCATAAAAAAATCATGCTCGGAAATTTTATTACAAATTCTATTGGCAACTAATCGCGCACTTTCTAGAGCTGTATAAGGCAGTAATATCAAAAACATCTCTCTTTCCCATAATGCAGGGACATCAGGCTCCCTTATTTCAGCCTGTATTATTTCGGCTGCATCTTTAAACATCAGATCGCCAGCTTCTTGGCCATAATGGGAGCTTACTCTGCCATAAGAATTAATACTGATAAGCATCATGCTAAACTTAAAACCATAACGGCTATATCGTTTAAATTCTGTATTTAGTAATTTCTCCATTAAATTCCTGTTCGCCATTCCTGTGTTTTGATCTGCAAATGTAATTTGCTCCAGATCCTCATAAATAAGTATTAATTCTCTTTCAGACAGATATTTGTAATAAGAATAGAAGGCAGCTAAAAAAGCCGTAATTATGAAAACCCTAGCAATCCTGCTTATAAATACAAAGGTATATAACTCTCTGTCAAAACCAAATAACGAAGCGGTGTATATAAAAACCGTTAAGATGGCCAGAATCAGTATATACATACTCCCAATTGCAAAGCCTTGTAAAAAGACTGCGACCATCGGGAAAGCCATATAAAAAACCGGCCCTGTACCCTCGGTTCCGCCTGTATAAAAAAGGTAAATACAAAGCGCTCCCATTAAGCCAGCAATAAGATGTTTTGCTAAAAAATAGTAATGCGTAAACCAAATAGCGCCGTAAAGAAAAGCTGTTGCAAAAGCAAAGCCAAATATGACATTGGCATAAACAACCTCTTCTCTAGCTAGAGCGGCAATACCAAAGACAATCAGAATTACAATCGCAACTGCGCAATAAATACCACAAAATACAAAAGCTGCGTATTCGGTGTTTTTTATTCTAGATTGCAATCGCTCAGATACACTTGCTGGAACCGCCCATAGCGGATCATCTGAATTAAATTTGAAGGGTTTATTCATTATGTAGACAGTTAACTCAAAAACTAAAGTGATCTAGCTTTTCGATTCAAGGCGCTTACTACTTAGCTATTACCTTAAGCTTTGCCTAAACGAATCTATTTATGAAATTAATTTCTGAATTTACTACAAAACTAGGTACAAGGCTTTAAATATCTATACTTTTAAATAAAGCTTTTTTATTAATTTAAATAGCCAGATCTGGTTGTTTAGCTTGCTTAGAGTAATATTTAGCACAGATAGGAATTGCTAAAGGTAAAATAAATAAAAGGTGCAAACATTCCTACCTGTGCTGGAAGAAGCCAGGCAGAAAGAGCTGAAATTAAGCCAGTAAAGAATTGAATAGCCCAGATTCCGATACCTTGCTTAGGAAGTATTTCTTCATGCTTATTCAAAGCAAGTAACTGCCTACAAAAATACGCTCTACAATATAACAACATTAACACGGCACTAAGAATAGCAAAGCCAATACCATAGATAATAAAAAGTCCTAATACTTCAGCTGCACTATTCACTTCAAATTCTGACGGTATCCATTCTGGAGTTACGACAAAGCTCATAATCATAGAAAACATTAAGCGTAAGGGGAATACATACACAAGAATCGTGAAAATCATTACCATGGTTAAAAAAGTGGTCCAAACATTTTCTAAACCATAACGCCTAATCCAGGAACGATGAGTAATCCAAAACACAATAATTTGAGCAAAACTTAAAGCGAAACTGGGTACTTTTTTAGGGCGGTTATTAATTCCTGGTAATCCCCAGGTATCTCACCAGAAGTAACAACTAAGGTAGTTACTGTAAAGGCAAAAGCCGCATCAGAAAAAACCTCGAGGCGAGACATACTTTCACCTCGCATCCGAAAGCCTTTATGGAGGGGTAAATCGTTTAGAGACTTTTGTTGCCTAATGCCCACTACATTCCCCAACAAAAGGTCTAATAATCAAGGTCCAACGCTTAGAGCGATAATAAAATTGTTGGAATGGCGGTTGCCTAATATTACGGTCTTAGTGCTAGTGTCCTATTCGGTATTATCGTCGATGTAAGTGTATCTAGATTTTTAATAGTTGGACTATTATTCATAGCATTCCCTTCAATTGGATCCGCTTGTAATTGAAGATGAGCAAAAAGTTGTCGTCCCGCATATGGCAAGGGGGCAAAATAATCACCCTCTTCGGTAGCTCCAGGAAATATTTTAAGCCGAACAGATGCTCTTACATTCCCCCCAATGGCTTTAATTTCTCCTACTGATTCATCAACAGCAACCACAATATCACAATGTGTCCGCGCTCCTTCGCCGAGATGCTCTCTACGCTGTTCAAGGTTTCTGTATTCCGGTCGCGACCCTCTGCAAAGCAAATCGCCTGGATTTATTTCAGCTTCACCTACATCAAAAGCAATATAGGCAGAATTATCAATAATGCCATCTCGTGACAGAATGGCTTGATCAATATAAGTATGATGAGCTATAGCGCGTGAAAACTCTCCCATTTCTCCCATACCACTCTCGCAAGCAACCCACGAAACAAATGCAGCAGACCAGAAGTCACGCCACCGGGCACCTAATCCATCTCGTTGCCAATTTTGATTTTGTTTTGCCAAAATCCAACTACTATCCGGTGCAGCAGACCAGTAACCAGCAATAGAATCAGCTACTCGTGATGCTTCTTCATAACTTGGCCGATAAAAACGTCTACGCCCATTAGCATCTCGAGGGGATAATTCAGATTCACTAATGTTGGTCATATCTTCCACACTAAGGCCAAAATATGCCCATTCCTGAACGGCTATATCTACCATTCGACGACGCTGCTCAGTTCTAGGTAGCGAGTTACAACTCCGATTAACAATCTGCATCTCGCCAGGATCTCCGCTTACTCTTGAAGATGGGGGGTCTACTGCCAAAACTTCAAGCGGCAAGCGTTCATAAGCCGTTAACTGCTGAGCAAAAATTTGCATACTTGCAGGTAAAAACAAGAGACAAGAAATAAAAATAGTGTGGTGTTTTTTCAATGTAGCGCTCTGATTATTCTTTAGGTGAAAAGCATAATCGTACTGCTCACTAAAATCTAGTGATGTCTGCTATTTGATAGTTTATTAACGTCTAGCTTGCTTAAAAGATAGAGCTTACTGCAATATTAATTCGTCTGTAGATAGGTAGAGTTTCAATCTGGCGATTAAGCTCATTGGAGATCTGAAAGTTGCCATTGCCATCTCTGGTCAATATAACTTCCTTAAGCGTTCTGTCTGCATAATAGTCTGAGCGATATTCAAGACTAAACTGAATGACCGCCTCATTGACTGTTTCCTGTAATACTTCAAAGTCTGACATTCTCAGCTCAATAAATGCAACGTACCCCTGGTGTTGGGGTGCTGCTATATGATCCTAAGCTGGATAAATTACTAATGGTGGAGCAATTTAGAGTTGGCTGTTTGCAGGACCAACAAAATGGCCCATGGGCATTAGAACTTATAGCAGGCTTAATAGAAGAAGGTGAAAACAGTCAAGATGTAGCCAGAAGAGAGGCTCAAGAAGAAGCCGGAATCAATATAAATGAACTGCTTCCGATTTGTGAATACTTTAATAGCCCTGGTGGCAGTTCAGAAAAACTCAGCATATTTTGTGCATTAATTGATTTATCCAGTATTGAGGAGGGAATTTTCGGACTGGAAAGTGAATCTGAAAATATACGAAGCATTATAATAGACAGGGCAAGTGCTGAAGCTGCTGTCAGTGATGGTGAAATCAATAATGCCATGAGCATTATTGCCATACAGTGGCTAGCATTAAACGTAAACAAGTTAAAACAGCTCTAGACTTAGCAATAAACGCTCAAAGTTCTATAAGTACTTCTGCCGCATATAACATCTGTCGGTCATTATCTTTGGCAGCCCAGCTCAATAAAGTTACCAGGCTGGGTTCTAGTATCCCCTGAAATTCCACATCATTGTTCACGGTTATTGTTACTATTTGAGAAAAATCAATAACATCTGGAGAAAGCAATAGGCGGAACGAACCAACGCCATCACTAATGGCCTGTATATTGTTTCCTTCTCTAACTAAATCCACTCGACCCGCTTCGTCCATAGTGAGAACAGTCGATCCATCAGCTGGATCAACACCAACTTCAAACAATGGAATCGGGCTGACTTTTTCAAAATCTACTTCTTCTATCACCAACCAATGAGAACGCATATTCGATCCTTGTGCTGCTTTCCAACTAATTGAAGCAGGGTTAGATTCCCTAGGATGTGATGCAACAAAATCTTCGAAATTGTCCCTCCACTCTGGCCACCATCGGGTATTGTGTTCGCCATTGCGTAAGGGGTGATAATCTATATCGATACCTTTGGTCTGCAAATAAGTGATGAAAGGCGTGACCCGTGACGTTGGATAAAGTCGATCTCGTCCGCCATTAATTGCATACCAAGACTTGCCTAATAAATTATGCAAATAAGAGGTTCCATCTGATATGGATGGATTCGCCAGTACCATGGTGTAACCAATAAATGAATAGAATGAAGCAAAGCGTGTATTTTCATGCATGGCGACATACCATGCGCCGGTACCTCCATCTGAAATTCCACCAAGTACTACCCGATCCTCATCCACGTTATATTCCCGCTTAACTAGATCAAGAATTTCTCGAATATTTTCGACCTGACTAACATCCCACCAAGGCTGATTAATTGAGGCATAAGGCATAATATAGATTTGCTCTGCACCCTCCAGACGAGTTCTTCCGTTGTCACGGCTTTCACGACCACCCGGCTCATTACTTGTTCTACCACCTAGGCCTCCATGCAACTCAAAACGAACTGGATATTTTCTAGAAGGATCATAATTTTCTGGAACATTTAAATGGTAAAAATATTCAGTCCCATCGGCTGCCGCATAAGATCGTAAAACTACGCCTGTTTCTGCCAGCTCATAAACCTTGCCTGTATGAAGCACCTGATAGGCTTCATCAAAACTGATGCCACTTTCAATAATCTCATCAATACCGGCTTCAGCATCTTGCGTATTAGTTGAATTCCAAAACTCATTAAATAACTGCTCATATTCTGACTGCTGTGCATATAGATGAGAATTTAGTGCAAAGGTATAAATTATTATTAATATTTTTTTTATCAGCATTTTTATCAATCAGGATTCGCAATCCTGCCCTTTAATTCCACCAGTAAAAGTTTCGCTCCCCAAAGCTGACTTAATACGATCACGAGGGCGCCTAGGAAAAAATAAATTCTGGCATAAAACACAGCATTGTCCATGTTATTTGTCATATTAAGTGCGTTCCACCAATCATGTGAAGTATCTATACCTGATATTAACGGTAAATATCGCGTTGGCGCATCAGCAATATAAGGAGAAACATCTATAAAGTTTTGTCCACTCCACCAAAGCATTAAAGACGCCGCGAAATTATCTCGCTTCCAAATCATAAAATAAGCTAGAGGAGCTAAAGGCACTAATATTTGAAAAAAACTACCGCCCATAAATATCCAGACGGTTCCAAAAGGCCGAAAAAAAATGTGCCCGTATTCATGAAAAGGTAAATTTACATAATGTAAAAAAGAGCCGCCGATATAGTTCCAGTCAATACCATGCAGAATAAAACTCCAGCCCCAGATAAAAAACCAAACAAACAAAATGCTATGGCCCCAAAATGCACTTTCATCACGGTCGCTTGGCATAAAAAAAATGTAATAATAAAGCCGCGACAGTAGAGGCTCTTTAGCTTCTTTATTTAATCTTTCAATACTATTTTCTTTAGCATCCTCACTCCACTTTGCATAAGCGATACCACAAGCAGGACAAATGCCTTCAGGCATGTCACTATCATGGTTCTGAGCTTCATATTGGCATTTAGGACAAATCATGAGGGTAAGTATAAAACACTGAGCTATAAGGACACTATTTCTAAGAGCACTATATAAGAGTTCAATATTTCTGTGTTAATTACACTATGGAAGATCTATTTTCTCAACACCAGCAAACAATTACACTTACTAAAGACAAGGGAGAATTGAGCTGTTATCCCGACTGGTTAAACTCTTCGGAAAGCGGCCGTTTTTTTCAGCTTTTGTCAAAAGAACTCGCATGGAACACAGAAACCCTATTGATGGCCGGCAAAACTATCCAATCACCTCGTTTGGTCGCTTGGTATGGTGACGAGGGTAAAATTTATCGCTATTCCGGAACAAGCTACAAAGCTTTACCCTGGCACCCTGGGCTACAGGAAATTAAAAGCAAATTAACTTCCGAATTCAATGCCCCTATTAATAGTGTTCTCACCAATCTCTACCGTAATGGAAAAGATTCAGTTGGCTGGCATGCGGATTCAGAAAGAGAGTTAGGCAAACAGCCTATAATTTTCTCCTTATCGCTAGGTGCTTCTCGTTATTTTGACTACCGCCTAAAAGGCAAGAGTAATAGCAAACAACGCATTGAACTGCATGCCGGTACACTCTTAATTATGCGGGGAGATTTTCAACAATTTTGGGAACATCAAGTGCCGAAGCAATTAAAGATTACTGAACCTAGAATTAATCTAACGTTTAGATTTATCAATAGCTAAGAGTAATGTCTGCTTTCGGCCAATAGAGGACATAAGGGTAATTGTGGCAGCTTGTAATGGTCACACAAAAAAGAAAACGTATAAATAATGAATCAGCCTACAATTTTTAAATATCCAACAGGTTGAATATATTATAAAAACTGGTGGGTCTGGGTGGATTTGAACCACCGACCTCACCCTTATCAGGGGTGCGCTC
>Ga0055584_100001694_pt1 | contig 21592 bp, 19 predicted proteins | sample OSDHelmetaG_FD_58716 | JGI IMG/M metagenome (GOLD analysis project Ga0055584, IMG submission 58716) | Pelagic marine sediment microbial communities from the LTER site Helgoland, North Sea, for post-phytoplankton bloom and carbon turnover... | ecosystem: Environmental > Aquatic > Marine >...
TCAAGCTGAAATTAGAGTTATTGCAAGAAAAAAAAATCATAAATATGAGACATTTGTCTGCAATTTAGGTAGTGAAAAAATTCCTTATGCTGCATTAGATTCTATTGATACTGTAATTCATCTTGCTGGTTTATCGCATGATGTAAAAAACCCCTTAACATCAAGTAAAATTTATTACGATGTGAATGTTTCTGCTACTATTGAATTGGCCCAAGCTGCTGTTGATAGTGGCGTAAAGTCTTTTGTCTTTGTGAGCAGTACTAAGGCAGGTGGAAATCCGATTTTTGGAAGTTGTGCAGATGAAAGTGATCAGTTTGAGCCTGAAGGAATTTATGGAAAAACAAAACGAGAGGCTGAGATACAGCTTTTAAAAATTGGGGAAGATTCAGGTATGAGTATTTCTATTATTAGACCTTCATTGGTTTATGGACCTGGTATGAAGGGTAATTTAAAATTAATGCTAAATGGTATAAAAAAAAGTTATTTTCCGCCACTGCCCGAGACTGGAAATATAAGATCTATGATCCATGTTGATGACTTGGTTAATGCGATTTTATTGATTTCAGAAAATGATCTTACTAATGGCGAAATATATATTGCAACTGATGGAGAGTCATACTCATCTCGTGATATCTACAATATCATGCGCGATGTTGCAGGCAAGAGACCATTAAAATGGAGTGTCCCAAAGTTTGTATTTTTATCCCTTGCATTATTAAGCCCAAGAATTCGATATAAAATTGATAAACTACTGGGAGATCAATGCTATTCTTCAAAAAAGTTAAGATTATTAGGATTTATCCCAAAAAGAAAATTTAAGGAAATGAATGAAACGTCTTTTTGATTTATCCTTCAGTATTGTTTTGTTTATAGCTTTAATTATTCCTATGTTGATAGTTGCTGTCGCTATTAAGATTACTTCAAAAGGCCCAATAATTTTTTGGTCGGATAGGGTTGGGATGAATAACAAAATTTTTCAAATGCCAAAATTTAGGACAATGATAATAGACACCCCATCACTAGCGAGTCATTTGCTAGATAATCCTGAAACTTATTTATCACCTATTGGAGGTTTTTTACGTTCAGCTAGTTTAGATGAATTGCCTCAACTAATTTCTGTTTTGAAAGGTGATATGAGTTTCGTTGGGCCTCGACCTGCATTGTTTAATCAAGATAATTTGATTGCCTTGCGGACTGAAAAAGGGGTGGATAGATTAACTCCTGGAATAACGGGTTGGGCCCAAGTAAATGGAAGAGATCAATTAACAATCGAAGATAAGGTTTCATTTGATGAAGAGTACTTGCTTCGAGAATCATTTTGGTTTGATATTAAAATATTAGTAATGACCTTTTTTAAAGTTGTTAGAGGGACTGGAGTCAATCATTAATTTGTTGATTTTATGTAAGATTAAGTTATAAAAGGTTCAATATATGTTAAAAAAAATTATAAATTTATCAAGAGTTAAAAAACAAATAATTATGTCACTTTGTGATGCAATAATTATTATTCTTGTGTTGTTTGCGTCTTTTTCACTTCGCCTTGGATTATGGTATGAGCCCATTGGAGGCCTCACCTTGATAATATTTGGCGCTCCCATTATAGCAATTCCAGTTTTTATTCAATTTGGCTTATACAATGCTATTATTCGTTATATTGACTTTAAGGCACTATGGTCTGTTGTGCAGGCTGTATCTTTATATGCCCTAATATGGGGAATAATTAGTTTAATGCTCTCTATTGATGGCCTTCCTCGATCAGTTATATTAATTAATTGGGTTTTATCTATATTATTAATTGGAGGTTTTAGGGTTTTTGCCCATGCTATGTTGCGAAGTAATTTTAAATTATCGTTACGTAAAATAAACAATAGAGGTAATCAAAAGCGAGCATTAATATATGGAGCTGGTGATGCTGGAATTCAATTATCATCTGCATTAGAGCACTCCTCAGAATTTAACCCTGTTGGTTTTATTGATGATGCTAAACATCTACATGGTAGAAATATTAGGGGTCTAAATATTTATTCATCTAGTGATATAAATACCATAATTGATAAACTTCAAGTTGATGAAATACTCCTTGCTATCCCCTCAGCTTCTCGAAGTAAGCGAGTTTCTATTATTAATACTTTAGAGCCATATTCTGTTGCTGTAAGAATGCTTCCAGGCGTTTCAGAATTGGCAAAGGGAAAGATAAGTATTGGTGACTTACGTGAAGTTAGTATGGATGATTTATTAGGTCGTGATGCAGTTCAGTCCAATAAAGGATTATTAGGTAAAAATATTACCAATAAAGTTGTGATGGTTACAGGGGCGGGAGGATCAATTGGATCAGAGCTCTGTCGCCAAATTAAAGTCTTAAATCCTAAGTCACTAATCCTTTATGAAATGAATGAGTTTGCATTATATGAAATTGAAAAAGAATTATTACTAGGTTCGTCTACTAACGCAAGTATTTACCCAATACTTGGAAGTGTTAATAATAGGGCGCGACTTGAAAATATTTTTAGTCATTTTGGCGTTAATGCCATTTATCATGCAGCAGCTTATAAACATGTTCCAATGGTTGAATATAATAATACTGAGGGAATAGATAATAATATATTTGGCACATTAAATTGTGCAAAAGCTGCTATAAGTAGTGGAGTAGAAACTTTTGTACTAATTTCAACTGATAAAGCAGTTCGACCAACTAATACTATGGGAGCAACGAAACGTTTTGCTGAGCTTGTATTGCAAGCCTTATCAAGTAAAAATAATAACACACTATTTTCAATAGTTCGTTTTGGAAATGTTCTTGGCTCTAGTGGGTCTGTAATTCCATTATTCAAAAAACAAATTAAAAATGGTGGTCCTGTAACAGTAACAGATAAAAATATCATTCGCTATTTTATGACAATAACTGAAGCAGTTGAATTAGTAATTCAAGCAGGTTCAATGGGCAAGGGTGGGGATGTTTTTGTTTTAGATATGGGAGAGCAAGTTAAAATTGATGAATTAGCTAAAAAAATGATTAAGCTTAGTGGCTTGGAAATAAAAAGTGATTTAAATCCTAATGGTGATATTGAAATTAAATACACTGGTTTAAGGCCTGGTGAAAAGCTATTTGAAGAGCTATTGATTGGTAAAGATACTAGTGAAACTGATAATCCTAGAATAATGCGTGCTCAAGAAGAGATGATAGAGTGGTCAAGGCTTGAGGGTATTTTGGATGAATTAAGAATTGCTATTAATGAAAATAATTATCTAAAGCTTCGTGAACTTTTAATACAAGCTGTTCCTTTATTTAAGCCACAATGTGATGTTATTGATATTTTATATAAAAAAATAAAATGAAAATATTAGTCACAGGGGGATCTGGATATATTGGCTCTCATACTTGTGTCGAATTAATTAAGGCTGGATATCAGGTAGTTGTTGTTGATAATCTCTGTAATTCATCTATAGAGTCACTAAAGCGAATAGAAAATTTTTATAGTTGCAAAATTCCATTTCATAAGCAAGACGTAAGAAATCAAGAGGCAATGAGGGGAATTTTTGATCAGTATAATTTTGATGGAGTGATTCATTTTGCTGGCTTAAAAGCTGTTGGGGATTCTGTTTCAATGCCAATTGAGTACTATAGTTCTAATGTGGGTGGAGCCATAGCACTAATGGAGGTTATGAAAGAACAGAATTGTCGAACTTTAGTTTTTAGTTCCTCAGCCACTGTTTATGGTAATCCACATAAAGTTCCTATCAAAGAAGATTTTCCATTGTCAGCTGCTAACCCTTATGGCAGATCAAAGCTGATGATTGAGGATTTTTTACGAGATGTTTTTATTTCTGAGAATTCCTGGAGTATTGGGCTTCTTAGATACTTCAATCCTGTGGGAGCTCACAATAGCGGAATTATAGGCGAAGATCCTCGTAATACCCCAAATAACCTAATGCCGTATATCTCACAAGTAGCTATTGGAAAATTAGAAAAACTTCGTGTTTTTGGGGGTGATTACAATACACCAGATGGTACTGGTGTGAGAGATTATATTCACGTTGTTGATCTAGCAAAAGGACATGTAAAAGCTTTACAATTTTTGAAAAATAAATCTCAATTGTTGACTGTGAATTTAGGATCAGGGGAGGGGTACTCTGTATTAGATGTAATTAAGGCATTTGAAGAGGCTTCTGGTATAAAAATTCCATATGAAGTTGTTTCCAGAAGAGCAGGAGATGTTTCAACTTGCTATGCTGATCCAAGTTATGCATTAGAAATACTAGGATGGAGTGCTGAATATCAATTGAATCAGATGTGTGAGGATTCTTGGCGTTGGCAATCTATGAATCCAAATGGATACTAAAGGCGCCATACTCATATATGTTTAGCCTTACTAATTATTTGTCAAAATTTTTAATAATATTAATTTAGATGTAAAATATGAATCTCTATTTCCCACTCAATTTAATAAATTGTATAAATATTTTTTAGCGAGTAATTGCAAAATTAACCATGCATTCAAAAAATGAAAAATAATTTTCTTGTAATTGGAAGTAACTCTTTTTCTGGAGCATACTTTACAAAGTATCTCTTGGAAAAAGGACATAATGTTTTTGGAGTTAGTCGCTCTGAAGAGCCAAATGAAGTTTTTCTACCATATAAATGGACTAATAATTTAGATGCTAATTTTGAATTTATCCAGTTAGATCTTAATTTAAACCTCAATGAAATTAGAGAACTAGTAAAGTCTAGAAAGCCTGAGTATGTAGTTAATTTTGCAGCCCAAGGTATGGTTGCTGAAAGTTGGTTAACCCCAGAACACTGGTATCAAACTAATGTTGTGTCCCAAGTCAAACTTCATGATGAACTAAGAAAAATAGATTGCATAAAAAAATATGTGCATATTAGTACTCCAGAAGCTTATGGAAGTTCAGATGGAGGATGGCTAAAGGAAAACTATAATTTTGCACCAAGTACGCCTTATGCAGTGTCCAGGGCTGCTTGTGATTTGCATCTTTTAAGTTTCTATAAGGCATATGGTTTTCCAGTAGTTTTCACTCGTGCTGCAAATGTTTATGGGCAGGGGCAACAGTTATATCGAATTATTCCCCGAGCAATGCTTTCAGCAAGATTAGGTCGCAAGTTAAATCTGCATGGAGGCGGGGTTTCAATTCGTTCTTTCATTCATATTGAAGATGTTTGTTCTGCAACTTATAATGTTGCAATCGATGGAAATATTGGTGAAACTTATCATATCTCTACTAACCAAACGATTTCTATTAAGGCATTAGTGCATAAGATTTGTGATATGACAAAAGTAGAATTTAAAGAAGTAGTTGAAATGACTGATGATCGACTAGGTAAAGATCAATCTTATCTTTTGGATAGTTCAAAATTACGAAATGAATTTGCCTGGATAGACCACATTAATCTTGATGAAGGTCTTAAAGAGACTTTAGCATGGGTTGACAATAATCTTGAGAGTCTGAAATTACTTCCTTATGAGTATCTTCATAAGATTTAATTATTAAAAACAATATGCCTTATGATTTTATTTAAATAGGTAACATTATGGCAATATTTAGAAAGTTGAATCTTAACAAAAATGAAATTATCTGAACTTCAGACTTCAATGCTTCGAATAAGGTTAGTAGAAGAATCTATAGCCAAAAAATACTCTGAACAAAAAATGAGATGTCCAACTCATTTATCAATTGGTCAGGAGGCAATAGCTGTTGGAGTATGCTCTAATCTTACCAATGAAGATCAAGTTTTAAGTACTCATAGAGCTCATGCTCACTACCTTGCAAAAGGAGGTTGTTTAAATTCTATGTTAGCCGAAATTTATGGAAAGGTCTCAGGATGTTCTAAAGGAATGGGTGGGTCGATGCATTTGATTGATAAATCAGTTGGTTTTATGGGTAGTACTGCTATAGTAGGGAATACAATACCAGTTGCAGTTGGCTCAGCTCTTGCAATGAAAATCCAAGAAAAAAAATCAATTAGCTGTGTTTTTTTTGGAGATGGAGCCACTGAAGAAGGTGTTTTTTATGAATCAATCAACTTTGCAATAATACACAACCTACCTATTCTCTTTATTTGTGAAAATAACTTATATTCAGTCTACTCAGGTTTAGAAGTTAGGCAGCCAAAGGGAAGAAAGATATTTGAAATGGTAAGGGCTTTTGGCATAGAGTCTAGGCACGGTGATGGAAATAATGTTCAACAAGTAAGTGACTATGTTGAGTTAGCAAGAAACAAGATATTGTCAGGTAATGGCCCTCAATTTTTAGAATTTGATACTTACAGATGGAGAGAGCACTGTGGCCCAAATTATGATAATGATATAGGATATAGAGAAGAAGAAGAGTTTTTAGAATGGAAAAAAAAGGACCCACTAAAGGATGTTTTTAAAAACAAAAGTATGGATCTTATTAAAGTTTTTTTTAATAAATTCAATACTGAAATTCAGCAAGCACATCATTTTGCTGATAATTCTGAGTTTCCATCAGTTAAGGATTTTCAACAAATAGTCAACTCTTAATATTATGAGAAAAATAACTTTTGCAGAGGCAATAAATGAAGCAATATTAACTGCTATGAAAGAGTCTGAAGATGTAATTACATATGGACTTGGAGTTCCTGATCCAAAAGGAGTTTTTGGAACAACACTCGGATTATATGAAGAGTTTGGTAAGGCAAGAGTTTTTGATACTCCAACAGCTGAAAATGCTATGACTGGTATTGGTATTGGTGCAGCGATAAATGGCTTAAGACCTATAATGGTGCATCAGAGAGTAGACTTTTTTCTTCTAGCATTAGACCAGTTAATAAATAATGCGGCAAAGTGGAATTTTATGTTTGGCGGGGCTAGCAAGGTTCCAATCACGATAAGATTGATTGTGGGCCATGGTTGGGGTCAAGGCCCTACACATTCTCAAAATTTGCAATCACTATTTTCTCAAATACCAGGTATAAAAGTTGTTATTCCTAGCACCGCTTATGATGCTAAAGGTTTATTATTAGAAAGTATATTTGATGATGATCCTGTAATATTCCTAGAACATAGGTGGCTTTATGGATTAGAAAGTAATGTACCAAAATCAAGTTATCGTATTCCAATTGGTAAAGCTAATTTAGTTAAAAAAGGCTCAGATCTTACAATAGTTGCACTATCCTATATGACAATTGAAGCTATACAAGCCATTAAAGAATTAGAAAAAATAGGAGTGAGTTGTGATCTTATTGATTTAAGGTCGACCAGCCCTTTAGATTTTGAATTAATAAGAAAATCAGTTAAAAAAACTGGAAATCTAATTGCAGTAGATTCTTCAAGCAAAAGTTTTTCTGTTGCTAGTGAAATTATTGCAGATTGCGCAATCGAAGTTTCTAAGTATTTACAAAAACCTCCTAGGAGAGTTGCATTAGAGGATATGCCATCTCCAACGAGTTATGGGTTAACTGAAGCTTATTATAATGGTGCTCTTGAAATCTATAATGAAGCAATTAGTTTATTGGGAATAATAGATAAAAATTCACATAAAAAATTTATTAAAGAATTTCCACATGATGTTCCAGGAGATTGGTTTAAAGGGCCTTTTTAATAGAGTGTTTTATGTTTATAATATTGTGTACCTAATTTTGGATATTTTTTTACATACAGTATAAAAATTAAATATATTTATTGTAATTGTAATTAACTTCATTGAAGTTTTTTTTGTCTCTTTGTAAAGTGATGAGATAGAGAAAATTAAAGACAACCCTGATAATTTTAAACTTCGTAGATTTAGAAATGATAGATCTAAGGAAAATGAATAATGAATAATGAATTAAGATTAATAATCACTGAAATGGTTAAGAGGGCAAGAGAGGGCCATATTCCAAGCTCGTTTTCAATAGTCGATATAATTGAATTCTTGTATAGAAAGGTTCTTAATATTACCCCTGAATCAATTAAGTCAGAAGATAGAGACTTTTTTATCCTTAGTAAGGGACATGGTTGTGCGGCACTCTATGCAGTTCTTAATAAATTTAATTTCTTGTCAGATCAAGATTTATTAGATTATTCAACTTCTAAGGGAATATTAGGAGGACATCCAGACTCTACAAAGGTTCCCGGAGTAGAGGCAAGTACTGGTTCTTTAGGACATGGTTTTCCTACTGCGATTGGTATAGCTTTAGGGCTAAAGATTAAAAAGAAATCGAATAGAGTTTTTGTTCTTTTGGGAGACGGAGAATGTCATGAAGGTACAATATGGGAAAGTGCTAACATTGGCTCTAATCAACAGCTAGGAAATTTATGTGCAATTGTTGATTGGAATCAATCTGCAGCGCAATTAATGCCAATTGATGACTTACCAGAAAAATGGAAAGCTTTTGGTTGGGAGGTTTTTGTAATTGATGGGCATTCTCAAAAAGATTTTTCTAATATATTTGAAAAAATAATATCTTCAACATCTAATAAGCCTAAGGTAGTTGTTGCAAAAACGATAAAGGGTAAAGGTATTTCTTTTATTGAAGGGCATGGTCCATGGCACCATAAAGTTCCAAGTGATGAAGAAATGAAATTAATTGTAAGTGAGCTTTCTAAATAATTTTATTAGACTATGAAAGAAAATTTTACTAATTTATGGGAGCTTAATAAATTCCCTCTAACTGATTTGTTAGGGACATACGATTCATCAATTCAAGTTTTTGACCAAGCTTTGACTATTTCAGAAAAGAATGGCCATGTACAGTTGGCAAATATTATCCCAAACGAAATCTTATATACAGAGAGTGATTATTCTTACAGAACAAGATCATCACCAAAGTCAAGTAATTTAATCAATTTTTTTACAAACTTTTTAGATGATAACACCCCTCAGCGTGTTTTAAACTCTATAGTTGATATTGGTGGGAATGATCTTACTTTGGCAAAAATATTAAAACCAAAAACCAAAGAATGCTATGTGGTCGATCCTTTATGCTCTTTAATAGATGGTCAGAAAATAGATAATATAAATGTAATTGGAAAAAAAGTAGAGGAGGTAGACCTTAAAGTTATAAACCCCGATGTAGTCGTATGTAGACATACTTTAGAACATATTGAAAACCCCAAGGTTTTTTTAAGGCAATTATTTGAAGAGTGTCCAGATAATTGTATTTATATTTTTGAAGTACCAGATTTTGACTGTTTGTTAGAGGGGATGAGATTTGATGCAATTTTTCATCAGCATTTGCACTATTTTAATCTTTCCACTATAACAAATTTAATTTCTGAATGTGGTGGAGTGGTTACAAATCATGATTACAATTTTCAAGGCTCGTGTGGAGGTGCTCTTTTTGTTTCGTTTACGAAGTCAAAACAAATTATTCCATCAATAAAGATTGATATCAGTGCAAAGAAAAAAATGATTAAGAAAAAAATTGATTATTATAAAATTCACATGTCAAATCTCAGTAATCAAATTGAAAATTTACCGAAACCTATTTATGGTTATGGAGCAGGGTTAATGCTCGCTACCTATGGTTATCACTTAAAAACGGATTTTTCTTTTTTAGAGGCCATAATAGATGATGATATAACTAAAGATAATACAGGTTACAAAAATATTCCTGTAATAATTAGACATCCCTCTAAATTAGAAATCCCAAAGGATAGTTCATTTATTATCACTTCACTTGAAAACATAAGACCAATCTATAATAGATTAAGCTCATTCAGACCAAGAAGAGTCTTGACTCATATAGTATCATAAATAAAATTTAAGTAATGTTTTTTGTGACTTAACTTATTAATAATTTTTCAACTAGTTTAAAATTATATTATGAATCTTGGTATAGAAAATAAATTGGCTTTGGTTACTGGAGCAGGTAGGGGAATTGGCAGAGCTATATGCGAATCTTTAGAAAATGAAGGTGTCAGGTTGATAGCAGTATCTAAAGGTAAAAATGGTTTAGACTCATTAAAAAAAATTTTAAAAAAAGATTTTGGCCATACTTTTATTTCTATTGATTTAGAGCATGAAGATGCCGTTAAAGAATTAATTTTAAAGATCCGCACTTTAAAGCTTTCGCCAGATATTATTGTTAATAATGTTGGCGGTAATCTAAATTTTACTGATCCTTTACAGACATTGAAAGGCTGGAGAAAAGTAATGAGGCTTAATGTTGAAATTGGAATTGAAATCAATGAAGCCTTTATCCCAGAAATGCAGGAGAAGAGGTGGGGTAGGATTTGTCATATTTCGTCAATTTCTGCAATTGAGAATCAAGGTCCACCTTCATATTGTGCTTCAAAGGCTGCTTTAAATGCTTATGTTAGAAGTGTTGCTAGATATGTTTCACCAGACAATGTTATTGTAACTGCAGTAATGCCAGGTGCAGTTTTTACTAAAAGCGGTTATTGGGATGAAGCTTTACAAAATAGACCTAAACATGTCGAGAAATATTTAAATGAAAGAATGGCAATCAAAAGATTTGGGAAATTAAGTGAAATTTCAGAAGCTGTGACTTTTCTTTGTTCAGAGCATTCAGGGTTTTGTGTTGGAACTTGTATGGTTATTGATGGTGGACAAGGAAGGTCTTTTTATCCTTCAGAATCTTAATATCTTTTTTTGGTGATGTTTAAATATATTTATATAATTCACTTTAATTACTTGATATTTTTTTAGGAGATTATTTTTTGAAGAAGTTAAGAGAAGTTTTTGCATCTACAATGCTAGAAATTGGTCCTATAGATGAAAGTTTGGTTGTTATGGTAGGAGATATTAGTCATGGTATTCTTCAGCCTTTTGCTAAAGCCTGTCCAGATAGATATTTTAATATAGGTATATGCGAACCTTCAATGGTAAATCTTGCAAGTGGCCTCTCTAAGGTCGGGCTTAACCCAGTAGTTCATACAATTGCGCCTTTTATAACTGAAAGAGCTTATGAGCAAATAAAACTTGACTTTGGTTATCAAAATTTAAGTATGAATCTAATTTCTGTTGGTGGATCATTTGATTATTCACAGCTTGGATGTAGTCATCATTGTTATACAGATGTTTCTTTAATTGCCCATTTAAGTAGATCTATCATTACATTGCCAGCAAGTCCAATTGAATTTAACAAGCTTTTCAAAGATGTTTATAAAAAAGATTCAGTTAATTACTTTAGATTAACTGAGTACCCTCATGGAGTTGAATTTAAGGAGGAAGAGATAGAGTTAGGAAAAGCTATTAAAGTTGCATCAGGGGTTGATATAACAATAGCTGCACTAGGCCCGCAATTAAAAAACGCATTAATAGCCAGAGAAGAACTTCAATCTTTTGGTATTTCGGCTGAAATAATTTACTACCATACATTCAAACCTTTTGATAAGTTAACCATTAAAGAAAGTGTTAGTAAAACGAAACATCTGATTTCACTTGAAGAACTTTCTGCACATGATGGTCTTTTTAACCAGTGTTTGCATTCTGTAATTGGAATTCCTAATATTAAAGTTTGTCAAATGGCTGTCAAAGATTTTATAAGAGGCTATGGTTCATATGAAGAATTATGTAAAAGTGCTGGATTAAGCTGTGAAGATTTGGTACATAATGCAAGAAAATTATTAAATAAATAGGAGAGATAGGTGAATTTCAATGATATTTTTGAAGAAATTAAAAATAGCCCTGATAAGCATCCAAGAGGCTGTGAAGATTATAAAAGAATTGAATCTAAGTTATTAGAAATAGTAAATAAAAGTGGTTTTGTTTCTGGTGGTTCTGGAAATGATAGTTTTGGTCCATTTGGTGAAATTTCATTACCATATTTTAAAATGGGTGCTATTGACTCCCTTGATTTATTTGGTTTAGATGAGATGATCATCTTTGCTTATTATTACAATAATAGAAATAAATATAAAAAAGTTTCTGATCTTGGGGCAAACATTGGGCTTCATTCTATAATAATGAGTAAGGCTGGTTATCAAGTTGAAGCTTATGAGCCTGATCCAACGCATATTGAAATGATAGGAGAAAACTTCAAATTAAATAGTGTTGGTTTAGTAAATTTAAATCAAGTTGCAGTATCAGATGTTGATCAAAAAACTAAATTTGTAAGAGTATTAGGAAATACAACTAGCAGTCATATTGCAGGTGCTAAAGATAATGCTTATGGAGATTTAGAAACCTATGATGTTGATGTAGTTAGCGCAAAAGGGATATTCAAGAGTAGTGATTTTATTAAAATGGATGTTGAGGGGGAAGAGGTAAAAATTATTTTATCCTCAATAAAAGAAGATTGGAAAAATTTAGATATGATTATGGAGGTTTCTGAAAAAACTAGGGGAGCTATCTTTAATCACTTGAATAGCTTGGGTGTAAATATGTTTTCACAAAAACAAGCTTGGAGGAAAGTGGAGGTTGTTGATGATATGCCTGCTAATTATAAAGAGGGGTCTTTATTTGTATCGCTAGATAATAAAATGCTTTGGGATTAATAATATAATGAAAAGAGAAATTGACTTATTAAAGTTTTATCCAAAATCTAAAAGACCAATTGAAGATCGTGGCAATTTGGTTACTGATACAGATAGAGCGGTAGCTAGAAAGTTTGATATTGAGTATTTTGATGGAGATAGGCTAACTGGCTATGGAGGCTATAGCTATAGTCCAAGATTCTGGACTGATACAGTTGCACATATAGTAGATATTTATAGCTTAAATAACGATTCCAAGATTCTTGATATTGGCTGTGCAAAGGGTTATATGATGCATGATTTGTCTTTATTAATTCCTAAAGCAGAAATTAAAGGTATCGATATTTCTCAGTATGCAAAAGATAATGCAATTGAATCAATGCAAGAAAATATTACTGTTTCTAATGCTAATAATCTTCCATTTCCAGATGATTATTTTGATTTAGTGATTGCTATAAATACTCTACATAACCTTCCCCTAATTGACTGTAAACAAGCTTTTAGAGAAATAAATAGAGTAACAAAAAATAACTCTTTTGTTATGAATGATGCTTGGAGGGATGAAAAAGGAGCGCAATCAATGCTAAATTGGAATTTGACTGCGCTTACTTATATGAGTTGTGATGACTGGAAAGAACTTTTTAATGAAGTCAACTATAAAGGCGATTACTATTGGTTTTTTGCTGAATAATAATTTTTATACCTACAATGTAATTTCACGATTAAAAAAACTTCCTTTTAACAAAAATTAGTAGTGTCAAACTTTGGAATCAAATAATATATAGGGCTTAATTCTAGTTAATCTAGTTTTTTATGTGGCTTAATCTTTTTTAATATAAAACTTCTAAAATGCTTAAAGTAAATGCAGCAGTTCTTACCAAACTTAACTCACCTTTGGTGATAAAGCGTCTTGATTTGAGACCCTTAGAATCAGGTCAGGTTCTTGTAAAAATACTTTATAGTGGTGTTTGTCGGAGTCAATTGATGGAGGTTCGTGGTCTTCGAGGTAAGGATCAATGGCTTCCTCATTTGCTGGGGCATGAAGGATCTGGTATTGTTATAGATACTGCCCCTGATGTTAAGAAATTTAGTAAAGGCGATGAGGTTATACTTTCGTGGATTAAAGCCAGTGGAATCGAGGCTAAAGGAGCATTGTATGATTCAGATAATGAGGTTATTAACTCTGGCAAAGTGACTACATTTAGTAATTACTCAGTAGTTTCTGAGAATAGACTAATTAGTAAACCTAAGAATTTAGAGTTTGATACTGCTATTCTGTTTGGTTGCGCTCTTCCTACAGGCGCAGGAATGGTAATTAATGAAATTGATGTTAATAAAGACTCTTTAGTCATTGTTATTGGATTAGGAGGGATTGGTTTATCTGCTATAGCAATGTTAATAGCTTTAAATGTGAAAAAAATAATTGCAATTGATATTTCTACTAAAAAATTAGATTTAGTTAAGAGCTGGGGCGTTGAAAATGTCATCAATGCCAAAAATCCTAATCTTAATGAAATAATTTATAGTATATTCCCAGATGGAGCAGATTTTTGTATTGAATCTGCCGGGAAAACATCAACTATCGAGCTTGGATTCTCATTGTTAGACATGTATAAAGGGAAATTACTATTTGCTTCGCACCCTCCAGAAGGTGATAAAATTAGTATAGCTCCGCATGAACTAATTAGTGGAAAAAATATAGCTGGTAGCTGGGGAGGAGGTATTGATCCAGATCGAGATATGCCCATTTTGTTCCATAATTTTAATTCTTCTAGCTTTCCCTTAAATTCTTTATTGACTTCACCTTATTCGTTGTTTAATATAAACAAAGCTTTAGATGATTTAGAGTCTGGAAAAGTTTTAAGGCCACTTATAAAAATGGAACATTAAATTAGAAAATAAGTTATCTTCTTAATATTTATTAAAAATTGTACGATACTTATTTATAAACCTCAATAGTTTTATTAATACTAAAATAGTAAACTTTTATTTAGTACTTTGTGGCAATTAAGACTACTATAAAAATTACACATAATATTCCCAGTTAACATTTTATTCATCTAGTGCATCGCATGAGGGATAAAACTTTACCTACTTTAAAAGCGCAGAAATATATTTAATTAAATCTATATTATTTACTGTATTTTGGTTGCCTATAATCTGAACATCAATTGCTGCAGCTGTCGCGCCAATAAATACTGATATTTCAGTATTTATTCCACTACCTAGAAATATTGATGAAAGTGATAAAAAAGCATCTCCGGCACCAACTCTATCGACAACATTAGACGATAATGCAGGTACTTTAAAGCTGAGGTTTTCATTTGCTTGATAAGTATGAAGACCATTAGAGCCTTGTGTTACTGATATGAAATCAGCATTAAGCGATTTAGCGGTAATCTTACTCAAATAAGCTATTGAATCTTTACGATTATGCCTAGCTAGCCTAATTTCTGGTTCATTAAGTGAAATAAAGTTAGCGGATTTATATCGATTTACGACGTGATACCCTCTATTTCCACTGTTAATTTGAGTATTGACAGCTAAAAATTTAGATTTTCTTGAGATAACTTCAGTCATTGATTCAGTTATAAAGCCATTACCATAATCTGGCACTACAACAATATCAAATTTTTCTAAATTTAATTCTAGCCACTTTGTTAATTTAATATTTTCATCTATGGTTGCATTTTGCCCATCTGATGAATGATAAATTTCAAAAAATTTATCCATCTCATCATCAACAAATCTTTCTTTAATAATAGTTTCTGATTCCTTGAAATTAAAAATTTCTTGAGTAATATTCGGCATTAGATTATTAGTAACAAAGGTATTATAGTTTTCTGACTCAGAGTTAGCTCCTAGCCCGGTAAATATAGTTACATTATCTACAAAAGAACCAATATGATTGGCAACAGCAATTGACCCACCAGGGTAATCTTGAGAATATTTTTTCCTTACAGATGAGTGAATTCCTTTTCCAGTTTGTCCTAATGGTGTTACAAAAGTATAGCGATCAATAATTGATTCGCCAATAACTAAAACTCTTGATTTACGTACTGCATTAATTGATTCTAGGACTTCAGATAAAGTGTGATTTAATTTAAAATTATTTATATAATCTTTTACCTCTGGAGTAAAGACCTCAAAACTACGATTTAATAAATTACTAGAGCTAAAAACTAGATCGTCAGTAAAAAAAACTTTACCTTGGCTAAGTTCAACAGCCTCTCGCTCTTTAGAAATCATTTTAGTAATATCATCGCTCTCTATTTCATATTCTTTCCCTTTAGCATAAATATTGGGTTTAATTATTTTAATAGCTTCAATAGCAGTGGGAAATGGACATACTGCAACATGATCTATAATTTCTAATGCAGCTAAACTTTCAGCTCTTAAATCCTCAGAAAATATTGGTCTATCAGGACCCTTTCTACAAAATTCATTTGAGGTTAAAGTAACAATAAGAATATCCCCTTCTTTTTTTGCTTGCTGGAAATAACGTATATGCCCCAAATGAATTAAATCAAACATACCATGGCAAAGCACAATGCTCTTTCCCTCTTTTTTGTAGTTTATTGAAATATTTTCTAGTTCATTAAAAGAGATTATTTTTTGAGTAATCATGTGATTTGACGAATTATTAAGTTCTGGTAGTGAAGTTATAGAATCAAGTTTCTTTTATAGATTTGTATAGCGACTTCATTAACATATGGCCGACTATTAATTGTAAATCTTCAGATATTTGCATATCGTTAATTTGAAAATGAATCGGATGATCTGCAATTTTCTTACACATACCACCATCAAACCCTAGTATAGAATAAGATTTCACACCGAGTACTTTAGCTTCATTGATTGCCGAAACAATATTGGGTGAATTTCCACTCCCAGATAGGGTAATTAAAATATCGGTTGGATTTGCAAGTACTGCAAGTTGTTCGGAAAAAATACTATCATATCCAACATCATTTGCTAAGCATGTTATTACTGAATTGTTATCATTGAGTGAAATTGCTTTGATTCCTTGGCCTTTAGCTTTTGCAATACCATAAATAAAATCATTTGCCAAATGAGAAGCATTGCCAGAACTGCCACCATTCCCACATAAGAAAACCTGATTTCCACTCTGCCAACAAGTTAATAAATCTTCTGCAAGTTTAGAAACTGGAGACCAGTCTGAAGCTTCAAGAACTGACGTTAGTTTATTTGCATAATCTGAAAAAAAAACATTTGACATAAATTTTATTATCCAACTAGTTTATTTGTTTGCATCCATTTTAGATTATAATATTTTTCTTCATCTTTTAATAAACCAGAATTAAATTTTTCAATAATTTCAATAATTGCATTTTCCACTTTTTTCTTTGGCTTAAAGCCAGTTGCAAGAATTTTGTCAGAATTTACTCTATACGATCTTGGGTCATTGGAGGCAGTTACTTCAATATTTACAAGTAAGTGTTTAGTAACCATTTCTGCAATATCAAGAATGGATATATTTTCAAATCCAGCATTATAAATCCCAGTAATTTGTGGATTATCTATAAGATGAATATAAAGATCTGTTAAATCATCAATATGAATATTTGGTCTAACTTGATCACCACCAAAAACAGTAATTTTCCCTTTAGATAAGGCATGCATTGTTAGTAAATTTACCGACACATCAAGCCTCATTCGATCAGAATATCCACAAACAGTAGCAGGACGGATTATTTGGACTATCATATCATTTTGGTAACTTAATAAAACTCTTTCAGCAACCATTTTAGTTTTATTATATTCAGAGATAGGTTCAAGCTCAAGGTCTTCAGTTACCTGCTCTTCATCTTTTATTCCATAAACGCTTCCAGAAGATGCATAGATAAATCGCTTTACTCCAACACGCTTTGCTTTATCTGCTAATCGCATTGTTGCTAGTGCACTTACTTCCCATGTTAGCTTTGGATTAAGATCTCCACATGGATCATTGGCTATAGATGCTAAATGAATAATACATTCAACACCATTTAATGGAATCTCTTCGATATTTCTTACATCACCTTTAATCATTGTTAGATTATCATGATCTTTAAGAAAGTTACCAAACCATTGAATATCAAAGCAAGTGACATTGTGGCCTTGATTTAAGAGCTTTGGAATTAAAACATGACCTTTATAACCACAACCGCCTGTAACTAATATTTTCATATGACTAAATAAATTTATTGAGTGAAAAAAATACAAAGATACCCTAATCAGTCTTTAATTAAAATCTTTATCTAAATTAAGACTCTTTTTCTGTGTAGGGTGCTTTTTTTTCCTTCACTTTTTTACAACATCATAAAAGAGTAGAAATATTAGTGATAAAATTTTTATATACAATCGGCTAACCTTTTAATGCTACTTATTTAAAATTAATTAATGTCTTTAGAATATCAAAATATAATTACATTAATCAAAAGAGCAATTTCAGTTTTGATTTATTATCCAATTGCCGCTGTTTTTAAAATGCTATCTATTAAGACCCCGCACTTTTATGTTGATAGAATCGGGCATTTATCAGTTGATCCAGATTCATTCTTAAAAGATTACTATTTATTAAATGGAAGATTTCCGCGATGTTTATTAATTGCTCCTAAGAGTCTTGATGGTCTTCCGATAAACCAAACAATCTTAAACTATTGGAAAAAATATTTTATTGTAATCCAAAATCCTATTTTAGTAAGAATATTTCTGCCATTATGCTTCCATCCTTTATTAAGATCTGAGGAAAAATATGCTGCAACTCAATTTGATACCTCCATCATATATGAGATTAATAATAAATGGGGAGAAAGAGATCCCTTGCTTAAAATTACGGAAGAAGATTTTAAGGCTGGCCATAAAATTTTAATGCAGATGGGATTACAAGAGAATGACTGGTTTGTTTGTGTACATGCAAGAGAAAGTGGTTTTGATAAGCAATCTGATGGACATATTGCAGATCATCGAAATGTAAATATTGAAACTTTTATACCATCAATACAATATATTATTAATCAAGGTGGAAAATGTATACGTATGGGTGACAGTTCAATGTCACCCTGCCCTAAGATAGATGGTTTAATTGATTATGCCATAGGCCCCTATAAGTCAGATTTTATGGATGTTTTTTTATGTAGTGAATCGCTGTTTTTTCTTGGCTCTAATTCTGGAATATTTGAAATTTCTACTGTATTTGGAACACCAGTTGCAATTTCAAATATGAGTCCTTTAACATCATTGCCTAGAGGAAGGCATGATTTAAGTATTCCAATGATGCATTCTAGATCTGGTCAAAATGACTTACTTTCATTTTCAGAAATTATGAATACTGACATAGCTCATTATAGAGAAGCAAATAATTTTAAAAAAGCAGGAATTAAGCTTATTCCAAATTCAAAAGAAGAAATCCTAGATTTGACAATAGAACAATTTCAAAAAGTTACTAATTCATTCATTCAGGATAAAGATAATAGATTGTTACAAAAAAAATATAAAAATCTATTTAAACCTGGACACTATGGCTTTGGATATGCTTCTCAAATTGGAGAGAAATTTCTTAAACGTTATTCAGACTTATTCCCTTAGACTATCTTGATGAATAAAACCTGATAAAAAACAGACAGTATAAAATAACTTTACTCATTTTGATCTTATTTTGCATTTTTTCCAGTTCCTCATAATCTATTTTTTTATTGATATGCAATTATAAACCTTTGATAATTAGACTTACTCCATGCATAGTGATGGTTCTAAGCATTATTAAAATTTTTCTTGGAAACGAAATAATAAGTCTAAGATTTAACATCACAACACCTAAGACCATAAAGACTATTGCTGTTTTTTTAAAATTTAGGTATTTAAGTATCTCCAAATTGATACTCTTACATGGGTATCGTAGAACTAAATTATGACGCATCGCTTGTGCTCCAGGATTGCATCCTATTTTTTCAAAATAATTGTGCAATAAATAATGCTGAATAAACATTTCTTGACCCCTATTTTTATTCCATAAGGCAGTCCTTCCAAGTGATATCGGAGGCATGCCATGAACACCAACTACTCGGCCCGTTAATGCAATACCTCCTTCTGAAGCGAGCAGACATATTAAAACAAATGCCTCATCTGGGATAATTTTCATTATGTTCGCTGACTCTTTATTTATAAAATAGTGCTTATAGTCGAGTTGTTTGAGCTTATCAAAGTTAAGCATAACTGAGCTTTTGTAAGGGTGAATTGAAGTATAAAGATAGTCTCTCATGAAAGCAGCTCCATCTACATGATGCCAACTACTATAATTTAGATTAAAAACAGTCTCTGGACTGTTTTCATAAACACTATTAGCAATACTCATAAAACAATTTGGTTGATCTTCAATAGCCTTTATAGAATCACAAAAAAAGTTGCAATCAATTAACCAATCGTCATGATCCAATAAAACTAAATATTCTCCGGTAGCTTTGCCTATAGCAAATTGTAAATTCCAATAGTGGTTGAGATTTTCTTTTTGCCTGAAATACTTTATATTCATTTCTGAATCAAATTCAGCTTTCTTCTCATCAACAAGATCCTTCAGGCTATTTGGAGAATTATCATCTGAGACAATTATTTCTATTGGTCTATAGGACTGCAACATTATAGAATCGATAGTTTTCTCAGTATATTCTGGAAGGTTATAAGCAGGTACGACGACTGAAATTAGCGATTTATTCATAGTATTTTCATGTATTTTCTCATAAAGTCTCCGTAAACTAGACATCTTCTAATTCATGGAACTGTTTTTCATTTATTAATCATTTTTGTTGCTGCATCATAGACAACTTCAGGACTTAAAGCATGTCTACCAAAAAAAGCCCCCATGTTTAATTGAGGCGCATCAACGAAAGCCCTCATTAGGGTGACTTCAATACATATTCTATTATAAGTATTACCAGGCACTGCACCATGTTCCAAATCCGAGTTTAGAAAGCATATAGAGGTTCCAGCAGGGCGATTATTAATAAATCCACCCTCATTCATGAAATAACCATACTCATCATTTAAGGGCGTAAGGTAAACCATTATTTTCATGTGGCCGGGCTCGAAACCATCATTATGCATAAGACTTGGCCCAAATTTAGATGAGTTCGCCTTAGTTGACCATGCACGAGTATTCACAAACACAAAAGGTGACTTAATGTAAGCCTTAAATATATTTCTTAATTCTTTATGAAGTCTGCTTATCGTTTCTTGCATAGGGTTAATTGAGTGAATTGGATGCACTATCAAAATACTATCTAATTCTTGAATCACAGAATTTGCATGATTATCTATCAATAAATACTTATCATCTTTAGAATTTAGCAGGGTAGCGATTACCGATTCATCTCCGGCATCTTGAATTAATTTATTAAGATCACGTAAAAGTACACCACTTATTTCATCGACAAACAAAGGTTCGGGCGTACCATATTGCATTTTGATAGCATCATCGTGATTTTTAAATTTATTTGAAAAATTGATGTTGTTGGCATTTTGGGTTTTTAGAGTAAAAAAGTTAAATACCTTATATATAAAAGCTTTGCGCCCTAGAGTTTTGTATACCAAAATCGCCTTCTTAATTCTATTCATTTTTTTCCTAAGATGGATAAATTATTTTCAGATCTAAAAATATGTTTTGAAGTAGCCTTGAATTTACCATACTATTATGCAAAGTGTGTATCCTCAAATATCACTTCACAGATTATTTCGTTTAGAAATCAGCTAAATAAGGAATATCTTGTCAAATTAAGTCATTAATTAAAGCCTTTTTCTTGATTTGTTTCATTTCTTTTAGATCTTGAATAAGCTTGTGATAACATTATAAAGTTTTTTGTGAACTGCAATCGATTCAAATTTTTTGAAGACTTATTTAGAGAAGAATTTATTCAATTTATGGGTTATTTTAGACTTAAAGAGTAATTGACTGAGAACTTACCTATCCTGACAGGGAAGACTCTATCTCTTATCTCTTTAGTTGGGTTATACATGAGACTATTAGACTCTATCTCAATAGTGAATTCTAGGCAGGGTATCAGGACTGGTAAACATATACGAACGAAACTACTCCACTGTAACAAATTGTTTTCGGATGGAACATACTTTCAATCTGTTATCCCCTGTCTAGAATTCACAATGGAATTCCAATCCAACCAACTCATTTATCAAAA
>Ga0055584_100001695_pt1 | contig 21591 bp, 20 predicted proteins | sample OSDHelmetaG_FD_58716 | JGI IMG/M metagenome (GOLD analysis project Ga0055584, IMG submission 58716) | Pelagic marine sediment microbial communities from the LTER site Helgoland, North Sea, for post-phytoplankton bloom and carbon turnover... | ecosystem: Environmental > Aquatic > Marine >...
CCGAGACGGCTGGCGACACCGATCTTGATCAAATCCGCGAGGCAGTCCGCGCGCTATGCGCCGACTTTCCCGGCGAATACTGGCGCGAAAAGGATCGCGAACGCGCCTATCCCCAGGAATTTGTTACCGCCCTCACCGAGTCGGGCTTCCTCGCTTGTCTCATCCCCGAGGAATACGGCGGCAGCGGCCTCGACATCACCCATGCCGGCGCCATCCTCGAAGAAATCCAGCGCGCCGGCTGCAACGGTGGCGCCTGTCACGCCCAGATGTATACGATGGGCACCATCTTGCGGCACGGCAGCGACGAACAGAAAGCTCGTTGGCTGCCCAAGATCGCCAGCGGCGAGCTTCGCCTCCAAGCCTTCGGCGTCACCGAGCCGACCAGCGGTACCGATACGCTGTCCCTGCGCACGACCGCCGTGAAAAAAGGCGACAAGTACATCGTCAACGGCCAAAAGGTATGGACCAGCCGCGCCGAATATTCCGACCTCATGCTGCTGTTGGCGCGCACCACCCCGAAAGACCAGGTCGAAAAGCGTACCGATGGTCTCTCGGTCATGGTTGTCGACATGCAGGCCGCCAAGAACAACGGCCTGACCATTCGCCCGCTCGAAACCATGATGAACCACTCGTCCTGCGAGGTGTTCTTCGACGACATGGAAGTCCCCGCCGAAAACCTCATCGGCCTCGAAGGCAAGGGCTTTCGCTACATCATCGACGGCATGAATGCCGAGCGCATTCTCATCGCCCACGAATGCATCGGCGACGGCCGCTGGTTCATCGACAAAGGCACCGCCTACGCCAAAGATCGCAACGTGTTCGGTCGGCCCATCGGGCAGAACCAAGGCATCCAGTTTCCCATCGCGCGTGCTTACGCGCACATCGAATCCGCCAACCTCATGGTCAAAGAAGCTGCCCGCAAGTTCGACGCCGGCGAGCCCTGCGGTCCCGAAGCCAACATGTCCAAGATGCTCGCCTCCGAAGCCGCGTGGGAAGCGGCGGAAATGTGCGTCCAAACCCACGGCGGGTTCGGCTTCGCCGCCGAATACGACGTCGAACGCAAGTTCCGTGAAACGCGGCTCTATCAAGTCGCACCGATCTCGACCAACCTCATCCTGGGCTATATCGGCGAACACGTCCTCGGCCTCCCTCGCAGCTACTAAATGACCTTCGCGCCTCTGGACGGCGTTCTCGTCGTCTCGCTTGAACAGGCCGTCGCGGCACCGTTCTGCTCGTCGCGCCTCGCCGATGCCGGCGCGCGTGTCATCAAGGTCGAACGCGCCGAGGGCGACTTCGCCCGCGGCTACGACAGCGCGGTCGAGGGCCTCAGCGCCTACTTCGTGTGGCTCAACCGCGGCAAAGAATCCGTCGTCGTCGACATCAAAAACGCCGACGACAACGCCCTGCTGCATCGCATGCTCGAAAAGGCCGACGTGTTCATCCAGAACCTCGCGCCGGGCGCCGCCGCCCGCGCGGGTCTCGACTCAACCGAACTGCGCGCCAAATACCCGCGCCTCATCACGTGCGATATCTCGGGCTACGGCGAGGACGGTCCCTATCGCGACATGAAGGCCTACGATTTCCTCATTCAATGCGAAACGGGGCTCGCCGCCATCACCGGCGGTCCCGAAGAACCCTCGCGCGTCGGCGTCTCGCTCTGCGATATCGCGGCCGGCATGTACGCCGTGCAAGGCATCACCCAGGCCCTGCTCCAACGCGAGAAAACCGGCCAAGGCACCGGCCTGCAAGTCTCGTTATTCGATGCCCTCTCCGATTGGATGTCGGTACCGTTGCTCCTCCAAGAACACACTGGCAAATCACCCGCACGCGTTGGCCTCAACCACCCCGGCATTGCGCCGTATGGCGCCTACAACACCAAAGACGACCGCCCGGTTGTCATCTCGATTCAAAACCAACGCGAATGGCACAACCTATGCGCCGAGGTGTTGGGTGACGCCGACATCGCCAACCGCGCCGAATTCGCCACCAACGTCGACCGGGTCGCCAACCGTCCGCAGCTCGACGACGTGGTCAACGCCGTCTTCAGCCAACACACCCGCGAAGACATCTCCGCCAAACTCAAAGCCGCCAAAATCGCTTACGGCGCGCTCAACACCGTCGAGGACTTCGCCGCGCACCCACAGCTGCGCCGCCAGACCGTCGGTTCCGAAGCGGGCGACCTCAAGATCGTCGCCTCCCCCATCCGGCTCTCCGAAGACGCCGCCCCGGTCAAACCGATCCCCACCATCGGCCAACACAGCGACGCCCTGCGCAAAGAGTTCGCCTAACGCCTCGCATGTCGTGCCGAGAGGCGCGATCGATCATTCGATCGTGCGTTTCAACGCCTCGGGATCATCAAAGTGCAGGATCTCCACGAGATAGCCGTTCGGATCCGTGGCAAAGAACAACGTCGCGCCCAGATCGGCATGCTTGGGCGGCCCATCGGTTTCCCAGCCATCGTCGGTGATCTTCTTGTGCCAGGCATGCACCTCGTCCGCGCTCTCCACCACAAAGTCGACGATCGCCGCGCCTTCTTTGGCAACACGCCCCGGCCCCGCCGTGATCCCGAAGAATGACGTGTCGGTGACGCGAAACAGCACCGCCGTCGGTGTCCGGAACGCAACATCCAAGCCCAGCGTGCCGTTGTAAAAGCGTTCGCTCTCGGCAAGCCCGTCCTTGGCGCAAAAGAACGTCAAACTACTGATAAACCCCATGATCTACTCTCCTCCCTGGTGCGCGTTGACTCCCGCGCCGCCGCGTTCCATCAAGGAGTGACAGGGTACCGCAATCAGGGGACGGGCATGCCGATTGATCTCAAGCTCAAAGACAAAGTGGCCATCATTACCGGCGGCAGTCTCGGCCTCGGGGCGGAAAGCGCCCGGCAAATGGCCGCCGAAGGGACCAAGCTCGTTCTCGTGTCCCGCAAAGAAGACCCGCTTGAGCCGATCTGCGACGAACTCACCGGCGCCCACAACGCCGACATCCTGCCTGTCATCGCCGACCTCACCGACCCCGCCGCCCCCGATGCCATCGCCCGACAAACGGTGGACAAATTCGGCCGCATCGACATCCTCGCCAACTGTGCGGGTGCGGCCCAAGGCGGCATCTTTTGGGAAATACCGGACGCCGTGTGGGAGCAAGCCTTTGCGCTCAAGTTCTTCGCGACCGTGCGCATGATGCGCGCCGTGATCCCTGCGATGCGCGACCAAAAATCGGGCCGCATCGTCACCATCGTCGGCGATACCGGCAAACAACCCAACCCGCGCCTCTTGCCCGGCTCGGCCTCCAACGCCGCGCTCTTGGCGGTTATCAAAGGACTGGCCGACGAAGCCGGCCCCGACGGCATTTCCGTCAATGCGGTGAACCCCGGCCCCACCAAAACCGGCCGCATCACCACGTTGTTCGACAACCTCTCACGCGACACCGGCAAGTCGCTGGCGGAAATCGAAGCCGATTTCACCAAAGACAGCCCGTTCAAAACCATGGGCGATCCGGTGGAGGTCGCGCGCATCGTCGTCTTCTTATGTTCCGAGGCCGCCAGCAACATCACCGGCACCTCGATCCTCACCGACGGCGGTCGCAGCCGCGCGTTAGCCTAATCTCTAGCTCATCCTGAGGAGCGGCCTTTGGGTCGCGTCTCGAAGGACACCAGGGAGACACCCATGCTGCTCAACAAAGAACGCGCCTACGCCGTCATGGACAAATACGGCCTCGACGGCCTGGTCGCCAAAGAGGCGATCAACGTCTACTACCTCACCGACTATTGGGATCTGTTCTCTTCCGGCGGATGGTCGTTCAACAGCTACGCGGTTCTGCCGCGCGACGAAAACGCGCCCGCCGGTCTCGTGATCAACGCAGCGATCAACGCCGAACGCTTGTCCGAGGTCACCCCTACCTGGGTGCCCAACGTCGTGATGTTCTCGGACTACTCCGGTCGCAACACCGCCGACTCCGGCGTCGATCCCGAAACCGGCGAGCCCGAGCCCGCCGAATGGAACGGCTGGCCGGTGCGCGAGGGCGCGCCCCTCACCCCGCTCGAACAAACCTGGGCCGATCGATCGAAAGATCACGCCCCGCGCATGGCCGCGACGCCGGCCTGGGGTTTGCGCCGTATCCTGAAAGACGCAGGCCTAGAGAACGCCAAGGTCGGCACCGACGATCCGCGCATCATCGGCTGGATGAACAACATGGGCATGCCCGGCATCGCCGCCGTCGAGGCCACGAATATCTTTCGCGAGATTCGCATGGTGAAAACCGAGGCCGAAATGTCCCTGATGCGCAAAGCCGCCGTCATCAACGAAGCCGGTGTCGACGCCGCCCTCGCCGCGGTGCACGACGGCGCCCATTGGGACGACATCGAACGCGCCTATTTCACCGAGGTTTCCAAGCGCGACGGCAAAGGTCGCTACATCGTCACCACGTTGGGCGGCCTGCCGCACGGCAAAGTCGTCCCCGGCGAATCGCTGTTCCTCGATGCGCTCGCCGAATACGACCACTACCTCGGCGACATCGGTCGCACCCTCATTGTGGGCGAACCGTCGGACGAATTGGTCCGCCGCGCCAAAGCGATGGAAACCGGTTGGGAAGCGGCCCTAGAAATGATCCGCCCCGGCATCACCCGCAGCACCTTGATGGAAAAAACCATCGGCGTGATTCAAAAAAGCGGGTTCCCCGAATACTTCTACGTCTCGCCCCACAGCCTCGGCCTCGAACACACCGACAACCCGCTCCCGCTGGGCGACGACGTCTACGCCGGAGGCGAGTTCGACTTCGCCCTCGAAGAAAACATGGTCATCAATATCGACATGCCCTACTTCGAACTCGGCTGGGGCACCCTGCACCTCGAAGACACCATCCGGGTCACCAAAACCGGCTTCGAAGCCCTAACATCCAACGAATCCCGCCTCCGCATCATCGACGCGTAGACGCTTCAAGGAGCGCCCCAACAAACAACCCGCACCTTGAGGAGCGGCCAGAGGCCGCGTCTCAAAGGGCATCCTGAGAAGCGACCGAGGGCCGAGTCCCCCTTTCCAATTTCCAGCTCATCCTGTGGAGCGACCGAAGGTCGGCGCCTGCCATGAGCCTGTCGAATGGTCCCGAAGGACGCTCCACCCGCCGAGACCAAACCTCTCCTCCCCCTCTTGGAGGGGGAGGATCAAGGAGGGGGTTGGCGGCGCTTCACATCATTGGCGGCGACCCCCTCCCGGCCTCCCCCTGACGCACAGGGGGAGGAGTTGGCTTGGCACCCGTGACAAAAGGCCAAGCCGCCGCGAGAACCAACACCCCCTCCCCCTGGGGAGCGGTGCCGCACCAGAACCGATCCCCAAATACACGCACCCGTCATCCTGAGCCGGATGCCGTTCGCCAGCGGCGGACGGCATCCGTGACGAAGGGCCTCATCAGTGCTCAAATACGAGCAACCAACAAAGCCAGTGAGCCCCCGCATGACAAACCCCCGCGTCCCCTTCGTCCTCGCCGATCAACGCCCCAAACTGGCGCCGCCCGACGGCAAGCCGCTGATCGTGCATTTCGTGGTCAACATCGAGAGCTGGCCGTTCGATTCGCCGCCGCCGCGCAAGATTCTCACCGGCCCGCATGGCGTGGAGACGTTGCCCGATGTGCCCAACTTCTCGTGGGCCGAATACGGGTTGCGCGCCGGTATGCCGCGCCTCTTCAAGATCGCACGGGATCGCGACCTGCCGACCAGCGCGTTCCTCAACGCGGGCGCGATCGACGACTACCCCTCGGTCGCCCAAGCGGTCAAAGACATGGGCTGGGAAGTCGTCGGCCACGGGCTCAAACAAAAAGCCGTCGGCGGTGACGACGACGAAGCCGCCCTCCTCAAGCTGTGCCTCGATAAGATCGAGGCCTTTTACGGCAAACGCCCGCGCGGCTGGCTCGGCCCGGGCTTGCGCGAAACCAACGACACGCCCGATATCCTGGCATCTGAAGGCGTCGATTACATTTGCGACTGGGTGCTCGACGATCTGCCGCATTGGATGACAACCAAACATGGCCCGGTCATCTGCATGCCCTACACGCTCGAGCTCAACGACAGCCCGATGTACGCGATCCAATATCAAAGCTCGGCCGACTACTACCAACGCTACAAAGACACCGTCGAAACATTCGAGAAAGAGTTCGACAACAATCCGCGCATCCTCACCATCGCCACCCACCCCCACCTCATGGGCGTGCCGCACCGCATCGGCTACCTCGAAAAACTCATCGACGAATTGCTCGCCCGCGACGACACCATCTTCATGACCGGCAGCCAAATCGCCGACTGGTTCATCGCCGCAGACAAAAGATCGCGGAACTAGACGCCGATACGCTAAGCTGACGCATTAGGGCGCGCGCCACCCCGGCGCGCGTCTTTTCGTTTGCCCGAGAACACATGCCCGATCGTAAAACCCAACTCGTCGGCATGGCCGCGATTTCGACCGTGGTCATCGTCTGGTCGACCTTTTTGGTGATCAGCCGGTCGGGCGTGCAATCGGGGATGACGATCTTCGACATCGCGGCCTTGCGCTACGGCATTGCCGGGCTGATTTGCGTGCCGATCGTCCTGTACTACAAGCCCTGGCGCACCACGACGCTCACCCGGCTTGCCATGCTGGCGATCTTCGGCGGCGTGCCCTATGGGCTGTTGTCCTATGTCGGGTTCATCTTCGCGCCCGCCGCCCACGGCGGGGTGTTTCTCAACGGCATGGTGCCGGCACTTGCCCTGATCATCGGCTACGTCTGGCTGCGCGAACGGCCACTCGCCATTCAGATCGTCGGCAGTCTTTTGATCATCGTCGGGGCGGGGATGGCGGCCTTCAGTGCCAGCAGCGGGGCCAACCCCAGCGCCTGGATCGGCGATCTCGCCTTCTTCGCCTCGGGCGCGGCATTCGCGATCTTTCTCATCTTGCAGCGCCAATGGCGCGCCGACATCCCGCAGATCCTCCTCGCCGCCGCGATCGTCGGGGCGGTCACCTACCTGCCGATCTGGGCGCTCTTTTTGCCCTCGACCCTGGCCCAGGCCGATCCCAACCAAATCGCCATGCAGGCCGTCTTCCAGGGCCTATTTCCCAACCTGCTCGGTTTGATCCTGCTGTCACACGCCGTGCGCCGCGTGGGCTCGACGGTGGCGGCGGCCTTCCTCTCGGCCGTGCCCGGCGTCGGCTCGGTGATGGGCCTGATCTTCCTCGGCGAAAACCCCGGCCTCCTCGCCTGGGCCGCCCTGCCCATCCTCACCACCGGCATCCTGCTGGCGACCGTCTGGCAACGACGCGTCTAACCCACCCTTGCCGGGGCGGAACAATTCGCTAGTCTCCCGCCAAAACCAATACCGATTCGGGAGCCCCTCGCATGACCACCGCCTCACTCACCAAAGACGCCGTCGATTTCGCCGTTGGCTTGACCTTTGACGCCATCCCCGACGACGCGCTCAAGATCGCGCGCCGCTGCGTGCTCGATGGCCTGGCGGTGATGATCGGGGGCTCGGAGCAACCGGCCCTTGAGGTGATGGCGCGCTATATCGACCGCGTCGGCGGTGCGCCCGATGCGCGCCTCCTGGGCAACGCTAACAAAAAAGTGCCGGCGCATCTCGCGGCACTTTGGTACGGCCTTGCCGGCCACGCCATGGATTGGGACGACACCCAGCTCTCCGAAGGCCCCGGCCGCATGTACGGTCTCTTGACCCACCCGACCGTGCCGCCCCTGTCGGCGTGCCTCGCGATCGGCGAAATGCTCGGCGGCGTGGACGGCAAATCCTTCCTCACCGCCTTCAACGCGGGCTTCGAGGTCGAGTGCAAAATCGCCGAAGCCATCAACCCCGATCACTACGCCCGCGGCTTTCATACCTCGGGCACCATCGGCACGTTTGGCTCGGCTGTGGCGGCCGCAAAACTGCTAAACTTCAATCACAGCCAAATGGCACAAACTATTGGTATTGCAGCATCTTTAGCCGCCGGAATTCGCGCCAATTTCGGCACCATGACCAAGCCCTTGCACGTCGGGCGGTCCTCCGAAAACGGGGTCACCGCGGCCCTTTTGGTGCGCGATGGCTTCACCGCCAACGACGAGGCGCTCGACGGCAAATGGGGCTATCTCACCATCGCCGGCCCCGGCGGCGATCCCGATCTCGTGCTGGGCCGTTTCGGCAATCCGCTGACCATCACCTCGCCCGGCGTCAGCATCAAACCCTATCCGTGTGGCGTGCTCACTCACCCCTCGATGGACGCACTCAAATTCCTGATGCGCGATGAAAACATCAAGCCGGAGGACATCGAGAAGATCAAACTCTACGCCGCGCAAAATATCCTGGGGCCCATCCGCTACGACTTCGCCACCACCGAGCTTGAAGGCAAGTTCTGCATGCACTTCTTGTTGGCCGCCATCGCCATCGCCGGCAAAGCGGGCAAGCGCGAATTCACCGACGAGTTCGTCAGCCGCGCCGACGTCGGCGCCATGCAACGCCGCGTCGAAACCATCGACGACAAAGAAATCGAAGCCATGGGCTACGACCGCATTCGTTCAAGGGTTGAGGTCACCACCAAAGACGGCCGCACCGTCGAACTCTGGGCCGACGAAAACTACCGCGGCTCGCCGCACAACCCGCTCACCGACGACGAGGTCGAGGGCAAACTCCGCGATTGCGCCGAGGGCCTCTTGGACGAGCCCGCCATCAAGGCCGTGATCAACCGGGTCTGGACGCTCGAGGATCAGGCCAACGTCACCGATGTCCTGGCCGATCTGCACTGGCAGAAGGGCTAGTCCGGCGCGGCAATCACACCCAAAATAACGGCCCTCGCCCCGCCACAACGGCAGGGGAACAAAGGAGGTCTTGATGCCCGACGCTGCCAAATCCGAGGTGCCCCACGACCTCGCGCACGCGACCCAGCTATTGCGCGCCGCCCACGACATGTACCAAGAAATCCTGCGCGCCTCGCTCGACCACGCCGGGGATGACGATCTCGACATCCCGGCCTTCCTAAAACGGCTCAACGGCGCGCTGGTCGGCTTCAAAACCTACGACACCCAAATCACCGGCCTTCTCGCGCGCTACGACGCCTAGGCACACAAACCTAGAGCGTCATCCAGAGGCGCGGCGATGGGCCGCGTCCCGAAGGGCTGAGGCGCGGCCAAAGCCCGTATCTCGAAGGGCTACGCCAACGGATAGATCATGCAGGTGGTGGTGCTGTGGGCGTACAGCCGGTCGGTGTCATCCACCAATTTGCCCTCGGCGGTGCCCAGCCGCTTGCCCGAGGTGATCACCGTGCCGATCGCGCGCAACCGACCGAGATCAGGCGCGATGGGGCGCACAAAGTTCAGCTTGAACTCGACCGTGGTGACCCCGAACCCGGCCGCCGCCGTGGTCTGGACCGCGCAGGTCATCGCCGAATCCAACAACGTTGCGACATAGCCGCCATGCACCGTGCCATAGGGGTTGAGAAAACGGGATTCCGCCGTTCCGGCAAAGACCGCACGTCCCGTCCCGGCGCTCACCAGATCGAAGTTCATGGCCAATCCAATAGGGGGCTTGGGCAGGCGCCCTTCGATCATCCGCTCCATGATCTCAAGGCCGGTCAAACCGCTGACCACGGTAGGATCTAACACCCCAATGTTTGCTTGATCTTGTCCCGCAACCGATTCAGCCATGCTGAGCCCTCCACTAAATCCTATGAAAGGACCAAATCATATCGAGTTGCGTCAAACAACTACTATTAAGTTGCTTTTCGCAACCGAAAATCCTACAGTTTCATCATGAAACGAATCAGTTTTGCCGACACCCGCTGCTCCCTCGCCCAATCGCTCGACATGATCGGCGAATGGTGGACCCTTCTCATCATCCGGGAAGCCTATTTCGGCACCCGCCGGTTCAGCGATTTTCAGAGCCACCTCGGCATCGCCCGCAACGTCCTTGCCGAACGCCTCGAGCGTCTAGTCGCTAACGACATCCTCCAACGCGTACCGGTCTCGCCGGGCAGCAAGCGGGCCCACTACCGCCTTACCGAAAAAGGCCGCGATCTCGTCACCGTCGTCATTGCCCTCGTCCAGTGGGGCGACCGTTGGGTCATGGGGCCTGAAAACGCGCCCGTCCGCATGGTCGACCGCGCCACCGGCGAGGATATCGACACCGTTCAGGTGCGCGCCAAGGACGGCCGGCCGTTGGGCCTGCACAACATCGGCCTCGAACCCGGACCCGGCGCAGACGACGCCATCAGGGACCGCTTTAGCGAAGCCGTCACCGATACGGGCGCCGTGCGCTGGCGCATCCGCCGCCACATGGCGGCCTAAACACCGAAAAAGCGGGTGCGGGGCAAGCCCCGCCCTGCCCTAGTGCACCGACAGCAGCGAACCGAAGCCCTCGACCTTGTCCGGAATGCCGTTGCTGCGCAGCGCGTGCCAATAGGTGGCGGTATTGATCGCCACCACCGGCTTGTTCAGCCACTTCTCAGCCATCCCGGCCAACCGCGCCATCGCAAGATTGGTTCCGGCCTGGACGATCGCATCGACGTCGTCGTCGTTCACTTCCAAGATCGCGTCACGCAGCGCATCTTCGGATTCGTGCGCGATCAGCACGGGGCTCTTGCACTTCAGCCCCAGCACTTGCTTCACATCGAACCCGAGATCTTCAAAGAACCGCTTCACGTTCTTATCACCCACCGGCATATAGGGCGTGATGCAGGCGATCCGTTTGATCGGGCCGTACTGCTCGGACAAGACCTTCAACGCCTCTTGCGACGCGTCCGAGCCCATGGTCACGCCACACCCGGCGACCTTTTCCATGTGTTTTTGCAGCTTGGCCGAACCTTCCAGCCCATCCCAGAAGGTTTCCGCCGACATACCCATCACCAGATGATCCATGTGCATGGTCTTGAGCCGCTCGACGGCCTCGTCCTGCTTTTCGGCAATCACCTCGATCAGCTTGTTGAAGTCGTCGTCGTTGGCCACCGGCATATCGGGAATATGAATCCGCGCCATGTGGTTGGTCACACCCTCGGGCCGCATCCGGTCGAATTCCGGTTGCACCGAGGTATTGGTCGATGGGGCAATCACCCCAAATTTCATGCGATAGCCTAGTGAATCCGGCATGGCGATTTCCTCCCTTGGCCGCCCCGTAACGAAGGGCGCCATCATGCGGAGACGCGCGCACGCTCGCAAGCGCCGCGCCGTCCCTGACCGCGGGGAGAACGCGCGCGCTTACACGCAGCGATGCCGAATTAGGCGTCTAGTGGTCGGTCAGCAGCGTGCCGAAGCCCTGCACCTTGTCGTCGAAGCCACAAGTGCGCAGCGCATGCCAATAGGTCGCCGTATTGATCGCAATCACCGGCTTCTTCAGCCAACGCTCCGCCGTGGCGGCAAGCCGGGCCATCGCGAGATTCGTGCCGGCCTGAATGATGGCATCGACGTCGTCGCCGTCGACCTCAAGGATCGCGTCACGCAGCTCATCTTCGCTGAAATGCGCAATCTTCACCGGGCTCTTGGCCTTGAGCCCCTTGATGCGCACGACATCAAAGCCGCATTCCTCGAAGAACCGCACGACGTTCTTGTCGCCCACGGGCTGATACGGCGTTACCACCGCGATCTTCTTCGCGCCGTAGACCTTGAGTGCGGCTTGGCTCGATTCAGAGCCCATCGTCACCCCAACGCCGGAGATCTTCTCGATGTGCTTCTTCAATACCTTGGAGGCCTCCAGGCCGTCCCAAAAGGTCTCGGCCGAAATGCCCATCACGATATGGCCGGGATGGCAGGTCATCAGGCGCTCGATCGCGGCGTCCTGCGCCGCGGCGATCTCCTCAACCAGCTTGTTGAAGTCATCGTCGTTGTTGATCGGGTTGTCGGGCACGTGGATGCGCGACATATGGTTGGTGATCCCCGCCGGCGCCATGGCGTCAAACTCGGGCTGCACCGAGGTATTGGTCGAGGGTGCGATCACCCCGAATTTCATGCGATAGCCAAGTGAATCAGGCATCCCGCCCTCCCATCATTTTTGTGACAACGTGGCGCGCAGTGTCCTCGTTGCAGGCCCCCCCGAGCCATGATCTGGGTCAAGCCCGGCAATATGACAAACGCCCAAGAGGCCGTATGGGCAGCCCGCTTTTGTTGGACTACACTGGCCGCCGGCCCGCAACCGACCGCGGGCAAGAGGGGCCTCAAGGCCCTCCAAATAGGGAGAGCACCACACATGAAAGTTTCCAAGTTCCTCATGGCCACCGCCGCGGCGACGCTGATTGCCGGGTCGGCCATGGCCCAAACCGTCGGCATCGGCACCACCAAGGGTGGCGCCACCGCGCAGGTTTCGGCCGGCATCTCGCAAATCGTCACCGAACATGCCGGTTTGCGCATGCTGCCGCAGCCCATGGGCGGCACGCAGCAATACATCCCGATGGTCAACAACGGCGAGCTTGAATTCGGCATCGCCAACATGATGCAGACCATCATGGCCTACTCCGGTACCGGACTCTCCGAAGGCCAAAAGTTCGACAACCTGCGGCTCGTCGCCACCATGATGCAGTTCCGCGTCGGCCTGATCGTGCGCGCCGATTCCGACATTCACACGATCAAGGATCTCAAGGGCAAACGTCTGCCCTCGGGCTACACCTCGTCGCCGTTGTTCCTCGCCATCCTCGATGGGATGCTCGCCAACGGCGGCCTGACCTTTGACGATGTCGTTGGCGTGCCCGTCACCGGCCTCGTGCCCGGCATCAATGCCTTCAAAGAGGGCAAGATCGACGCCGTGATCGGGTCCGTCGGCGCCGGTTTCGTGAACGACGCCGCTGCGGCCGTCGGTGGCATCCGCTTCCTCCCCTTCGATACCTCGCCCTCGATGGCCAAGGCCTTCTCCGACAAGGCGCCGCGGACCTATATCTCGGAGGTTGCCCCCGGCCCGACCGGCATCGAGAAGCCCACGCCGGTCATGTTCTTCGATTACATGCTGTGGGCCGGCAAAGACGTCTCCGACGACGACGTCTACAAGGTCGCCAAGGCGATGTACGAAAACGAAGACCAACTCCACGGTCTCAGCCCGCTGTGGTCGACGCATAAGTCCGCCAACATGGGCAAGAACCAAGACATGCCGTACCACCCCGGCGCGATGAAGTTCTACAAAGAAGTCGGCGCCTGGCCCGGCTCCTGACCGACACGAACCGAAACGAAACGCCCAGCCCCTTGTGCTGGGCGTTTCACTTTGCGCTGAACATCGCCACGGCATGAGGCGAGATGTCTAACTTCCTCACCGGCAACGTCAAACCGATCTTCGGGACGATTCTGACGCTGGTCGCGCTCGGGCTTGCGGGCGACGTGCCGTTCTACCTCGATGTCGCGATCTTCGACCAACAAGCCCTCGGCATCGTTCTCGGGCTTGGCTTGGCGATCGTCTTCATCGCGGTTCCGGCGCGAGGCAACGCAACGCCCGACCGAAAAGTGCCGATCTACGACGCGCTGTTCGCCCTGCTGGCAACCGTTGCCGGCATCTACTTCGCGGTCCGCTATCCCGTCCTCACCAACGAGTTCTATTACCGCCAAACCGAAACCTTCATCGTCGGCATTATTTTTATTCCGCTGGTGGTCGAGGGGCTGCGCCGCACCGCCGGGCTCGGTCTTGTTACGATCCTTGCCGTGTTTTTGTTCTACGGCCTGTTTGCCGATTTGGTGCCGGGCCAACTCGAGGGCCGTGCGCAAGCCTTCCCCAATCTGGTCTCCTACCTCGGGGTCGACCTCAACGCGCTGTTCGGGCTGCCGCTGGTCATCATCACCAGCATCGTCATCGGCTTCATCTTCCTGGGCCAACTCCTGCTGCGCAGCGGCGGGTCGGAGTGGTTTACCGACCTCGCCATCGGCCTAACCGGACGCTCGCGCGGCGGCTCCGCCAAGATCGCCATCGTTGCCTCCGGGCTGTTCGGCTCGATCTCGGGCAGTGCGGTCTCCAACGTGGCCTCGACCGGTGTCTTGACCATCCCCTTGATGCGCCGCGGCGGCTACTCTCCCCAAGCCGCCGGCGCCTTCGAGGCCGTCGCCTCCACGGGCGGCCAAATCATGCCGCCGATCATGGGCGCCGCCGCCTTCTTGATGTCGGAGCGCCTCGCCATCGGCTATTCCGAGGTCGTGATCGCGGCGCTGCTGCCGGCGCTGTTGTACTACGTCGCCGTGTTTATCCAGGCCGACGTCGAAGCTGCACGGCGCAAGATCCCGCCGATCCCGCGCGATCAAATGCGTCCCCTCGGCAAGGTCTTGCGCGAAGGTTGGTTCTTCGCGCTGCCCTTCGCCATTCTCGTCATCGCCCTGTTTTGGCTTAACCGTCGACCTGAAACGGCGGCGCTTTGGGCCGCGGCTGCGGTCGTCGTGGTGTCGTTGGTGTTCGGCTACAAAGGCCGCCGCATCAATTGGCGCGACATCCTTCTCAGCCTTTCCACCACCGGCGCCATTGCCGTCGACATCATCGTCATCGGCGCAATGGCCGGGCTCTTGATCGGCGTCATCGAGATCACCGGGCTCTCCTTCGGGCTGACGTTCCTGCTCGTCCAAGTCGGCCAGGGCAGCTTGTTCTTGTTGCTCGTGCTGACCGCGATCGTCTCGATCGTGCTCGGGATGGGGATGCCGACCACGGCGATCTATTTGATCGTCGCCACCCTCGCCGCCCCGCCGTTGCGCCAACTCGGTATCGACCCGATTGCCGCCGACATGTTCGTTCTCTACTACGGCCTCTTGTCGATGATCACCCCGCCGGTTGCGATCGCAGCCTTTACCGCGGCCAATCTCGCCGGCGCCAGACCGATGAAGACCGCCCTGCTCGCCTGCCGCTACGGCTGGCCCGCCTTTGTGTTGCCGTTCCTTTTCGTGCTCTCGCCCAGCCTCTTGATGCAAGGCAATGTCTTGGAGGTCGCCCAAGCCGTCATCACCGCCGTCGCCGGTGTGTGGCTGGCCTCAGCCGGTCTGGGCGGTTATTTGCGTGGCCAGCTTGATCTTGTCGGCCGGGGTGCCTTCCTCATTGCCGGGCTCGCGCTATTGATCCCGGCGGAAGGCTTTGATGGCGCGGGTTGGCTGGAACTCGGTGGGGTCGTCCTCGCGGTCGCCGCCCTTTTGCGCCAAGTCATGGTCGCGCGCGACCAACCCGCCTAATTCATTGATGCCGTACCACGCCGGGAGTCTTCAATGAGCATTGTCGATCGCCTCAAAACCGCCGACCGCAAGTGCCCGCATCCGATGCTGGCCCAAGCCAACCACGACGAACTCGCGCACGAGCAATACGCGCTGAGCCTTAAGCTGGCCCTAGGGCGCACCTTCGCGCCCGGCAACCGCAAGGTGTTCGAGAAAAAAGCCGCGCCAGCCTTCGCCAAACAGCACGGCCACCCGCCCGCCACAGTTCACGACGTGCGCGATGCAATGAAAGATCAGCCCTACCACCAACTCGTATCCGCGCTACAGGTTGCGGCGCAACGCATCATGTGGGATGCCGTCGGCATCAGTATCGAACGCGAATTGCCGCGCCTCGAAGAGACTGCAGGGCAGAGCCGCCAAAGCAATCGCAAACGCGGCTCCTTGATGCTCAATCCCGACGTCGCCATGCCCGCCTATATCGGCCACATCGACATCCACCTTCATCCCAACGGCTACGAGGAAAACGCCCACGACGACGATGTCCTGGCGGGTGCGCTGTACGAAAGCGGCGGCAATCTTTATTCGCGCGGCGTCGCCATCGGCAAGCACGACAGCAAGGCGGCTTGCATGATCGGCTTCCTCGAGGAAACCTATCCCCACCTCAAGCCCAAACGCATCATCGATCTCGGCTGCTCGGCCGGCAGCGCCACCGTGCCCTTTGCCGAAGCCTGGCCCGCCGCCGAGGTCACCGGCATCGACATTGGCGGCGGCATGTTGCGCTATGCCCATGCCCGCGCCGAGTCCTTGGGCTTCCCGGTGCACTTCGAACAAATGAACACGACCCAGACGCGCTTCCCAGACGACCATTTCGATCTCGTGGTGTCGCACAACCTGTTCCACGAACTCACTGCCGCCGACAACGAAGGCACGCTCAAGGAGTGTTTCCGGATCGTGAAGCCGGGCGGCGTCGTCGCCCACCTCGACCTGCCCTTCAAGAACGCCGAGAAGGACCTGTTCGAGCAATACCAAGGCGACTTCCAAACCCTCAACAACGCCGAACCGTGTTGGCGGGTCTACACCAACATGGACCATGCCGCCGCGCTGGCCGCGGCAGGCTTCGCCAAAGACCGCATCACCACCACCTATCGCGCCCGCAAAGACGGTCCCGGCGCCTGGCTAATCTTCGCCGCCCAGAAATAGGGAATCGGGTCGCCGCTGGTCGCCCGCCGCCCCAGTCCCTAGAGTGGACGCGCGGAGGACACAGCCATGGCTAGACCCAACGGACAGATCATCATCGACGCGGACTCGCACGTCGAAGAAGCCGACGATGTGTGGAACCATCTCGACCCGGCCTATGCCCACCGTCGCCCGGTCATCGTGCAGCATCCCGGCCTGCCCGGCCCCTATGCGCAAGACGCCTATTGGCTGATCGACGGCCAGATGTTCCCGCGTCCCTACGGCTATGGCCCGCTGATCTACGGCACCCCGGTCAGCTCCAAATTTGCCAAGTCGAAAAAGTTCTCGATCGAAAGCCAGACCGTTGTGCCACCGTCCGCGCGCATTGCGGACATGGACAAACTCGGCATCGATATCCAAGTGCTGTTCCCCACCATCTTTCTCGACATGCTGTCGCTCGACATGCAGTTCGAGGCTGCGTTGATGGCGAGCTACAACACCTGGGCCGCCGAAACCTGCGCGGCCTACCCCGACCGGCTCAAATTCGCAGCCCCCATCCCGGTGCGCAGCCCGGAACTCGCGATCAAGGAACTTCGCCGGGTCAAGAAACTTGGCGCCGCCGCCATGCTGGTTTACGGCAGCGCCGGCGAGCAGTTCCTACACGAACCGCAATTCGATTCGATTTGGGCCGAGGCCGAGGCGCTCGACATGCCGGTTGCCATGCACGTCGGTTGGAACATGCCCTCGATCCACAAAAAGATGGACACCATCTTCGCTTCGGCGACCTTCGTCGCCGTGCCGATGATGTTCGGCCTGTTCAGCATGATCGGCGGCGGCATCCTCGACCGCCACCCCAAACTCCGTGTCGGCTTTTTCGAAGCGGGCGCCGACTGGCTGCCTTACTTGGTGCCCCGCATGGAACGCTATTGGGAGGTCTATTCCTCCAAGTCCTGGCCCGGCACGCCCAAGCGCAACCCGGCCGAGTGGCTTGCCAACGGCAACATCTATTTCGCCTGCGAAGGCGACGAACGCTACCTACCGGATGTCGCCGAATTGCTCGGTGAGGATCACCTCATGACCTCGGCCGACCTCCCCCACGAAGAAGCCCTCGAAGACTCGATCGCCGAAATCGAAGAACGCCCCGACATCTCCGACGCCCTCAAACGCAAAATCCTCGAAGACAACCCCAAGCGATTCTTCCGGTTTTAGGCCGCGTAGTCACCCAACTTGGCCGCCGGCACAAAGTCCAGCTTGCCGCCGAAATTGATGTAGGCCAGCGCGCCCGACGCGCTCTTAGGGCGGGACTGCACCGTCAGGGGCGGTATGAAGTGATAGGCGCCGGCGCTATAGACATCGCCGCCGTCGGTTTCCATCGCTCCTTCCAGCACGAACAGCTCTTCGTACACGGTGTGGAAATGGTCGCCGTGCGGGCTTTGCCAGCCCGGCATAAAGCGCACCAGCATCGAGCCCTCACCGGTTTCGGGGTGTTTGCTTAGCAAGCGCCGTTGCAACGTCACCGCCCCGGTTTCGTCTTTCACGTCGACCCATGCCCCGGCTTCGGGGTCGGCTAGCACCGTCACCCCGCGCGGGTCTTGCGCGCCGGTCAACGAATAGGGCGTCTCGCCCTCGGCCTCGGGGTGCAAACAGAAATCCAGTTCCTTGCTACAACGCGACAGAAACCACGCCTCGTCGTCGATCCGGCTGCGAAAGCCGTGCACGGTCTCGGCGGGATGAAAGCAATAGGACTTCGGCCCCAGCCAGTTCTTACCGTCGAACGTAAAGGTGCCTTTGATCACCAACAATTCTTCGTCCATGTGGTGATAGTGCGCGCAGTGCGGCGGCTTGTAGCCGCGCTTGGGATCGATGCATTGAAACGCCGTACGCGCGCCATTCTCGGGATCGTAACTCAGCGGCTTGGTGTAGAGCCCTGGGGTGTCGGTGTCCTGCCAGGACATCGCGTTGGTATCGATAAACGTATAGGGGCGCATCGCTTCCTCCCTTAGTCGACGATCGACGGCACCCAATTTTCCCAAACGATGGTGCCGAACCGCAAATCCCAACTGACGTGGATCATCCAACCCCGCCCGGTCGGTTTGGGGTCGAGCTTCCACACATCGGAAATACTTTGGCCCGGCATTTCGCAAAACGCCCGACCGCGCCATACCGAATGCGCCTTGAACGACCCGGTTAGCGCCTGCTTGATCACTTGCTTCAGCGCGGGCTTACCTTCTTCCGGCATTTGCACCTTGCGCACCGAGAACCACGCCCCACCGAACGGCAACTCGCTCACCTCGGCGGGCTTTTCCAGGGTGACCGAGGCCCGCATCAGCGTCTCACCGCGTCGCGTGATCACCGCCGAGGTCGAACTGCCCATGATCTGCAATTCGTTGTGGTCGCAGATCATCTTGGGTCGGCCCGAGACCTCGCGCGCCGCGATCATCGCTTCGTCGGTCGAGGTCCAAATGTAGGGCGTAAAGCTGCCGATCTCGTCGCCGAGCCGCACCTTGAGCACCACCATGCCTTCTTGGAAGATTTGCGAGGTCGGCATTTGCCGGTTGTCGCCGATGCACACCACGCCCTTGGTACCCGGCACCCACTCCAGCGGGTCGGGCACCGCCGCCCAGGCGGCATCGGGGTCGGGGTCGAACTCAGCCACAATCATCTTGGCCGATTCCATCGGATGGGGCGGCTCGTTATAGGGCGAACTCAAAAATGGTGCGCTCCAGCCCTCGCGCTTGACGGTTTTCTTGGCGCCACGCCCGGACGGCTTGGGCGTCCATGTCGGCGCGTCTGGTGTGATCTGCGTGCTCTTCAGCAAATGCGCTTTGCTCGAAGACCGCGCACTTTTCTTGCGCACGCGTTTGGCCGCGGGCTTGTGTTTGGTCGTCGCCTTTTTGGTTTTTCCTGCCACTGGACCCTCTCCCCTGGCCTGCGCCGCATCAGTCTACTACAAGCGAAGGCGCGGACATAAACCAGCCAAGGAGCGCCGATATGGCGAACCCATTGGACGATCAAGTCGCCCTCGTCACCGGTGCGGGTGGCGGATTGGGCCGCGCCCAGGCCCAACGATTGGCGCAAGACGGCGCCCATGTCGTCGTCCACGACCGCGACGCCGACACCGCCAAAGCATGCGTCGCCGCCATCCAAGACGCTAGTGGCCAAGCCGAGGCCGCCATCGGCGACGTCACCGATTTCGCCGGGCTTCGCGCCACGATCCAAGACGTCGAACGCCGCCTTGGCCATATCGATATCTTGGTGAACAACGCTGGGGTCGGCGGCGGACAGCCCTTCGAAGAGATCACCGAAGCAATGTTCGACGAGATCTTTCGCATCAATGCCAAGGCGCCCTTCTTTGCCGCCCAGGCCGTCATCCCCGGCATGAGGCAACGCGGCCACGGTCGCATCATCAACATCTCGTCGCTGGTCGCCCTGCGCGGCACGGCCAACAACCCGCACTATGCCGGCAGCAAGGCCGCGTTGATCGGGTTCACGCGATGCTGGGCGCTCGAATACGCGCCGGACAAGATTTGCGTCAACGCCGTGGTGCCGTCGTTCATCGCCACCCCGATGGCCACGAACGCTTTTGGCGCGGACTACATCGCCGAACGCGGTGCCGCCAACCCGATGGGCCGCCTCGCCACGCCCGAAGATGTCGCCAAACTCGTTGCCTTCTTGGCCGGGCCTGATGCCGGCTTCATCACCGGTCAAACCCTCAGCGCCAACGGCGGCGAGTACATCAACGCGATGTAACTAGGCGCGCACCGGCAACAGGTCTTGCGCCAGTTGCGCCCAATAGCGCGCACCCGTCGTTAGAATGTCGTCGTTAAAGTCGTAATGCGGGTTGTGCACCATGCACGCGCCCGCATCGTCGCCCGCGCCATTGCCGATGAGGATGTAGCACCCCGGTCGCGCCTGCAGCATGAACGCAAAGTCCTCCGACCCCATCAGTGGCGGCGTCTTGGTGTCGACGTTCTCGGCACCGACCACCCTGGCCGCCGCGGCCGCGGCATACCCGGTTTCGTCACCGGTGTTGACGGTCGCGGGATAGCAGCGGTCGTAACGCATCTCGAACGCGGCACCGAAGCTTTCGCACAACCGTTCGCCCATTTCACGCAACTGCCGTTCCATCCGATCGCGCGTATCGGCGCGAAACGAGCGGATCGTCCCACCCAACTCGATCCTGTCGGCAATCACGTTATAGGCATCGCCGCCATGGAATTTGGTCACGCTTAACACCACCGAATCGATCGGATCGGTGGTGCGGCTGACTAGCGTTTGCCACGCCGTCACCAGGTGCGCCCCCACCACGATCGGGTCGACCCCGGTATGGGGTAGCGCCGCATGGGCGCCTTTGCCTTGGATGTGCACGGTAAAGCGATCGAAGGCCGCCATGATCGGGCCTTCGCGCACCGCGAAATGCCCGGCCTTAAGGCCCGGCATGTTGTGCATGCCGTACACGCCCTCGCAGGGAAACTGTTCGAACAGCCCTTCTACGACCATCACCCCACCACCTCCTTCGTTTTCCTCGGCGGGCTGAAAGATGAAATGGACGATGCCGTCGAAATCCCTGGTCTCGGCCAAGTATCGCGCTGCGCCCAACAGCATCGTTGTGTGCCCGTCATGGCCGCAGGCATGCATCTTTCCTTGATGGGTCGAGCGATGCGCAAAGTCGTTCAGCTCTTCGATCGGCAGCGCATCCATGTCGGCGCGCAACCCGATCGCGCGGTTGCCGGTCCCCGCCTTGAGGGTGCCGACGACGCCGGTCTTGGCCAGCCCACGGTGTACCTCGATCCCATAGGACTCCAGCCGTTCGGCCACGATGTCGGCGGTGCGAAATTCCTCGAACGCGGTCTCGGGATGGGCATGAATGTCGCGCCGCAGCGCGGTCAGGTCGTCTTTCCAGCTCTCGAGTTGATCTGCCATGGCGCGCCTCCCCTACAAGGCGCGGATGGCACCACTCGATCAGGCCGGCGTCAAGCCATCCTAGGGCTGCGCCACGCGCCACACCCCGGCGAGCCCATGCCCCGTGGTGTCGCCCTTTTTCTTGTCCTTAGACCAGCGGTAAAGCGGCATCCCACCATAGGTCCATTGGACCACCCCGTCGGGCCGTTTGATCGCTAAGAACCGCCCAATGCGCTGGTCTTTTTTGCGCGCCTTCAGCGGTGGCCAATTCTGCGCGCACGTCGCCTTGCAGCGCGACTCGAACGCCTCGTCCCGATCGAATGTATAGAGGGTCATGCCCTTGCGGTCGGTCAGCACCCGACCATGTTCTGTCTTGGCAATCTGAACGCCTTTTGGCGCATCAAAGGCCCAGACCGGTGTCGCCAT
>Ga0055584_100001696_pt1 | contig 21591 bp, 14 predicted proteins | sample OSDHelmetaG_FD_58716 | JGI IMG/M metagenome (GOLD analysis project Ga0055584, IMG submission 58716) | Pelagic marine sediment microbial communities from the LTER site Helgoland, North Sea, for post-phytoplankton bloom and carbon turnover... | ecosystem: Environmental > Aquatic > Marine >...
CGACGCAGCAAACGACGACGACGCAGCCGACGACGACGACGCGGCCGACGACGACGACGCAGCAAACGACGACGACGCAGCAAACGACGACGACGCGGCCGACGACGACGCGGCCGACGACGACGACGAGCAGCTCGCGCTGGGCTGCACCTGCCTCGCGAGCAACGCGGGCGGCAGCGGGGCGGCTTGGGGCCTGCTCTTGTTGGTGGGGGTCCGGCGCCGCCGCTGAGGCGCGACGCCCAGCGCGCTCTTACCGGCGGCGGCGAATCAAGACGGGCAGCAGCCCGAGCAGCCCCAAGGGCGCCGCGCCGACCGCCGAGCAGCCGGCCACGGACACCGGGTCTTCGCCGCAGTCGCCCGCCGCGTCGGCGTCGACGTCCTGGAGCCCGACCTCGGCCCGCGCGCCTTGTAGCCCGACGATCTCGACGGCCACGCACTGGCCTTCGCCCGACGGGCACGGCTCGCACTCGCCGATGAGCTCGTTGGATGCCCACCCGCAGGCGTCGCTGCCGACCCACGGAACGAGCTCGTCGATGCGCAACGCCCCGCGCAGGCCCACCCGGCTCAGGCCGGACCCATCGACCAGGAAGTCGCCGTCCAGCCAGCCCTGCTCCAGGTTGAGCACCAACTCGTCGATGCGAACCGACAGCAGCCCGGGCTCGCTGGCGAAGTAGCCGCCGCCCGACGCCAACGTCACCGTGGCCTCACCGTCGCCCAGCAACTGGGTCGTCGTGCAGAGGTCCTGAAGCAGCTCGCCCGACGACTCGTAGCCCAGGCCGGCATCGACCTCGAGCAGCCCGTCCATGTCGAACTCATCGCCCTGGCCTTCGAACTGCCACAGCCACTGCACGCCCGGGTCCACGTCGGCCAGCAGCGACGCCAGACCGGCGGGCTGGGCCAGCTTGAGCCCCGCCAGGCTCACCCCGAAGGTGCTGCCCGCCAGGTCCGCCGGACTCGCCACCGGCAGGCCCACGTCCGATGTGCGGAACGTGTACGTCTGCAGCACGGGGCCCACCTGGATCTCGACGCCGTAGTCCCGCGCCGGCCGCAGCCAGCCGCCCGTCGGGATGCCGTACTCGTCGACCTCGTGGGGCCAGACGGTCAACACGGTCCACTCGTCGTTCCACTCCCGGTCCGCGGCCAGGACGACCCCGTCGGGGTTGACCACGCGGACGTCCGCGCTGCCGCCGTAGGCGCTGAAGCCCACCTGGATCGGGGCGCGGTAGTGGTGGTCCTGGCTGCCCGGCTCCGGCGAGACCCACTCGACGACCGTCGGGTCTGAGGTCGGCGAGCCGTCGTCGTCGTCGTCGCCGGCCAGGTCGTCGTCGTCGCCCGGAGTGGGGTCCGCGGGGGGGGCCGCCTCGTTGTCGTAGTTCTCCGCCTGGGGGCCGGCGATGCGGCTGGCGCTGTCGCTGGACGCACACCCGATCAGCAGCGCGGGGAGCGCGGCCAGGGCGAGCAAGAGGACGAAAGCGGGGAAGCGGTTGTGCATCAGTTGCTCCCTTCCTCCACGTCCTGTGCCGTGTCCGGCGGGATCTTTTGTGCCCGGTGGCGGATCACCCGCCCTCGGTCGCCGTCGACGATCACCCGATCGCCATCGCTCAAGCGGGTCGTAGCGCCGGCCACGTTGACCACCGCCGGCAGCCCGTACTCGCGGGCCACCACGGCGGCATGCGACAGGACCGAACCCAGCTCCAGAATCAACCCCGACAGCCCAACAAACAAGGGCGTCCACCCAGGATCCGCCGCCCGCGCCACCAGCACGTCCCCCGGCTGCAGCTTCCGGGCGTCGGCCAGGCTGCGCACGATCCGCACCGTGCCTTCGGCGCGACCGGGGCCGATCGCATCCCCCGTCAGACGCTCCCCCGTCGGCTCGTCGGCGTCCCGCAGCCCCTGCCCCGCGGCCTCCAGAAACACCGGGTGCGGGCGCCGCAGGTCGGCCTCGAACTGTGCCCGGCGCTCCTCGATCCGGGTCGCCAGGGTCCCGGGGGCCAAAGCCCCCGAAGCCAGCGCCCCCAACTCGTCCCAATGGGCGAACACGATGTCCTCGCCCGCCGCCAGGCGCCCGTCGCGCTCCAGCAGCGCCCCGATTCGCTCGAAGACCCGCTTGAGCCGGAGCAGCAGCCGGTCGAACGCGAACCGCTGGTTCTCCCGCAGCGCCACGTAGCCCCGCGTCGTCGTCAGCAGCCGGTCGAACGCGAGCTGGCGCCACGGCACCAGCCGCCGACGTCGACGCCGAGCCAGCCGGGCGCGGACCAGGGCCTCGGCCTCGCCCCGCTGGGCCTCCCGCCGGGCGTGCTGATCTGCGGGATCCACGGCCGACCGAAGCGCCGCCGCGACCAGGTCCAGGACCAGCTCCGGGGCGTCGGCCCAGCGGGTCGCGAACAGCTCGTAGGACGCCGCGCTGCGGTGGCCGTAGTCGGTGAGGAACGCGTCGAAGGCGGCGCGGAAGCGGAGCCCGCCGGGCAGCTCGCCCAGGTCCTCGAGGCTCGCTCCGTCGTGCAACGCGGCCTCGACGGCGGGCTCGCTGATCGCCACCTGGGCAAGGCCCCACAGCGCCCGGTTGGTCTGCAGCGTCTGGTTCGCTCCGGGCTCGGCCACCAGCGCCGAGCGCACGGCTTCGCCCCCCAGCCCGACCCAGCTGCCCAGCGCCGCCTCCAGCAGCCCGTAGGCGAGGTTCGCGTAGGCGAGGCTGAGCAGGTGGATCCCCAGGTACTGGCGCGCCAGCGCCACGGCCTCGTCCACGACCGCCAGGCCGGCCGGGGCATTGTCGAAGCCCAGGTCCAGCTGCTCGATCTCCGCCAGCAGCCGCGGTTCGAACCGCGCCCACTCCTGGGGGTTGGTCAGCGGGTTGAACGCGTACCGGCGCCAGCGCCGCTCCCGCAGGACCTGGCCGACGATGGACCCCACCAGGCCCAGGTTCGGCAGCGCCGGGGCGGCGCGGCGCAGCTCGGCGGCTTCGTCGGGGGGAAACAGGTCCAGCAGGAAGCCCGGCGGCGGCTTGCCCAAGGGGCGGAAGGCGAGGTGCCGGAAGATCGTGACGTTGAAGTAGGGGATGCCTCGGTACAGCCGGGTCGGCGCCGTGCCCCCCAGGTAGCGCCGCTGGGCGTCCTCCCACTCGATGAAGTGGTGCAGCAGCGGCTGGATCACGGACCAGCCCAAGGGCGTGGCCGCCTGGGTCCAGCGCTCGCCCGAGAACCGCTGCGTCCAGAGCACGGGCCGGTCGCGCAGCCGCGCCCGCTCACCCCGACGCCTCAACCCGGTGATGGGCCGGGCCTGCAGCAGGTGCAGGGCGCCAGCCGCATCGAGCGCCCACTCCAGGTCCGCGGGGCCGCCCACGACCCCCTCGGCGCGCAGGGCCAGCCGGGCCAGCTCCAGGGCGTCGTCGTCGCGAAGGCTCGGCGCGTCCCGCAGGTGCTCGGGCACCGCGCGCTCCACCAGCTCCCCCGAGCCCGGGGGCTGGGGGACCAGCATGCGCTCCTTGCGGGCCACGCTGCGGGCCACGATGCGCAGGGGACGCGCCCCCGCCGGCCGAGCGATCTGCAGGTAGTCCGCGTGGACCCGGCCCTGGGCGAGTGCCTCCCCCAGCCCGCAGCCGGACTCGATGACCACGTCGCTGCCGCCGCCCCGGGGGTCGACGGTGAACGTCATCCCCGACGCCCGCGGCAGGACCAGCAGCTGCAGCACGACGGCCATGGCGGGCACCGGGGCTTCGGGCTCCCGCGCCGCGGCCCGGTAGGCCATCGCCGCGTCGCTGTACCAGGAGGACCACACCGCCCGCACCGCGTCGGACACCCCCGTCACGCCCCGGACGTTGAGCACGGAGTCGTACTGGCCGGCGTGGCTGCGCGCGCCGTCTTCCCCGATGGCGGAGCTGCGCACGGCGAGGATCGCCGGCTGCCCCGCAGCCCGCGCTTCGATGTCGGCGACGGCGTGGGCCAGCGCGCGCTGCACACCTGCCGGCAGCGGCGCCGAGGCCAAGCGCGGGAGCAGCCGCTGGGCCGCTCGCCGGGCCCGGGCCGAGTCGCCCGCGCTCAGCTCCGCGGCGACGGCCGCGCAGTCGGGCACGAGGCCCGCGGCCCGGACGGTGGCGTCCAGGGCCTCGGTGGTGAGGACCCAGGCCGGCGGCACGGGCAGGCCGGCGGCCACCAGTCGGCCCAGCCAGGCGGCCTTGCCCCCGACGAGGGCAGGCTCCAGGGAGCGCGATCCGATGGAAAAGACGAGGGGGCGCTCGGGCTGACGGCCCGGTTCAACGCGAACGGGCACGGAGCACCCGGGCTCGACTCAGAAGGAGCCTTCGCCGGAGAAGAAGAACTCGAAGTTCTGACCCGCTTCGCGGTACTCCTCGGCGAGGCCCGACCACGTGAAGTCGGTGCCCTTGATGGCGCCCTCACCGACGGGCTCCATCGGCAGGTCGGGATCGGAGAAGTTCCGCCAGACGATGAAGTCCTGATCGTCGAGGAACTCGAAGCCGATCTTGCGGATGTACGGGTCGTTGACCGTGATGTTCGTGTTGTCGAGGCACTCGTAGGCCGAGTCCTCGGCGCGCAGCGTCAGCGTCCAGACGTGGGTGCAGGCCTCGCAGAGGTTGTCGTCGTCGAGCGTCGTGTTGTCGCCGTCGGCGCTCCACTCGCCCGCGCAGTCCTGCAGTCCCTGGGCCTTCTGCTCCTGGTCCCAGTCGATGTTGATGAACTCGACGCCGTCGAAGACGGAGAAGTCGAGGGCCGGCGGACCGTCGTCGTCATCGCCCTGTCCGGGGATGAGGATGTCCAGCGTCCAGATGTCCAAGGTGCCGACGCAGCCGGGCAGCAGGAAAGCGCCAAGGGCGGCCGCGAGCAGGGGCAGCGAGGTCCGTCCGGTCATGCTTTTCCTCCTCCAGGGGTGGCCACCGGAGGGTTCCCCCGGTAGATCGGCAGCAGTCTGCCGGCGGGGCGGACCCTCTGCAAGGAGGGCATCGTGCACTGTCCCCCGTTGGTTTGTCGGGCCTTTGCGGGCCCCCGGAGACCGAAATGAGCAACGAGACCCTCATCGACACGCCGCTCAAAGTGGGCGACGCCGAACCCATCCCCGAAGATCTCTCGGCCACCCTGCGCGTCGTCGCGGGCCCCGACACCGGCACCCTCATCGGCGTCGACGAGGCGATCACCCTGATCGGCCGCGACGACGACTGCCAGCTCAAGCTGGATGACCCGCGCGTTTCGGGGCACCACGCGATGGTGTACTTCGCTTCGGGCGAGTTCCGGGTGCGGGACATGAGCAGCACCAACGGCAGCCTGCTCAACGGCAGCCCGCTGACCGAGTTCGCCTTCCAGGACGGCGACGACCTGCGCGTCGGCAAGACCGTGGTTCGCCTCGTCGTGGACTTCCGCTCCCCGTGAGCGCTCCGCCGTCGGGCGGCCAGCCGCTGCCCGCGGCCCTCGACGCGCTCTGGGACGCCGCAGCGGTCCTCCCGGACGACGAGCCGGCGTTCGCGTCGCTCTCCCCGGCCGAGCGCCGGGCCGCCCACGACGTAGGCGTCCGGGTCGTCGACCGCCTCTCCCGCGTCCTGGCCCGCCTCGTCGAGGACATGGCCACCGACGGCGCCGACCTGGTGGACGACACCGGGTTGCCCGCCGCCATGGGCTGACGCCCCCAGGCCCGGCTCAGCCGCCGCGCGGCAGATCCACGTAGAGCGCCGCAGGCCCGTCCGCGGGCACCTCGATCGCCTGCTCGCCCTCGCCGGCGACCTCGTGCCACCACCGCGCGGTCCACGCTCCGGCGGGCAGGTCCGGCGCCGCAAAACGGCCGTCCGCCCCGCTGACGATCGTCTGTCCCCCGCCTGCGACGACGACGTAGCCCAGCCCCGGCCCCCACCGATCCGAGTCCACGCGGTAGACGCCGGGCTCCCTCAGGGTCCACGACAGGCCCGGGTGCCCGGGAGGCACCGCCAGATCCTGGATCGTCCGCGCCTGGCCGCCGTCGAGGCGCTTCAGGTGGAACGTCCAGAGCACGGGGTCGGCGTTGCGCACCCGCAGCGTGCCTCCGGCGGCCAGCGTCGAGACCCGCGGCACCAGCGAACAGGCCGTGCCCGTCACGATCGCCTCGGCCGGTGCAGTCGCCGTTCCCGGGGCGCCGACGACCTGGACCACCACGCCCCCCAGTCCGGCATCCGGGCCGGGGACCAGGGCCCCTGCGGGCCGGCCGGAGACGCAACCGGGTACGGCGTCGTCCGCCACCTTCATCGCATCGGACGGCGCGCCCACCCACCGGAATCGGCCCTGAAGCCCCGACTCCGACAACGCTTCCGGGGAGGGCGGCGAGGGCGAGGGCGAGTCCTCTCGGACCTCGGGGGCCCGAGAGCACCCGGCCAGCAGGACGATCAGCAGCAGACCTCGCATCGTGTCCTCCGGGCCCGAATCGGCCCCCTCGCCCGGGGTGGGCGGTGGCCCTCAACGGGGCCTCAATCAGTCCCCGCCTGGGCCGGGAACCCGTGAGAATGGGCCACTTCTGGCCACGTTGGGCGGGTTTGCCCGTCCCCCCTGGGGCGAGTAGCCTACGTCGTACTCAGCGGCCCCAGAAGGCGCCGTTGACAACGCCTTTCGGGAGGCCCTGACCGCCACATGGCATCGAAGTCCTTTGGCCGGTATCGGCTCGTCCGACTGCTCGCCCGAGGCGGCATGGCTGAGGTGTACCTCGCGGTGCTCGAAGGCGCTGCTGGGTTCGAGAAGCGGCTCGCGCTCAAGAAGATCCTCCCGACGTTCGGCGACATGGAGGAGTTCACCCAGCTCTTCAAGGACGAGGCGCGGATCAGCGTCACGCTGAACCACAGCCACATCGTCCAGGTCTTCGACTTCGGCATCCACAAGGGCGAACACTTCATCGCCATGGAGTACGTCGACGGGCCGGACCTGGAGAAGGTCCTGCTGGCCTGCCGCAAGCTGCGCCACCCCCTCGCCATCGACGCGCTACTCTACGTCGCCACCCGCGTGGCCGGCGCCCTGGAGTACGCCCACTCCCGCACCGACGACCACGGCCGCAGCCTCGAGCTCGTGCACCGGGACGTCTCGCCGCCCAACGTCCTGCTGTCGGTGCAGGGCGAGGTGAAGATCACGGACTTCGGCGTCGCCCGGTACGCCCAGAAGATCAGCAAGTCCCGCCCCGGCGTCGTGCGCGGCAAGTACGCGTACATGTCGCCCGAACAGCTCATGGGCGAGGAGATCGACAGCCGCTCGGACCTCTTCAGCCTGGGCGCCGTCCTGTACGAGATGCTGACGCTGACGAGCCCGTTCCTGGGCGAGACGGACTACCAGACGATGGAGGCGGTGGTCACCGCCCAGCCGCCCTCGCCCCTGGAGCTCCGGCGCGACGCCCCCCGGGACCTGGTCCGCATCATCCGCAAGTGCCTCCGGCGCAACCCCGACGAGCGGTACCAGTCCGCGGGGGCTCTGCGGCGCGACCTCGCCGAGCTGATGTTCAACCGCGGCGTCATCGACGACCCGCTCCTGCTGCTCGAAGAGCTCTGGACCCTGTTCCCCAAGCAGCTGAAGCGGCGCGGCGCGGGCACCCAGGCACCCAAGCCCGAGATCGCTCCGGCCGCCGGAGTCGCCGCCGTCGGCGCGCCCCGCATGCGCAGCGGCCCGGGCGTCGCCCCGCCCCAGCCCGACTGGGGACCGGCGCCCACCAGCGGCCCCGCCGTCATCGGCCCCGGCGACCGCCGGGAGCCGGACTACGACGACGACGACGACGATCTGACGATGCCGATGATCGGCAACCCGGACGCGATCCCGACGCAGCCCATCGACGGGCACAGCCACACATTCGACCAGCCCGCGGGCCCGGTCGCGGCGGCCGCTCCGGACCCGTTCGCGGCGACGGCGCCCCAGGGCCCGGCCCACGGGCGCGTCGTGGTCGACCCGGACCCCTACGCGGGCTCCGGCGGCGGCACCGACGAGACGATCCCCATGCTGCCCAGCGGGCGCGCGGCGCTCGCAGCCGAGGCCGCCCGACTCGCCGGCGGCTCCACCTTCGAGCCCCCCGAGCCCCTGGCCGCGGCCCCGTTCAAGCCCACCGACAAGCTGGAGCCGCAGAACGATCTGGCCCAGGCAGCGGCGCTCCCCCCCCTGGCCGAGCAGGACTCCAGCCACCCGCTGGACACCCCGCGATTGAACTCCCTGGCCACCCGCGGCCGCCGCCACGAGCCCATGGACCCCCACGAGGTCCCGGCGCCGGGGATGGTCGCGCCGCCCACCGCCGTCACCACGCCTTCGGCAGCCCTCGCGGACGTTCAGGCCCCGCCCGTGCCGAACCTCATGGGCGAGACGGTCAACGAGATCTCGCTGCACCCCTGGGACGGGCAGGAGCCCGTCGAAGAGCCCGAGCAGCTCGCGGGCCTGGGTTCGGGCCGCCTCGGCACATCCATCGAGGAGGTCCCCGACGGCCCCGCCAGCTACCAGGAGCTCCCGCCGAGTGCCGGCTACAGCGCCTCGGACGCATTGACCGTGGGGCCGGCGGCCGCCGACGGGTCGTCCTCCGTGGTCGTCCAGATCGATGAGTCGGTCGACGAGTCCATGGACGCATCGATGGACGGGTCCCGCGGCCCCGACGCAACGCCCCTCTACCCCCTCGAGGCGCCTTCCGCGGTCGCCTCCGTCGGGAGCGCATCGGCGGCCGATGAGACGGCCGACGGCAGCGTCGCCGACGAGACCCACTCCGACGTCGACGACGTCCCCGAGGTCACCGCCCCGGACTCCACCCGCGAGCTCTTCACGGCCCCGATCCCCGAGGACGAGTCGCCCCACCGCCGCATCAGCGGCGAGGTGCCGGTGCTCAAGGACCGGACGCTGGACGACGACGACGGGCCGTCCGAGAGCTCGCCCTTCCTGCTCGTGGTCGCCGCGCTCGTCGTCCTGGGCGTCGTGCTGTTCGGCGTGAAGATGTTGACGGACCAGCCGGCCGCCGAGCGCTTCGACCCGACCGAAGACCGGACCCTGCGCGCCGGCTCCGTCGAGGAGCCCCGAGGGGCCGTCGTGCCCCCGCGACCCGCAGCCCCCGAGGCAACGCCGGTCGCCGTCGCGGGCGCTGAGCCCGAATCCGACGCCGCCGCCGTGGTGTCCTGGAACGAGCCCGACGCGGAGCGACCCGAGCCCCTCGCGACGCCGACGCCGCGGCCGACCCCTCAGGCCACGCCGGCCCCGCGGGCGACGCCGACCCCACGCCCCACGCCGCGCGCAACGCCGACTCCGCGCCCCACGCCAAGGGCCACCCCGACGCCCCGGCCGACCCCGCGCTCCACCCCGCCCCCCCGGCCGACCCCCGGCCAGCCTGCGGCTCCCCGGCTCAGCCGACCCGACAGCCAGCCCGTGGTCGCAGCCGTCGAGCGGAACCCCACGCCCGAGCCGGCGGCCCTGGGCATCGCGCTGAAGTTGAACAGCCAGCCCCCGGGCGCCGACCTCACCGTGGACGGCCAGAAGGTGGGCGCCGCGCCGTTCACGCTGCGCGCCGAGCCCGGCGACATCGTCGAGGTCACCGCCCGGCTCGACGGCTACCTGGGCACCACCCGCATGCTGCGCGTCGGCCCCGCCGACGAGTCCCGCACCATCGAGCTGAGCGCCGCCCCGACCGCCGCCGCCGACAAGCCCGGCTCCCTGCGCATCACGTCCACCCCGTGGGCGTACGTGACGGTGGACGGCCGCATCCTGGGTCAGGTGACGCCCCTGACCCTCGAGCTCCCGCCCGGCGAGCACAGCATCCTGCTCGAGAACCCTGAGCTGGGCTGGTCCGAGCGCGCCACGGTGACCGTCGAAGCCGGCAAGACGGCGACGCTCAACCGCCGCCGCTGACGACCCCGCCCGACATGGGCTGACAGCGTTGTCCGAGCCCCGCTGCGGGCTTCCTTGCGCCCCCTTCGCCGGCCGCCCATCATGCCCCCGCTTTGCGGCACCCAAGCCCGGAGCAGGAGCCGGCCATGGCGAACAACGAAGGCATCACCCTCCGCGAATCCGACTACTCCCAGTGGTACCTGGACGTCATCCGCGAAGGCCAGCTGGCCGACTACAGCCCGGTCAAGGGCTGCATGGTCCTCAAGCCCCACGGCTTCGCCATCTGGGACAACATCAAGAACGACCTCGACGGGCGCTTCAAGGCGACGGGGCACGTCAACGCGTACTTCCCGCTGTTCATCCCGATGGAGTTCCTGAGCCGCGAAGCCCAGCACGTCGAGGGCTTCGCCAAGGAGTGCGCGGTCATCACGCACCACCGGCTGCGGTCGGTCACCGACGCCAACGGCAAGACCACCGTCGAGCCCGACCCCGCCGCCAAGCTGGAGGAGCCGCTCATCGTCCGGCCGACGTCGGAGACCATCATCTGGCACATGTACGGCAAGTGGATCGACAGCTGGCGGGACCTCCCGCTGCTGATCAACCAGTGGGCCAACGTGGTCCGCTGGGAGATGAAGACCCGGCCGTTCCTGCGCACCGCTGAGTTCCTGTGGCAGGAGGGGCACACCGCCCACGCCACGGAGGACGAAGCCGTCGCCGAGGCCGAGCAGATGCTGCAGGTCTACTCGGACTTCTGCGAAGAGCTGCTGGCCATCCCGGTCGTCACCGGCCTCAAGTCCGAGGGCGAGCGGTTCGCCGGCGCCGTCGAGACCTACTGCATCGAAGCGATGATGCAGAACACCTGGGCGCTGCAGGCGGGCACGTCGCACTTCCTGGGGCAGAACTTCGCGAAGGCGTTCGACGTGACGTTCCAGACGTCCGAAGGCAAGCGCGACCACGTGTGGGCGACGTCCTGGGGCGTCTCCACCCGGCTCGTGGGCGCGGTGATCATGACCCACAGCGACGATGTGGGCCTCGTGCTGCCGCCGAAGCTGGCGCCGGTCCAGGTGGTCATCATCCCCATCGCCCGCAAGGAGAAGGACCAGGCCGCCGTGTTCGCGTTCTGCGACTCCATGAAGGCCGAGCTGCTAGCCGCCGGCATCCGGGTGCACGTCGACAACCGGGACAAGATGACCCCCGGCGCGAAGTACTGGGAGTGGGAGCGCAAGGGCGTGCCCCTGCGCATGGAGGTCGGCCCGCGCGACGTCGCGAACGGCCAGGCGTTCTGCAAGAAGCGGACGGCCAAGGACAAGTTCGGCATCGCGCTGGACGGCGCCGCCGGGGCGGTGATCGAGGTGCTCGACGCCATCCAGGGCGAGCTCCTCGACAACGCGCGCTCGTTCCGCGAGTCGAACACCTACGAGTGCGACTCCTACGACGACTTCAAGGCGCGGCTCACCGCCGACGGCGGCTGGTACGTGGTGCCCTGGCACGCGGACAGCGCCGCCGAGGACGCCATCAAGGCCGAGACGAAGGCGACCATCCGCTGCTACCCGCTCGACCGACAGGGCGACGCCGAGGGCCGCACCTGCTTCTACAGCGGCAAGCCGGCGACCCACATCGCCATCTTCGCCCGCGCGTACTGATCCGGCGGCGGTGCTAAAGGGGGCCTTCGCTGGGAGTCCCCGTGTCCGAGACCGCTGAACCGAAGCCCTCGCTGGGCTTGTCGTTGGTGCCCGTCGTCGCGCTGGTGGCGATGCTCTACCACTCGATCGCGGTGCTCGATGCGTCGGGGCACCTGCCGCTCATCGGCGGCACCATCGTGGCCGGGCTGCTCGCCACGTTCGCGATCAAGAAGCCCTGGGACACGGTGCAGGCGGGGATGATCCGCAGCATCACGGCGGCGCTGCCGGCCGTGCTGGTGCTCCTGGTCGTGGGGCTGTTGGTGGGATCCTGGATCGCCTCGGGCGTCGTGCCGCTCCTGATCAGCTGGGGGCTGGCGGTCATGGCCCCGGGCTGGTTCCTGGTCGCGTCGTGCCTCGTCTGCGCCATCGTGGCCCTCGCGACGGGCTCGTCGTGGTCCACCGCGGCGACCGTCGGGCTCGCGCTCGTCGGCGTGGGGGAGGCCCTGGGCATCAGCCCCGGCATGACCGCCGGCGCCATCGTCTCGGGCAGCTACTTCGGCGACAAGATGTCGCCCCTGTCGGACACCACGAACCTCGCGCCCGCCTCGGCCGGCAGCGAGTTGTTCGAGCACATCCAGCACATGGCCTGGACGACCGTGCCGGGCCTCTTGATCGCCCTGTTGCTCTACACCCTGTTGGGCCTGGGGGCCGGGGAAGCCACGGCCGACTCCGCCAGCGTCGACGCCATCGCCGCCGGGCTGCGGTCGGGCTTCAACCTTTCGCCCCTGCTGCTGCTCGCGCCGGCCACGGTGCTCGTACTCATCGTGCGCAAGGTGCCCGCCCTGCCCTCGCTGCTCGCCGGCGTGTTTGTGGGCGCCGTCCTGGGGCTCCTCCTACAGGGTGGCCACGGGCTGACGGTCGGGAAGCTCATGGGCGCGCTGTACGGCGGCTACGAGTCGGCCACAGGCGTGCCGGCCGTCGACGACCTGCTCAGCCGCGGCGGCTTCACGTCCATGCTGGAGACCGTGGCGCTCATCGTCGTGGCCCTCGCGTTCGCCGGGGTCATGGAGTACAGCGGCATGCTCGACACCCTGGCCCGCACGGTGCTGGGCGCGGCGAAGTCGACGGGCAGCCTCGTCGCCGCGACCGTCGCCACGTCCCTGGGGCTGAACATCCTCGCCTCGGACCAGTACATCGCCATCGTCGTCCCTGGCCGCATGTACCGCACCGCCTACCTGCGCCGCGGGCTGCACCCCAAGAACCTGAGCCGGGTGCTCGAGGACGCGGGCACGCTGACCTCGGCCCTGGTGCCCTGGAACACGTGCGGCGCCTACATGGCCGGCGTGCTCGGCGTCGCCACGCTGTCCTACGCGCCCTACGCGTTCCTGAACCTGCTCGTGCCGCTGCTGTCCATCGCCTACGGCTTCACGGGCTTCTCCATCGAGCGCATCGAGCCCCAAACCGCCTGACTCGGCGCCGCCGCGCTGTGGCAGCATTCCCCCGATGCGCGCCCTGCCCCTCTGCCTGCTGGTCGGCTGCACCGCGGCGCCCGCCGTGGAACCCGAGCCGACCCCCGAGCCCATTCCCACGGGCCCCTACGTCCCCGCCGAATACGACGACTCCCCCGCCGAACGCCTGCTCTTCCTGGGCGACAGCATCACGGCGGGCGAAGGCGCGGGCAGCGGTCTGGCCTACAGCGAACTGCTGGTGGCCAACGTCGACGACACCTGGCCCGAGTACATCGGCCGGGACCTGACCCACGCCTGGCCCGAGCTCAGCGAGGTGCGCTCCGTCGCCCGGGGCGGGGCCACGTCGCGGCAGCTGGTCGACTCCCAGCTCGTGAACCTGGACGAACAGATCACCGCCGAACTGGGCGACGGCCCCTGGGGCGGCGCGACCGCCAGCGTGCTCACCATCGGCGGCAACGACATGCAGTTCGCGCTGGCCGCGTTCCTGGCCCAGGGCCCCGAACAGGCCGAGGAACGCGTCGACCTCCTCGTCGAGAACCTCCACCTGACCGTCGACCACCTGACGGACCCCGAGCGGTTCCCCGACGGCGCCCGCGTTTACCTGAGCAACGTCTACGAACCGACCGACGACGTCGGCATGCACCCTGACTGCTTCGGGGGCCTCGACCTGGTCGAGATGCTCGTGATCCTCGAGGACGCCAACGCGCGCATCCGGGCCCTCGCCGTCGAGCGCGGGGTCGCGATGATCGACCTGCGGGGCCACTTCCGCGGCCACGCGTTCCACTACGACGACGAGTCGGCGCCCCACTACGACGCCGAGGACCCGACGTTCTGGATGCGGGACGACTGCATCCACCCGAACACCCGCGGCCACCAGGAGATCCGCACGCTGTTCTGGGCCCATTTGCAGCCCTGAGCGCGGGCCGTCGGCCCCCTGCCTACAATGCCGGCGTGCGTTGGCTGGTCGTCGCAGTGGCAGGAATCGGGGTGGGGATCGCGGCGGGCGCCGCGCTCGATGCGCCGGTGCGTCACGACATCGAGGCCCACGGCGTCGCCCTGCGGACGGTGGCCACCGAAGCCGCCGCGGCCATCGACGGCGCCGCCCACGACGCCATCACCAGCGCCACCGACCCCGCGTTCCTGAAGATCCGCACCCAGCTGCGGGTAGAGCACAGCCGGCACAAGCTCGAGTCTCCGCTGCTGACGCTCAAGCCCAGCGGCGACGGCACGGCGTTCGTCGTGATGACCAACCCGACCCCGTTTGTGGGCGACCCCTACGACCTGCGGCCCGAGATGGAGCCGGCGTTCGCCAAGGCCCTGCCCACCTACACCGGCCTCTACGGCGACGCCCACGGCCGCTGGGTCACGGGCTACGGGCCCATCGTCGACGGCGAGCGCGTGGTCGGGCTGGTCGAGGCCGACCGCCCCGCCGACGACCTGCACGCACGGCGGGTGCGGGGTCGGCTCCTCGCGGCGTTGGCGGCGTTGCTGGTGGGATTCCTGGCATCGGGCCTGCTGCACGTCCTGCAGTCCGACCTGGGCGTCGTCGTGGCGATTCGACGGCTGGTTCGCGGCAACCTGGCGGTGCGGCTGGGCCTCGCTGGGGCCATCCCCGTGGTTCTGGGCGTTGGCGTGGTCAGCTCCCTGCAGGTCCGGCAGGCCCGCCAGGAGGCGACGGAGTCCGTCCGGAACGAGCTGCTGCACCTCGCTCGGGTGGCCGCCCCCCGCGTCGACGCCGTCGCCCACGCCGCCGTGGTCGACAGCAGGAACACCGACTCCCCCGCGTTCGTCACCGTTCGCGACGAGCTGCGCGCCATCCAGGAGCAGGCCGCGCTGAACAGCGACGTCTACACGCTCCGCCGCGATGGCGAGCAGACCCGGTTCGTCGTGATGACCGGTGAGATCCCGTTCCTGGACCACGTGTACGAGCTGCGCGATGGAGTGCGAGCCACCTTCGACGGACAGGCGGGCGCGGGGGTCGAAGGCCCCTACGGCGACGACCACGGGATGTGGATCTCTGCCTGGGCCCCCGTCCACGGCCCCGACGGCGGCGTCGCGGCGGTGCTCCAGCTGGACTGCAACGTCACGGCGATGATCACGGCCGCCTCCAATCAGGCTCTGGTGGACCTGCTGTTCGCGCTGGTCGCCGTCCTGCTGGCGTTCGCCGCGGGCGGCTGGATCGCGGCGTCCGTCGCGCGCCCCATCCGGGAGATCGCCGGCGCCACCGAGCGCATCGAGGGCGGGAACTTCGACGTCGTCGTGCCCACCGAGCGCACCGACGAGGTCGGCGCCCTCGCCCGCTCCGTTCAACGCATGGCCGGCTCCCTGGCCGAGAAGGAGCGCCTGCGGAACATGTTCGGCAAGTACATGGCGCGGGAGGTCGTGCGGGACCTGCTGGAGAAGGACGAGCTCAGCCTCGAGGGCGAGCTGGTGGACGTGACGGTCCTGCTCACCGACATCCGGGGGTACACCGCGCTGACCGAAGAGCTCGGCGCCACCGAGGTGGTCGGCCTGCTCAACGAGTACTTCGGCATCCTCGTCGACGCGGTGCTCGAGAACGAAGGCGTCATCGACAAGTTCATGGGCGACGCGCTGCTGGGCTGGTTCGGCGCCCCCGTCCCCAAAGCCGACCACGCCGCGCGCGCCGTCCGCACCGCCATCGCGGTGCTCGAGCGGTCGGCTCAGTGGAACAAGGAGCGGGTGGCGAAGGGCCTGAGGCCCGTCACCACCGGCATCGGGCTGGCGTCGGGCAAGGTCGTCGTGGGCAACATCGGCAGCCAGCAGCGACTCGAGTACACCGCCATCGGCGACGCCGTGAACCTCGCCAGCCGCCTGTGCAGCAAGGCCGAGGCGGGGGAGATCCTGGCCACCAAGGAGGTCGCTCAGGCCGGCGGCGACTTCGAGTGCGGCGGCGAAATCGAGGTCAAGGGAGTGAGCGAACCGGTGGCCATCCACCGCTTGCGGCGGCCGCTCGTCGCGGAGTAGCCGCTCAGCGAGGCAGCCACACCATCGCGAGGCTCAGCCACACCGCGCCGGTGAAGTAGCCCGTCAGCCACGCGACCTCGGGCTTCCAGATGACCCAGTCCCGCGTCACCACCCGACGACCGATGGCGTCGGCGAGGCCCTCGGCGAAGCCCAGTCGGCGTTCACCGGCGGCCAGACTGGCCCGCCAGCGGCGCACGTACATGGGCACGTCGACGGTCGCCATGAACACGACGTAGCCGGCGCAGAAGGCCGCCCCGGCGTAGCCCACAGTGCTCCAGACGCCGTCCAGCAGGGGCGCGGCGACGCCCAAGCTGATGCCCACGCCGGTGAAGGTGATCGCCCACAGCGACTCTTCGATCGCGTGGCCCAGGTGGCTCAGCGTGATGACCGACGACCAGCAGAAGCCCTGGGCCACCGTCAGCAAGACCACGATCACCGGGGCCAGGGACTGCATCCACGGCAGCCCGGCGTTCCCCCCGAACTCGTGGATCACCAGGGCCACCTGCACCGCGAAACAGATCTCCGCCACGGTCGCCGCGCTGCGCCCCAGGGCCATGGACGACACCCAGGAATCCAGCAGGCAGTACCGCTCCAGGTCGATGCGGGGCACGAAGGACCGGAAGGCGCAGACCGCGGTGTAGAGCCCGGCCAGCCGCAGGTGCCAGCCGGTGTAGGGGTCCGCGGCATCCACCAGCGCGGCCGTCGCCAGCCACAGCAGCAGGTTCCCCGCCGCCAGCGCGCTGAGCAGCCGCCACCACAGCACCGTCTTTTGTTCGTTCACCGCCGCCTCCCGATGCACCCGGGGCGCCTGCCCTAAGCTTGCCGCCGATGCTGACCGGCCGGCCGACTCAGGACAAGCGGTGGATTCTCGGGCTGGTGGTTGCCACCGGCCTATCTTTGCTCGCGGGCGTGGGCGCCGGGGTGCAGCGCGGCGCGACCGAGGCCGCGGTGCAGACCGCGTCCAAGCACGCCATGAGCCGGTCCCAGGCGCAGATCGACGAGAGCGTGCGGGCCATCGAGTCGCACCTGCAGGGGGTGTCCGGGCCCGTTCAAGACCTCGCCCGGACCCTGGCTCGGGGGGACGTCAGCGCCGACGACATCGCCCCCATCGCCGAGGCCCACCTGAAGCGCCAGGACTCGCTGCTGGGCTACGGCCTGGGCCTGGAGTCGGCCGAGGGCCGCCCCTGGGTGAAGCTCTGGCTCCGAGGACCCGGGGACGCCCTGCGCGTGCTGACACCCAACGACGTCGACTACGGCGAGTTGACCGAGCAGACCGCCTGGTACCAGGAGGCCCTGATCCACGGCGCCGGCTGGCGCTCGCCGATGCCGTCGGTGAGCACCCCCGGGCAGATGCTGCTCGTGTACTCGACCCCTGTCTGCCGCGACGCGTGGCCGTGCGACCTCGCCGTGGACGAGCCCATCGGCGTCATCGGAGCGTCGATCCTGCTGACGGGGCTGGAGCAGATCTTCCGGGGCGTGGACCTGGGCGAAGACGCCGACGCGTACCTCGCCGACCGGGACGGACGCCTGGTCGTGCACGCCCGCATGGAACGGGTTCGCAGCCGCATCACGGTGCATGAGATGGCCGCGCTGTCCGGCGACACCGACCTGGCCACCGAGGCCCTGCGCGCGCTGGGCGATGACGGCGAGGCGATCCTGGCCGATGGCCGCGCCCGGACGGACAGCAGCACCGGCCGCGAAGAACACCTCTTCGTGAAGCGGCTGCCGAAGTCGGGGCACGTGCTCTTCGCCCACGTGGCCAAGGCGACCCCGGCATCGCCCGAGACCTTGCGGCGGACGCACCTGCTGGGCCGCCTGCCGTGGCTGACGTCGGCCGTGCTGTTGGCGCTGGCGTTGACCTGGCTGTGGGTCCCGGGCCCTACGCGCCGGGCCTGGACGGCGTCGACCATCGTGTCCGCTGGCGCCGTGGTGATGATCGGCTTCCTGTGGTCCGCGACGGCGTTGCATCCGACGGTGCGCACCCCCGAGTCCACGCGCGTCGTCGGGCCCGGCGACCTGGCCGAGTTCGAAGAGCGGTGGCGGCGCAGCTCCCGAGCCCGCGACTCCGGCGACCCGGCCTTCGTGTCGACCGGGGTCTTCCTGCAGTCCATCGAGTTCCAGTCCGCCAACAACGTCACCGTCAGCGGACTCGTCTGGCAGCGGGTCGCGTGCGCGGAGGCTCCGTCGACCGATGTCCGGCGGCCCCCGACCGCCATCGAGGTGGCGGCCATCGACTGCGACGCCGCCGACGAGGACCTGTCGCCCGGCTTCTTCTTCCTCGAGGCGGACCCCGGCGAAGAGCTGCAGCTGGGCCTGGCCTACCGCCGCCCCGAGCTCGGCGGGCAGGTGCTGGGCTGGCGCTTCCGGGCGCTGCTTCGCCAGGACTTCAACTACGACGCGTACCCGTTCGACCGGCAGGAGGTCTGGCTGCGGGTCCTGCCCCAGTCGTTTGACGCCAACGTCGTCCTGGTGCCCGACCTGCTCGCATACGACCGCACGCACCCGAAGTCGATGCCGGGGCTGGAACCGGAGCTGATCCTCCCGGGCTGGGTGGTCGAGGGCTCGGGCTTCTACTACCGGTGGCGCGACTACGACACGGACTTCGGCATCGACGGGTACGTCGGCCAGTCCGGCTTCCCCGAGCTCGTCTACGCGGTGCGGATCAGCCGCTCGTTCCTGGGTCCGTTCGTCGGCAAGATCATCCCCCTGGGCGTCGCCGCCTCGATGCTGTTCTGCATGGTGCTGCTGGGCACGCGCCGCAAGAAGGTCGAGGAGAAGTCGGGCTTCAGCGCCCTCGAAGTCGTGCTCGGGGCGGCGGCGCTGTTCTTCGTCGTCATCTTCGACCACTCCGCCCTGCGCGAGGACCTCGCCACCGTGCGCCCCTTCTATCTGGAGTACTTCTACTTCGGCATGTACCTGGCGCTGATGACGTCGTGCGTCAACGCGATCATCTTCGCCATGGACTCCATCGAGTGGATGCAGCGCCACGACAACCTGCTGCCCAAGGTCCTGTTCTGGCCGGCGTACCTTCTGGGCCTGGCGATCGTGACCGCGGTGTTCTTCGTCTGATGAGCAAACGCGCCCTCCTCGTTGTGTTCGTCGTCGGCCTCGCCGGGGTGTTGGCCTTGGTGTCGAGCCGGTCGGGCACGGTCGAAGTGGGCCTGCTGCACTCCAGCACCGGGGCCCTGGGCGACAGCGAACGCCCGGTCCGGTGGGCCACGGAGCTGGCGCTGAAGCGCCTCAACGAGCGCGGCGGAGTCTTGGGCCGGCAGCTGGTCTGGGCCGGGCACGGGACCGACGACGACGCCGTCGACTGCCGCTCCGACGCCGCGGTCTGCGCCAACGAGGCCGAGCGGCTCGTCGAGGCCGGCGTGCCGACCCTGTTCGGGTGCTGGAGCTCGGCGTGCCGCAAGGCGGTCATCGACACGCTCGCCACCGCCGACGACTGGCTGCTGTACTACCCCGTCTACTACGAGGGCCTGGAGGCCGACGACCACGTTGTGTACCTGGGGGCGACGCCCGAGCAGCGGATCCTGCCGGGGGTGCGGTGGGCGCGGATGGCCCACGGGCGGCGGGCCTACCTGGTGGGCTCCGAGTACGTGTTCTCCCGGGCCGTGCACGCCCAGATCCGAGCCGAGTGGTCGGGCCTGCGGGGCGAGGTCGTCGGCGAGTCGTGGCTGCACCTGGGCGAAGCACACACGGCGGCCGACACCGACTGGCTGGTCGCCGAAGCGAAGGCCGCGGCCGAGCGCATCGCCGCCGAGCGCCCCGACGTCGTCCTGAGCACCGTCAACGGGGTCGGCAACCTGGCGCTGTTCGAGCAGCTGCACGCCCGCGGCATCACCGCCGAGCAGGTCCCGGTCCTCTCCTTCGCGTACGAAGACGCCCAGCTGCACCACCGCGCCGAGCTCGTGCGCGGCCACTACACGACGACGACCTGGCAGGCCGCCCTGCCCATCGAGGCCAACGAGGACTTCCTGACCGTGTGGCGCGAGAGCCACCCCGGCGAGGCCGTCAGCGAACCCATGGTGGCGGCCTGGGCGGGCGTCCACCTGTGGGCCGCGGCCGTGGAGGCCGCCGGCACGTTCGACGTTGGCGCGGTCCGGAAGGCCAGCGCCGAGCTGGGCTTCGAGGGCCCCACGGGACTGACCTGGCTGGACGCCTCGCGCCACGCCTGGCACGGGATGCGGGTGTTGCAGCTGGGCGACGACCTGGACTTCGACGTCGTCTGGTCGGCGCCGTCGCCCCAGGCTCCCAACCGGTGGCCCGCGCGCCCCGAGGGGCCCGACTGCCCGGACGCGACGGACGACCCGTCGTGGTGGGGCTGCTGGCTGAAGGCCCAGCGCGAGGAGCACTGGGGGGGTGCGTGGCAGGCGCCGACGCCGACGGGGCCTCAGTCCCCGGTGGTCTCCCCGCCTTCGGAGCTGGCGCCCTCAGGGGACTCCGCGCCCTCCGGGGCTCCCGCGCCCTCGGCGGGCTCCGACGCTTCCCCCACCGAGTCGGGGGACCAGGGCACCCACTGAGGCTCGGTCCAGACCCGCGCGACGGCGGGGAGGTCCGTCGCCTCGGGCGGCGCGTCGGCTGACGCGGAGACGTCCACCACCGCGCTGAAGAGGATGCGCAGCCCGCGGCCCACTTCCGAGGCGCGCATGCGCTCGCCGTTGCCGTGGGCGGTGGCCAGCTCCTCGGGGGAGAGCTCGAACGGCGCGATGCCGTACGCGTTGACGCCCAGGGGCCGGAAGATGATGGAGTCCGTGAAGCCGACGGACACGATGGGCGCCGCCACGGCGTCGTCTCGACCCTGGATCAGGTGGTGGGTCAGCGCCGCGTAGAAGGGGTCGGCGATGGGGCTGTCGTTGGCCTTCCACTTCTGAATGACCTCGAACCGCACGTAGGGCAGGTCGGCGGTCAGGGCCTGCAGCTCGGCCAGCAGGTCGTCGGGCTCGTGGCCGGGCAGCAGCCGACAGTCGTACACCGCGGCCACCTCGCCAGGGATGACGTTGGGCTTGTTGGCCCCGGTCATGCCCGTCAGGTGCACGGTGTCCGTGATCATCGCGGCGGTCAGGGGGTTGTCGAGCAGGCGGCCCTTGAGGAACTTGCGCGCCGACCGGGGGTGGGTGAGCACCGCCTCGGCGAGCCCCCCGCGGCCGTTGCCGACCTGGAAGAACAGCTCGTCGAACGAGCCGTGGTACGTCGTCTCGGGCTTGCGCGACGCGAGTCGCTCGATGACCGTCAACAGCCGCGTCGGGGCCTCGTCGGGGCGCGGAGTGGAGCCGTGGCCCGGGTCGCCGCTGGCCCAGACGCGCAGCCAGAGCGTGCCCTTCTCGGCCACGGACACGCCGTAGACCGTCTGGTCCTCGAAGAACACGCCGGGCACGCCGAAGCCGCCTTCGTTGACCATCTGGCTGCACTGGATGTCACCCCACAGCTCGTCGGCCACGAACTTCGAGCCGCCGTTGTGGACCTCCTCGTCGGCCACCGCGAGCAGGATGACGTCGCGCTTGAGCGGGACCTCCAGCCGCTGCAGCCACACCAGGGTCATCAACTCGATGGCCCCCATGCCCTTCATGTCCACGATCCCGCGGCCCCACAGGACCCCGTCGGCGTCGATCTCGCCGGACATGGGCCCGGGCCCGCCTTCCCAGCCCGCGTCCTCCCACGGCACCACGTCGATGTGCGACAGGAGGCACAAGGGCTTCTCGGTCCCGTCGCCGCGGA
>Ga0055584_100001697_pt1 | contig 21590 bp, 15 predicted proteins | sample OSDHelmetaG_FD_58716 | JGI IMG/M metagenome (GOLD analysis project Ga0055584, IMG submission 58716) | Pelagic marine sediment microbial communities from the LTER site Helgoland, North Sea, for post-phytoplankton bloom and carbon turnover... | ecosystem: Environmental > Aquatic > Marine >...
CCTATACTTATCTTCGCAAGCTACTCTGGCTCAACTGCTGACAACTTCGGAATGACAGCAACCTATGATAGCCACGGAAATCTAATATCTGGGGGCACAGTTTTCGACCAAGGCTACCCAACTTCGGCAGGCGCATATGATGTTACTTCGAATCCAAATGGAACAACGTATGGAATAACTGACATTGTAATTACGAAGTATGATTCAACAGGTGCCACACTGATATACTCAACATATATTGGCGGAGGAACAACGTCAGATGGAACCGAAACTGTGCATAGCCTAATTGCTAATAACAATGATGAATTATATTTATTTGGCGTTACGAGTTCGAATGACTTTCCGATGCTTAGTAATTCGTATGACAATTCATTTGGAGGGGGCACTGCAGCTCAATTTACTTTCAACGGAACAGTTTTTAACGCAGGAACTGATATTTATGTAGCCAAGTTAAGTGAAGACGGCACAGCTCTGCTAGGCGCCACCTATATGGGGGGATCTGCCAATGATGGAATTAACTATGCTGTAAGCGGAGGAACATACAATGCTGTTGCTCTCTACGATTCACTAACTCATAATTATGGAGACCAGTTTAGAGGGGAGATTATACTTGACTCCCAAAGTAATGTTTACATAGCATCTGTAACTCGTTCGGCTGATTTCCCCATTTTGGGTGGATTCCAGCCGACTTATCAAGGCAACCAAGACGGTGTTATTTTTAAGCTTTCTAGCGACCTTGCATCTTTAACATGGAGCTCTTATCTTGGCGGAAGCGATAAAGATGCTGGCTACTCAGTAAAAGTAGACACCTCAAATAATGTTTATGTTGCTGGAGGCACTGTTTCAACTGATTTCCCAACCACTACTGGGGTAATTTCTGAAAACTATAATGGTGGTAAAGTTGACGGGTTTATTGCAAAAATTAACAATACCGGTGGCTCGATTGTCAGTGCTACATATTACGGAACCGGGGATTACGACCAAACTTACTTTCTAGAGCTAGACCGATTTCAAGACATCTATGTAATTGGGCAAACGGCTGGTTCCATGCCTATTATAAATGTAAACTATTACAATGCTAATGGAGGTCAATTCGTTTCAAAACTCAATAATGATTTAGACTCGATTATATACTCTACAGCTTTCGGAGATGGAACAGATATCAATATTTCACCGTCAGCGTTTCTAGTTGATCATTGTCAAAATGTATATGTTTCTGGATGGGGCGCAAACATCCTGCAAGGTACACCTATGAGTGGCATGCCTATTACAAGCGATGCGTTGTTTCCAAATGCACCTGATGGTTTTGATTTTTACCTAATCGTATTCAAAAGAGATATTGACACATTACTATATGCCACCTATTTCGGTGGCGGGACTAGTCAAGAACATGTTGATGGTGGCACTAGTCGGTTTGATAAGAACGGTGTTATTTACCAATCCGTTTGCGCTGGATGTAGTGGAAATGATGATTTCCCCACTACAACAAACGCATGGTCGAATAACAATTTAAGTAGTAATTGCAACAATGGTGTATTCAAAATGGATTTTCAAATATTACCAAATGCTGAATTTACTACAGCTGATGTGGAAGGCTGCGCGCCATACACCGTAAATTTTGTTAATTCAAGCTCTGCATCAGAAAGCTATTTATGGGATTTTGGTAATGGCGATACTACTTCGCAAATATTTAGCCCAGTAAGAATTTACTCCAATCCCGGTAATTATTTAGTTAAGCTCTCAGTAACTGACTCTATATGTCAACTTACTGATACTGCATACCTCACCATAGTTGTTCACCCTGTTCCGTTTGCTGAAGCAGGCAGTGACACTATTATTTGCGAAGGCGATAATGCTACACTTGGAGGATCTCCTACTGGACCATCTAGCACAGCTTTCAATTGGGACAACTCGTTTACAGTGAATAATCAGAATGCAGCAAATCCTTCAGCTACACCAACAGTAAATACTCTTTACACAGTCATTGTAACAGATATAAATGGATGTATGGCATTAGACTCAATTTTGGTTAGCCTAAATTCAGTTGGAGTTATGATTGCTGATTCAACAGCAACGCTTTGCGATTCTTGCATCGGAACAGCTACTGCAACCCCCCTGGGCGGGATGAGCCCATACACGTATATTTGGAGCGACCCCTTCTCCCAAACAGCTGCAATAGCAACTAATTTATGTAGTGGCAACTATTCTGTAATAATAAATGATTCAATAGGTTGTGTAAATCTAACTACAGTATTAATAGAAGATACTTCCAATATCATTTTATCATTAGCAAATAGCACAATCCCAACCTGTATTGACAGTTGTAATGCACTCGCCTCTACTCTTGGTAATGGAGGCACTAGCCCTTATTCTTATCTTTGGAATGATCCTCAAAATCAAACTTCGGCAACGGCTATAAATCTATGTGTTGGGGTTTATGATGCGACCATTACCGACTATTATGGATGTAACGCTTATACATCTGTCTCTATTACTAACCCAGATTCTCTTTCTTCTATTTCTAGTTTTCAAGTCAATAACCCATGCTACAATGATTGTTTAGGTGCTGCAACTGTTATTGCAGCTGGGGGCTCTAGCCCTTATACCTATTTATGGAATGATGTTGCTAATCAGACCTCACCAACTGCATCAGGTTTGTGTGTGGGCATATACATAATCACATCAACTGACACTCAAGGATGCATAACGCAAACTACTGTTATAATAAGTGAGCCCAATGAACTAATCTCTTCATCTAGTTCTAATGCCCCATCATGCTCAGAGATATGCAATGGAAATGCGTTATCAAGTGTAATGGGTGGAACAAGTCCATATAGCTACCTTTGGCAATCAGGAGAAATTACCAACTCACTTACGGGGATGTGTCCAGGCACATACAACGTGTCAATTTCTGACCTAAATGGTTGTCTGACCATGGAAACAGTTACAATAAACCAATCGAGTTTCTCTTTCGGGAATATATTTATTACTGCCGATAGCGATAGCATTTTGCTTAACACATCAACTGTTCTTCATGCTAATCCCGATGGAAATTATAATTATAATTGGGTTCCTGGAGAATCGTTAAGCGACAATAGCGCCAATCCAACTGCATCGCCTCTTGAAACACAAGAATACACATTAACGATTTCAGATTTAACTGGTTTTTGTGTCTTCGATACCTCAATAATAATTACTGTTTACGAGGTCATTTGCGAAAACCCTTATGTATTTATTCCGAGAGCTTTCACACCGAATGGTGACGGAGAAAACGACATTCTTCATGTTCGGGGTTCAACAATCAAAGAATTGAATCTTGAAATTTTCGACCGCTGGGGAGAAAAAGTATTCGAAACAACAGATCAAAAAGTTGGATGGGATGCAACATACAAGGGCATGGATGTTGATCCTGCAGTTTATGTCTACTACCTAAGAGTTCTTTGTATTGACGAACAAGAGTATTTTGAGAAAGGGAATATTACCGTAATTAGATAAGTGAAAAGAGAAAAGAGAAAAGAGAAAAGAATCAAACCTGTTAGTATCGCCCATTCTATCGGTTTATTTCTATTGATTATTTCAACTTTCAACCTCCATCTTTCGTGTTCAAGTCAAGACCTGCATCTATCTCAATTCAATTCTTCACCGATGAACTTAAACCCGGGATTAGTAGGCGCATTCGATGGGCAATTTAGATTTATTGGCAATCAAAGACAGCAATGGGCATCTATCTCACCGGATGCAGTGCCTTACCAAACAATTGGAATCTCGACTGACGCAAATAACTTTATTAAGTCAGGAATTGGGGCGGGCTTGTCAATCTACAACGACCGAGATGGCTGGTCTAAACTAAATACACTTCAAGTAAATTTAGCGTGTTCTTATCGCCTGCCAATCAACTCAGATTCTACTCTATTTATTACACCAGGAATGCAAGTTGGAGTAACTCAACAAAGTATAAATTATGACGATTTATCATTCGACAATCAATACAACGGGGTATACTATGATGCGGAATTAGATTTCGGAGAAAACTTTACTGAAACAAGTCATCTTTATGCAAATATTAACGCAGGTATCGCTTTCACTTATAAGCTTAGCGACAGCAAAACTATCGATGGAGGTATTAGCCTATACAACATTACTAAACCAAAACAATCATTTCAGGGCGACAATAGCATTCGTTTAGATAGGCGATTCAACTTTCATGCAAGAGCAACAATTAACCTTTCTGAGAAGTTCGATATAATTCCCAGTTATTTGTTTATGTCTCAAGGAAAATTCAAAGAATTTGATATTGGTGCATCGCTTAGGTATATTATGACAAAAAACCAATTCAACTATCAAGCTATTTATATTGGGTTATGGGGCAGAACGCAAGATGCAGGGTTCTTTTCAGCTGGCATGGATTACAACGCATGGCATTTAGGAGTAAGCTATGACATCAACTTATCTAACTTACGACCTGCAAGCAATGGACGTGGCGGCTTAGAAATAGCTGTTATTTACATTATACAACCCAAGCCACCTAAAAGAATAAAGTACAAACAATGCCCGAATTATATTTAGTAGCTAGATAAAGTGAAAAGTAATCAAGAAATAATAACGAGTGCCAAAGCCTCATTCAACCAAGATAAAAAACATGCTATTTGCAAGGTGAAACCCTTAACACTAATATTTCTTTTATCTTTCACCGTTTATCTTCCTTTTGTTCGTGCGCAGTCACCTAAACAATTATCAAAGTATGCTCAACAGGCTCTTGACGAGCAAGATTATTATGGCGCTTCAATCTATTTCAAAAAATCGCTGAAACTTGATTCTACAAATACAGGAATACGCTTTAAATATGGAGAATCCCTGAGATTATCAAATAATTATATGGAGTCAGAAAAGCAATACCAGCAAGTTCATAATTCTACCGAAACTAAAAAATATCCAGAAAGCCTATTTTGGCTGGCATCTATGCAAAAAAATAATGGTCATTATCAAGATGCAAGACATAATTTTCAGAAGTTTTATAAATCATACCCTAATAAATCTAGCTATTTCAGCAAGAAAGCAAAAAACGAAGTAAAAGCATGTGCCTTTGCCCAAAAGCTAATTCTAGATACTGCAGATGTTCTTCTAAACAACGCTGGAGAGAATTTAAACTCTGCAGGCAGTGATTTCAATGCAATTATAGTCAATGACTCATCCATTTTAATATCATCGCTTAAAAGCTCTAAAATCAAAGATAATCTATCTATAGAAGATAACGATTACTACATTCATCTTTTTCAAAGCAATCGGGAAGGAAATTCTTGGAGTGCCCCTAGTCTGCTAGATACAGTGATTAATAAACCTAGTAAGCACGCAGCTAATGGCAGCTTTACACCTGACGGAAACACTTTTTACTTTTCTGTTTGTGATGACGAATTCAATTGTAAAATTTACTCTTCTGAAAAGTTAAAAGGCAAGTGGACGACTGCTAAAGAACTTGGGCCTGAAATAAACTTAATTGGCTCAAATAATACACAACCATTCTTCGCGCAAATCAAAAACAAAGAAATACTATATTTCGTTTCTAATCGAGATAGAGGCAAAGGCGGACTAGACCTCTGGTATGCAGAACTTAACGGGAAGCGTATCAAAGTAAAAAACCTAGGTAAAAATGTAAATTCTTTGGATGATGAAATATCTCCTTACTACGATAGTGAAGAAAACATGCTATACTTTAGTTCTCCATGGCACTACGGCCTAGGGGGAATGGATATTTTTAAAGCAGAAGGTGCGTACAAACCTAAAAAGCCACATAACATTGGTCTGCCATACAACTCGCCAGCCAACGACATGTATTACAGCTATAACCGCAATTCAAATAAAGGCCTCCTCACATCTAATCGGGTTGGGTCATTCTCCGATAAATCTGAAACATGCTGTAACGACATCTACGAATTCAAATCCCCCATGGATGAAACACTTGCTGCAAATCCCAAACGTGAATATGAAACTCTCGAGGAGTTAAATAAATACCTACCCGTTACCCTTTACTTTCATAACGATGAGCCTAACCCAAAAACGAGAAAGACCACTACCGATTTAAATTACATGACCACCTATACCGCATATTCAGAATTGACACCAAAGTACAAAATGGAATATGCTGAAGGACTAAAAGGAATAGATTCAACAAAAGCAATTGAAGACATCGATAATTTCTTTTTAGATTATGTAGATGAAGGGGTGGAAGACTTAGAATTATTTTCGGAACTATTACTCGAAGAATTACAAAAAGGGCAGCACATAGAGTTAACCATCAGGGGTCATGCAAGCCCATTAGCTAAGACCGACTACAATGTAAAGCTAACCTTAAGAAGAGTTTCAAGTTTAATTAATTATTTGTCTGAATATCAAGATGGTATATATCTTCCATATATCAAACATTTATCGCCAGATGCTGGCAAATTAGATTTTATTAAAATCCCTTTTGGTGAATATAAAGCTGCTGATATCGTAAGTGATAATTTTCACGACCAACGTAATTCTGTATATTCAAGAAATGCTGCCCTGGAAAGAAAAATTGAAATAATTTCGGTTCACCAATCCGGTATAGATTCTGTTGAATATCCGAAAGTAAAATTCGATTCTGAAGTGTTTGACTTTGGCAAAATTAAAGAAAGAGAAAAAGTGACACACACATTTAAGCTGAAAAACATTGGAAACGCTGACTTAATTATTTCTCATGCTGAAACTTTTTGCGGATGTACTAGAATAAAAGCACCTTTCACTCCTATTCCCCCAAATGAAACAGCAGAAATTGAAGTTGAATTTGATGCTGCTGGTAAAAAAGGGATGCAGCACGAATCAATCGAATTACTTCTTAATACGAAAGACGGTAAAAAGGTAATTTCAATTACCGCTGAGGTGAAATAAGATTTCAAACCTAACATCATATTTATTAATTTTACTTTAAATTAATTTATCATGAGTAAAAATAATAGCCGAAGAAACTTTATTCAAAAAGTTGCAGCAGCAACCACTGGTGCGGTTTTAGCAGGCAAGAACAGTTTAGCCGCAAGTGCGGAAAAAAACATGGAAGAATTAGTAATAAAAAGTATTAAGCCTTTAGGCTTTCAATGGGAAACACAAGATCCGTTTTTATTTTGTGTGCATCATGAAGATTTTTTCCCAAAAGGAAACGACAAGCTTGGACCTGATGATAGCTTAGAAGGCAGAAGAATTGGCAATGATTTTGAAATTAAGAATGGCTATCGCATGTACCACGGCACAGCTGTTTCTGGCTTTCCTGGGCATCCACATAGAGGATTTGAAACAGTTACAGTAGTTCGTAAAGGTATGGTCGACCATACGGATTCGTTGGGAGGCTCAGGAAGATATGGTGATGGCGATGTTCAATGGATGACTGCAGGAAAGGGCGTTCAGCATGCGGAAATGTTTCCTTGTATAAAAAAAGATGAAGAAAACCCAATGGAATTGTTCCAGATATGGCTAAACCTTCCGAAAGTAAATAAATTTGCTGAACCAAAATATAAAATGCTTTGGGGAGAAAACATACCAAAGCATACATTTAAAGATGCAAACAATAAAAAAACTCTAGTTGAAGTTGTGGCAGGTAAAATTGAAAATGACATAGCCCCAAGCCCAACGCCAAATTCTTGGGCAGCAAACCCAAATAACGAAGTTGCAATCTGGAATATCCAAATGGATGCTGGGGCAACTTTTAATTTACCCAAAGCATCTTCAGGTATTAATCGAACCATTTACTTTTTTCAAGGGGCACAGCTTAGTATTAACGGATCTTTTATTAAAGAATATCACGCAGCTGATGTAAAAGCTGATGTGGAAATTAGCCTAGAAAGTGGCGCTAAAAAGAGCTTTATACTCATATTACAAGGTAAACCGATTGGAGAACCAGTGGTACAAAATGGCCCTTTTGTTATGAACACTCGCGAAGAAATTCAAGAAGCTTTTTCTGACTATCAACAAACAGGCTTTGGCGGCTGGCCTTGGCCAAAAACTGACCCCGTTCACCCGCGCGAAAAAGGTCGTTTTGCTAAACATCCAGATGGTAAAGAAATAATTAAGTGAGAATTAAATATCTTGTTTATTTTCCTTAATTCAAATGGAACTGCAAAAAAATTCTAAAGTAATCTACCTAGAATAAAGAGACTTTCTCGTTTTACTAAAAAAAAGTAAAAATTACGCATGAATAAATAGAACGCGCCCATTAGCTATTCTTAAAATATCATTTAGTAATTGATAAGATTTTATATCCTCCTGATGTTCAGGAAAATCAATCAACTATTTTTGTTACTAATTTCGATCATGAATTTGCTAAAGAACATACTACTTTGGGCACTAATAATATCTTCTTTTTTAGGATATTACTTCATAATGTATGAATTATCACGTAATCAATTCTACCCTTTAATTGGAATAATTGTTGGCTTGTTCATAATCTACTGGTTATTACACAATTTTTGGGACGAAAAAGTATTATTAATTATTGGTCTTGGTGTTTTGTTTAGACTACTCGTTCTCTTTGCTTTTCCCAACCTATCTGATGATGTTTTTCGTTTTGTTTGGGACGGAAGACTTAACGTAATCGGGGAAAATCCTTTTTTGCATATGCCATCGTGGTATTTAGAATCAAAAAATAAAATTCTTGGCTTAAATCACGAGCTTTATAGCCAATTAAATTCAAATGAATATTACACCGTTTACCCCCCTATTCTCCAGTATATTTTTGCTTCTAGCGTTTGGCTATTCCCAAACGATATTTATTCTTCTGCTATTGTTATGAAGTGCTTTATCTTTTTAGCCGAATGTGGAAGTATAGCTATCCTTTTAAAGCTTTTTAAACAATTTACAATTAACGCAAAGTATATCGCGATTTATGCACTTAATCCGCTAGTAATAATTGAACTCACCGGTAACGCTCATTTTGAAGGGTTAATGATCTTTTTCTTATTGCTTACCGTTTGGCTACTTGCCAAAAAAAAAATAATTCTATCTGCAGTTGCAATGTCATTTGCAATTTGCACTAAACTACTTCCTCTGATGTTTTTACCGTTTCTAATTAAACGATTAGGGCTTAAAACAAGTGTATTATATTTTGGGTCTATTGCCCTATTAACATCCTTGTTTTTTGCACCTTTTTTTTACGAAGAAATATTTCTAAACTTCTTTCAAAGTATTGATTTATACTTCCGAAAATTTGAATTTAACGCGAGTATTTTTTATATCGTTCGTTGGCTTGGGTTTTGCGCAAAAGGTTGGAATATTATTCAAACAGTGGGACCGGTTATGTCTATCATCGTAGCATTTATAATTCTGTTTATTGCTTTTCGTGAAAAAATTGTAACAACTAAATCTCTCCTACAAAAAATGAGTATAGCATTACTACTCTATTTTGGCATGGCTACAATTATTCACCCCTGGTACGTAACCACATTAGTTGCTTTTACAGCCTTTTGGAAATGGCGATTTCCTTTAGTTTGGTCGCTATTGATTCCATTGAGTTACTTCGCTTATTCCCACTCGAATTACTATGAAAACTTATGGTTAATCGCTATCGAATATTTGGCAATTCCGATATTTGCTTTTTACGAATGGAAAAAAGGTTGGCACGAAGAATAGTGATTAAAAGAGCAAGCCACTCTTAAGACTATTTGTTATATTCGTTTAACATCACAGAAGTGGAAGAAAATTATTTAACCGTACGCGAAATAACAATCAACGACATTAAGTTAGTTAGCGATTATTGGTTTAACGCTAGTGATCAGTACCTATCTGAAATGGGTGTTGATTTAGCCAAAATACAGCAACGACAAGATTTTACTCAGATACTTAAAAAGCAAATTAGCTTGCCGTATGAGAAGAAAAAATCGTATGCGCTAATTTGGTTAATAGACAAAATGCCCGTTGGACACTGTAACCTTAATAATATCACCTTTGGAAAAAAAGCTACAATGCACCTTCATTTGTGGAATGCTCGATACAGACACAAAGGAATAGGTTACGAATTATTAAAAATATCATTACCCTGGTTCTTTGATAACCTTAATTTAGAACAAATTATTTGTGAACCTTATGCTCTAAACATAGCTCCCAACAGAACATTAGCTAAGCTGGGCTTTAAATTCGAAAAGGAATATACGACTATACCTGGGGCAATTAATTTTGAACAAGATGTTAAACGTTGGGTGCTACCAAAACGACTCTTTTCTCGACTAGAGCCAGAAATATACGATTGTGGTTGTGGAGATTAGCCGAACCTCTTGTCTAAATTATATTAAATAAAAATTAGGATGAAGAAAATGGCATGTAAACATCTCATTTTCAAAATATTAATTTAGTATTGGTAGCATAATTCAAGCTCTACGTCTAAATTAGTTATTCTTTAACTACTCATCATATTCTAAAGCAGTACTTTCGCGCCTTGTTTTAAAAGCTAGGAATGAAAAAAATATTCAACAATTTCACGTTTAAGCCCAAAGATGATATTTTATCTGGGCTCACCGTTGCATTAGCTCTGGTTCCAGAAGCAGTAGCCTTTTCATTTGTCGCAGGCATAGATCCTTTAGTTGGCTTATATGGGGCATTTATGATGGGCTTAGTTACTGCCATTTTTGGAGGGCGTCCAGGAATGATTTCAGGCGCTACAGGAGCCATGGCAGTAGTAATGATGCATATGATTCAAAAAGGAAACGAAGTCGGCATTGGCCTTGATACGCCAATCGAAAATCTGGGTCTCCAATGGTTATTTATCACTTTGTTATTCGTAGGAGCAATTCAAATTCTAGCAGGAGTATTCAAACTAGGGAAATTTGTTCGTCTTATACCCCACCCTGTTATGATGGGTTTTGTAAATGGTTTAGCAATAGTTATTTTCTTGTCTCAGTTAGAAATGCTTCCTAAATTTCTCCACGCTGAAGTATCATTTTGGTCAAATATGGGATTATGGATTTCATCATTTTTTGGAAGTAAAGAAATGATAATTACGTTGGGATTAATTGCCATCACAATGCTAATTATGTATGGCCTGCCAAAAATCACGAAAAAAATTCCTGCGGCACTAACCGCAATTATCGTTGTTGCTGCAATCACAATTTTTGGAGGTGTCGATGTCAGCACAGTTGGCTCATTTATTAAAGATGGAGGTGGTGGTGGCTTAGAAGGAGGATTTCCGACCTTTCAAACCCAATTATTTGGATTTTTAGGCACTTTAGAAGGCAACTGGGGACTCATTCTTTCAACCGCGGCCCTTTTAGCAGCTGTCGGCTTAATAGAATCGTTAATGACACTTAACCTTATTGATGAAATGACTGAATCGCGTGGTAGTGGAAATCGAGAATGTATAGCCCAGGGTGGTGCAAATATTCTTAACGGATTATTTGGTGGCATGGGAGGTTGTGCAATGATTGGACAATCGATTATCAACGTAAATTCAGGTGGCCGAGGAAGGCTTTCTGGAATTGTTGCTGCAATCGCTCTACTTTGCTTTGTTTTATTTGGGGCTCCCCTAATTGAGCAAATCCCAATAGCAGCATTAGTCGGAGTAATGTTTATGGTTGTAGTTGGGACGTTTGCTTGGAGTAGTTTTAGAATCTTAACCAAAATTCCCGTATCAGATGCTTTTGTTCTAATTGCAGTTTCTGCAATTACTGTTTGGCAGGACTTAGCTATTGCAGTTATTTCGGGGGTTCTCATTTCCACAGTAGTGTTTGCATGGAAAAATGCAACTATGATTCGTGCAAGGAAACATATTAACAAAGATGGCACTAAAATTTATGAAATTTGGGGACCTCTTTTCTTTGGATCTGTGCAGAATTTCAATGCAAAATTCGATGCAAAAAACGACCCTAATAAAATTGAAATCGATTTTATCGAGTCTCGTGTAAACGACCATTCGGGAATTGAAGCCTTAAGGTGCATTACCAACAAATACCTAGATCTAGGTAAAGAGGTGAAACTTACCCACCTCAGTCCAGATTGCAAAATTTTACTACTAAAAGCAAATCAAAAGTTTGAAAAAATTATTGAAACATCTGTCGATGATCCTAGATATTACGTAGTTACCGACCAAATGGATTCAGAAATATAATATAGTTGTAGGTTTCCTGCTTTTCAACTAATTTTGTAACTTATTGAATTGACTATCGAAAATAAAACTCGATTATTACCATTATATCAATGACAATTTTAATTTTCATAATAGCGCATTGGTATTTATCACTTTTTTTTCAATCATTTTTTCATCATAGATATTCTGCACATCAAATGTTTACTATGTCTAAAGGAATGGAAAAAGTATTTTTTATTGGGTCATTTATCACTCAAGGATCATCCTATTTAAGCCCAAATACATATGGAATAATGCACCGCATGCATCACGCATTTGCTGATACCGAAAAAGACCCCCACTCTCCTAAGTTTGATAAAAACTTATGGAAATTGATGTGGCATTCCGCTGAAGAATTTAGAGATATCTTTTATGAAAAAATAAAAATTGAAGATCGCTTCAAAATTAATTTACCTGAATGGAAAGGTTTTGATCGAATTACAAACAAGTGGATCATTCGAGTATTGTGGATGGCTGCTTATACCGCGTTTTATATTTTTTTCGCGGACCACTGGTGGATGTACTTGCTATTGCCTATTCATTTTTTGTCTGGCCCAGTTCATGGTGCGGTAATTAACTGGTTTGCGCATAAATACGGATACACTAATTTTAAGCTAAAAAACACATCCAAAAACCTATTACCTGTCGATTTCCTCATGCTTGGCGAGGCCTATCATAACAATCATCATAAAGATGGAACAAGTCCTAATTTCGGATTCCGCTGGTTTGAAATTGACCCCATATATCCAGTGATAAAATTATTTAACGCACTAAAGATTATTAAACTTCGGGGTTAAATATCTATTAGTATACTTGACAAGCCCTTATCCTTTGTCTGAGATAAGTATAATTAAACAAGAGGTATTTAAAAAGCTCAGAATACAAACTAATATGAAATCTAATTTTCATATACATGATTATTTATGTATTGAACATACTTTTCAACAGCACGTGTAGGTTCCAATTTTTTCTTTTTTTCCGATATTTCTAAAATTGTTGAAATAAGTTCGTGCTCATTTTTCACATGTGAAATATATTTTTTATCTAAATCTGGTAATACGGAACTATTGTTCTTCTCATACGTGATTGCAGGAACGTTGAACCATTTGCACTCGTATGCAACAGTAGAAGCAAATACAATAGCTACGTTAGATAATAAAATTTGATCATACAACAACTCTTTGCTTTTTTGTTTTGACGAATTAATAATCATAAGATTTTCACTAGGTATTTTAGACAAAATGATTTTCAACCCTCCATAGTCGACAAATCGTGGGTGAGTTCTAATTATTATATAAGCATTATATTTTTCTACTAACATTTCAGCAACAAGAAGTACCTCGCGTGTTTCCGGAAATATATGAATTGACAAAAATATAGACACTACTTTTTTACCTTTTAGGTCAGTTTTCGAAATCGATAAACTGTTTTTATAATTATAACGAGTAATTACATCTTGAGATAAATGATCATCAATTTCAACCATTGTATCTGGATTAATTTTACATTGTTGCTCCAAAACTTGACGCATTCCCTTGGACCAAACAAACCAATGATCAAACTTCACATTTGCGTTATTTGCGGATCCAAACTTTACCCCATTCATAGTATTAAAAGTCACAATTTTCTGTAAGGAATTTTTTTTAGCAATTTCACATACAAGATGCCCATGCCAACTATTCTCCATCGCATTTAAAACAAAAGCTCTTGTGTTATTTCCGATTCTACACTCAATATCATCGATAAAATTAGCGAACTGATAATAATGTTGAACTAATATTCGATAGTACTTCACGTTACTTAATATATAACGTAATAAAAACTCCACCCTAAATGGTTTGCTTTCTTCACTATTTGAAAATTCAATGTTTTCTTTACCTATTTCGATTATATCGTTTTCAGCACTATTAAGTATATGGATGCTCAGGCCCCTTGACTCTGCTAATCCTTTACATAAATTTTTCAAAAATTCTAGCTGAGACCCACCGAGCGCCAATACTGTAATATCGTGCTTAAACTTTTTTAAATTTAATTTACCCGTATATTGTTTCTTTCTAAATCTATTCCTAAGAATCCATATTATATTTTTTATTTTCATAAAAAATTGATTTCTAGGGAAATACTGATAGACTATGGTTTCCTTTCCGCATTCCGCTTTAATCGCCTCTCGTAAAATGCCTCTTCCATAATCCTCCCATACAATCATTTTAAGATAAGCCTCTCGTAAATTATAATTTTTATACCTAAATAGTTTTGGGTTTTGACTCTCTATTTGATTTAATATTTTTTCGGCATTTATATGAGCATTCCAACTGCCACTGATATTGTATTTTAGCACCGAGCGTATTTCAACATCCTTCAAATCAGTAATTGATGTATTGTAAATAAATGCAATAATTATCTGATACTTGCCCCTTAAAAAAGCTTTTTTTGCTTCTTTATCAAAAACGACACACGCAAAAACTAATTTCCGGGAAACCATAGGTAGTTCTATATCCATTTTTACTTCCAAATAATAATTACCTACTTAATTACATCGAATTTACCCCCAAGCATTAATCACCATGTCGATTCAACTATAATAAAATCTTACGCCTCATCAATTTCAATGAGTTAATCTAAGAATCAAATCAAACGCTAATTTATAATTAAATTTTTGAGGAATATAAGGGCGCTATGATTCTTTAACTAATTTTACCAACACAATGTTTTATACGAAACATAAAAGAATAGTATTGTTAAATTTTATCAAATTTAATTTTTCAAGAATTGGGGATACTGCTATATAAAAAAGAAGATGAAGTATCTTATTTTTTCTGATATTCATGGGAATTTACCCGCGTTAGAAAAAGTTTTAGCCAGTGAAAAGGTTGATGGTTATCTAAATTTGGGTGATGTTGTAAATTATGGCCCTTGGAGTAATGAATGTGTGGAGATGGTAAACGACCTAAGTAATTGTTTAAATATATTGGGGAACCACGAAACATACTTCATCGAAAATAAATGTGAAGTTAAGCATCCTTTAGTACGCCTATTTTTTCGAAAATGTATTTCTGATTTTAAGAATCAACATGTTATTCGCACATATAATAAGAAAATAGAAGTAAAAGGATTTAATTGTACTCATACTGTAAACAATCAGTATGTTTTTCATGATTCAGAACTAATCATCGACAACCATACAATAATTGGTCATTCTCATCAGCAGTATTTTAGGGAAATAAATGGATTTATTTTAATAAATCCTGGTAGTATTGGGCAAAATAGAAAATATATCAATGTAGCTAATTATGCTATTTGGAATACTGAAACAAATACATTTGATTTGAGACATCTTACTTTTGATGTTGATTTGGTAATAAAGGAAATGAAAATTAGCGAATACCCGCAAGAATGTATTGACTATTACAAAAATAAAAAACGTCTGAATGCATAATATTGGAATAACGGGGACAGGAAGTCTAATAGGGCAAGCACTAATCAAATGTATACTTAATAGCAAGTATAGTAAAGAATATAAACTGATTGGCTTTGATTATTTTCCAGAAACAGTTGGTTCGTTTTGGTGTAACGAAAACTATATTTTGCCAGATTTACTAAAAAAAGGAATGGAGGATATCTGGATCGAACAACTGATAAAGATTATTGAAGACGAAAAAATTGAAGTCCTATTTGTTGGGGTAGATTTTGAATTACCAATACTGGCAAAAAACAAACAACGAATTGAATCTGTTACCGGTTGTCAGCTGGTGATAAGCAGTGAAAAAGTGATTGAAATTGGTAATGACAAGTATAGTACATACCAGTTTTTAAAAGATAATGACCTTAGTTATCCCGAAACTTATTTGCCTGAAAACTGTGATTACTCTAAACTAATTTATCCGGTAATAGTTAAGCCTAGAGTTGGCGCACGAAGTATAGGAGTTAGTTTGGTAAATTCTTTATCAGAAATGGAACAAGCACTGCACCTGGCTAAAAGACCAATTATACAGGAATGTGTAGGGGATAATTCGACGGAATATACTTGTGGCGTGATTGCTATGGATGGCGAAGTTAAAGCAACGATGGCGCTTAAACGAACATTGAAAGGAGGGAACACGTATTTATCTGAATATAAAAGTGATTTCCCTGCGGTGATAACAGATTATTTAAGTGCAATAACAGAAAAACTGCAGCCGCATGGATCCTGTAATTATCAACTTAGACTGGATAAAAATGGAGTCCCCAAAATGTTTGAAATCAATCCTAGGCATTCGGGCACAACTTATATGAGATCGCTGTTTGGTTATAATGAAGTGATTTATATTCTTAAATATTTATTGGAAGGGTCAGGAATAGTGTTTGATTTAAAAGAAGGAAAAGCTATACGACATTATGAAGAGGTGCTGGTAAAATGAAAAAAGTATTATTAATAGGGGTAAGTGGGTTTATCGGTAAAAATCTATATGATTATTTGAGTCCGAACTATAAGGTATATGGAATTTCAAGAAGTAACGTAACTTATGATAATTGCGAGCAGATAGATGTTTCAAACAAAACAGAATTATTAAACTATTTTCGAAATAAGAATTTTGATGTTGTTATAAATCTGGCTGCTGTTCTGGCAAAATCGAATAATTTAGAAGATATAGAGGTCTTATTAGATAATTTGTCAATTACCAATAATCTTGTTGACGGATTGAAAACTTATCAAGATACGCACCTTATCAATTTCTCGAGTTCATCCGTTTACGCTAATTCATCAGGAAATTACAACGAACAAGCTTTAATTGACCCAGCTGAAAATGGTGATTGTTTATATGGCCTTTCAAAATTTAATTCGGAAATTTTGTTCAGGTATTTACTAAAAAAACATGAAATAAACGTTACTAATCTTAGAGTGCCGATTGTCTATGGTGAAAAGATGGATAAAACCCGAATACACAAAACATTCGAGTCGGAATTGAAAGAAAATAACACGATATCCATTTGGGGAAATGGCGAACGTGTAATTTCTCATATATGTGTAGATGAACTAGTTGCAAAGGTTGATAAAATTATTACGAATAAAATATATGGTACATATAATTTAATGGGAGAGTCCATCTCCTTAATAAAACTAGCAGAACGTATCATTAACAAAAAAAAGGGGGGAGATAGCAAAGTTGTTCTGGTTGATAAAGGAAGTAAATCTAAATTTGTGTTAGATGGAACACAATTAGATAAATTACTAAATGATTAAACACATTAAATTCATATTATTTTATCCTAAAATAGGGCCGGATATGTATTTAACGCATTGGCTGCTATTCTTCAAGCCTTTAAGGTTGTGGTTTCAACAAAAAAAAATTTCAAAAATTTCAAAAACAGCTGATATCCGTCCTTATTGCACAATACTAGGAACACAAAATATTGAAATAGGTGAAAGGGTGATTATACCTCCTGGAACTTTGTTGTCAACCTGTCCTAATAACAATGAGTCAACAATTACGATAGGGGATGATGTGCTTTTTGGTCCTAACGTATCTGTGTATAGTAGTACGCATAATTTTGATAATGCAGAAGAACCAATCAAAAACCAGGGTTATTCCGTCAGTAAAGTCGTGTTAAAAAAGGGCTGTTGGTTAGGAGTTAATTCTGTGATAATGCCAGGTATTACTATTGGGGAAAATGCAGTTGTAGGTGCGAATTCAGTTGTAACGAAAGATGTTCCGAATTATGCTATTGTTGTTGGATCACCGGCAAGAATAATAAAATATACAAATGGATAAGACACTTATTATAGCAGAAGCTGGGGTTAATCACAATGGAGAAATTGGGATGGCTAAGGAACTTATTGATATTGCTTCAGAAGCGAAAGCTGATATAGTTAAGTTTCAAACTGCAATTCCTGAGCTTGTGGTTTCATCAAACGCAGGAAAAGCAGAATATCAAAAAAGACAAACAGGAGAAGGGTCACAGCTTGATATGATCCGAAAAATCCATTTCGAGTTGGATGTTTACAAAGAGTTAAGAGATTATTGTATTAAAAGAAAGATTAAATTTTTATCATCTCCTTTTGATCATATTTCTATCGATTTCTTAAATGATTTAGGAATGGATATATTTAAGATTCCCTCTGGAGAAATAACAAACAAGCCATATTTAGAGCATATAGCAAGTATAGGAAAGTCTGTAATACTCTCCACGGGAATGTCTGAAATTTTTGAGATAGAACGTGCTATTAAGGTATTAGAAAACGGAGGGATAGGCAAAAGTGATCTTACAATTTTACATTGTAATACGGAATATCCAACGCCATTTAAAGATGTTAATCTTAATGCAATGGCTACTCTGGCTAAAAAGTTTGGAATAAATGTTGGTTATTCTGATCATACTTTAGGAATTGAAGTGCCTATAGCGGCAGTAGCTATGGGCGCCACGGTTATCGAAAAACATTTTACATTAGACAAGTCATTGGAGGGACCTGACCATATGGCGTCATTATCTCCATTGGAGCTATCACTTATGGTGAAAGGGATAAGAAATATAGAAAAGGCAATGGGTAGTTCAGAAAAAAAAACCACAATGTCGGAAATGAAAAACCGCGACATAGCGAGACGAAGTATTCACGTAAAAACCGATTTAAAACAAGGGACCGTTATCTCCTCAAAAGATTTAGTAATGAAAAGGCCAGGCAATGGAATTTCTCCTTTTGAAGCAGATAAAATCATTGGTAAAATACTCGCTCGCGATGTAATAAAAGATGAAATATTAAAATTAACTGATATAGTTTGAAAATTACTGTTCTAACAAGTTCACGCGCTGACTATGGCATACTTCGACCTCTAATGGTTAAGTTGAATTCTGATAAAAAATTTGATTTAAGAATTGTTGCTTTTGGTTCTCATAATTCAAAATTTTACGGAAATACAGCCCAAGAAATTGAAAAAGACGGATTAAAGATATTTAAGAAAATAGATACGTTGCTTATAGACGATTCTCCCGGGGGAATATCAAAAGGAATCGGTCTTACCTTTGCTAAATTTGCTGAATTCTGGTCAGAAAATGTGTCAGATTTAATTCTTTGTCTTGGCGACAGGTATGAAATGTTTGCTGCTGCGGGAGCTGCTCTTCCTTTTAACATGCCTATAGCGCACATTTCCGGTGGAGAAATAACCGAAGGTGCTATTGATAACATTTATAGAAACTCTCTATCGTTGATGGCCACTTATCACTTTGCATCAACCGAAATATATCAAGATAACATAGTTCAATTATGCAGAACCGACAAACATGTCCATAATGTAGGTGCGTTGAATTATGATAATTTGGTTTCAATGAATTACTATTCTATCGAGGAGTTTAATCAACAATTTGAAATCGATTTAAATCAAAAAACGATTTTAATCACTTTTCATCCAGAAACAGTATCCTTTGAAAGAAACACAGAATATGCGGAACAATTAATTTTGGCGCTAGAAGAATCAGGAGGATATCAACAATTGATAACAATGCCGAATGCAGATACTAACGGTATGATTATCAGGGAAAAATTAATTGATTATTCAAAAAACACCACTAATAGAGTTCAAATAGTAGAATCTTTAGGGTGGAAAGGATATTTATCGGCTATGAAGCTCTGTAGTTTTCTCTTGGGAAATACCTCTAGCGGATTTGTTGAGGCATCTTTTTTTCCAAAAAACGTAATAAATCTAGGAAGTCGTCAGAAGGGAAGGATATTGACAGATAATATTTTCTGTTGTGAAGTTGAAAAAAATCAAATATTAAACGCTATTTCAAAAGTTGCAAAAAAAACTACAGTTGAAAAAGTAAATTTATATGGTGACGGCGATGCATCAAGCAAAATTATGGCTATTCTTGCTGAAATTACTAAGAAATGATGCTTTGTCACAAGAGAAAAATGTTAATATCATTTCTTTTAAAGCGCATAAAAGTAGATAATAAAATGATTTAACTTTTATGACAGAATTAAAATTTAGAATCAATAATATTTTACAAGTGTTCTGTAAATAAGATGGTAGATTACTCCACATATGTAATTTCTATTGATACGAAAGTAAAAACTGCTTTACAAAGACTGAATTCTTTATCAGGAGGAGCTATGACACTTTTTGTTGTTAAAAAAAATAAATTACAAGGAACTCTTACAGATGGCGATATTCGGAGAGCTTTACTTAAAGGAAAGTCAATTGATTCTACCGTTGACAAATTTATGTTTCGAACACCTTTTGTCTTAGTTAATAAAAATTTCAGTCTTGTAGATATTCAAAAAATCAAGAAGAAAAATTTAGTCTTAGTTCCTATCGTAAATCAACAAAATGAAATTGTACGAGTAATAGATTTTTCTAAAAAGAAGTCGGTTTTACCTGTTCGAGCCATTATTATGGCAGGAGGAAAAGGAACAAGACTCAAACCACTAACCAATTTAACTCCCAAACCATTGCTCCCCGTTGGCAACAAACCAATTATCGAACACAATATAGATAGATTAAGTAGTTACGGAATTAATCATATTAGTATTACAATAAATTACCTCGGCAATAAAATTGTAGAATATTTTGGTGAAGGAAGACACAAAGGGATTGAAATTGAATACATAGATGAAAAAGGAAAATATTTAGGAACTATTGGTTCGCTTTCGTTGATAAAGAAATTTGATTTTCCAGATTTACTAATAATGAATTCAGATTTGTTTACGAATGTTGATTTTGAAGACATGTATAAGTATTTTAAAGATAAGAACGCAGACATGTTGATTGCAGCGGCACCATATAGTGTTAAAGTTCCTTATGCTGTTTTAAAAACGGAAGGGGATGAAATTATTTCATTTCAAGAAAAGCCAACATACACTTACTATTCTAATGCAGGTATTTACTTCATAAAATCAAATCATTTGAAAAACATTCCGCAAAGTGAGTTTTATAATGCGACAGATTTGATTGAAAAACTTATAGGTGAAAATAAAAAAGTAATTTATTACCCAATAGTCAATTACTGGCTAGATATTGGTAAACATGAAGATTATGAAAAGGCGCAGGAAGATGTTAAACATATTCAGTTTTAATGGATAAGTTTAGAATTATTTTGTGAAGTGTCTTTATCTAATACCGGCAAGAGGAGGGTCAAAAGGGATTCCAAAAAAAAACATTAAACTATTTAATGGAAAACCACTCATTCATTATTCAATTGAAATTGCAAAAAAGCTTACTCACAGCAAAGACATTTGTGTCTCGACTGATAGTGAAGAAATTAAAACAATAGCTGAACAAACAGGAATTAACGTTCCGTTTATTAGACCTGCAGATTTAGCAACAGATAAAGCGGGATCAAGCAATGTGATAAAACATGCTGTAGAGTTTTATAAAGCTGGAGGGGTCAATTATGATGCAGTAATTTTGCTGCAACCAACGTCACCTTTTAGGTTAATAAAACATGTAAAGGAGGCTATAACAATTTTTGATGATGATTTAGATATGGTTTGTAGTGT
>Ga0055584_100001698_pt1 | contig 21588 bp, 25 predicted proteins | sample OSDHelmetaG_FD_58716 | JGI IMG/M metagenome (GOLD analysis project Ga0055584, IMG submission 58716) | Pelagic marine sediment microbial communities from the LTER site Helgoland, North Sea, for post-phytoplankton bloom and carbon turnover... | ecosystem: Environmental > Aquatic > Marine >...
CGTCTTGCGCGAAAGATAAACAGGATTGCTTGGGCGTGACAACGCCTCTTGCCTGTATGCCCCACGGAACTACGACGGATCACAACACGGTGCAACCGAGAATACACTTTTTGACCGATAGAATGTGCGCGATCGCTCGCTTCACGACAGAGAAAATGGCCGTAAACGCCTTTGTTTTAGAGGGTTTTCTGGCTTTGGCCGGACTCAGCGGGTGCGCGATAGACCCCTTCATCGATGGCCGACGGGAAGCCGGTTCGAGCCGCTCCGTTGGGCGATCAACAGCGAACACGGTGGCGATTTGCTACAATAGCCGCTCCACCACACCGGCCGCTGTGATGCAAATGGCCGAATCCGAATGCGCAAAAACGGACCGAGTGCCACGTTTTGATCGGGAAGACGTCTTATCCTGCTCGATCTCAAACCCAACCCGCGCCTATTTTAAGTGCGTGTCGCCGACGCCATAGCCCACATTGATACGAGGGACATCGCCATGAGTCATAGAAACAAGCGGATACCGCTTTCCCGGGTTTTGGCTACAATCGGAGCCGTCGCGGCTTGCTGGGCCGTCACCGACAGCTTGGCAGAAGACGCACAAGCCCCATCTCAAACCTGCACAGAAGGCGGCTATATGCTGGTCATGGGTGGCATTAAGGACCAATCCACGGTGCCCGATGCAGAGTTAGCCCGCAGCTATGGCCCCGCCGTCTGGAGTTTGGTGGAAAGTTATGACGCTTTCTACGTGCTCCGCGCCACACCAGACGAAGTATACGAAGGGGACTGGCCCGACTGGAAAGCGGCAGTGATTTCAAAATGGCCCTGCCGGGAAACAGGCTCTGAATTTTGGAATTCAGATTCTTATCAGAACGACGTGAAGCCGCGCCGTAAGAACGCTGGGGTTTATGATGTCGGCATGTTTAATCCGGCACGGGCTTTCCCCCCTGCAAAAACCCAAGACCTGGTGCCTGACTCGTGCAGCGCGCCCTACCTCGTGCTCATTCTGTCAAAGGTGACGGATGCCGAGGCTTACGGACAGTATGGCAAAGCCCTTGGCGAAACCGGCGTCGCGCGCCGGGCAGGACTCAATATGCTCTTCACCGGCCAACCAAAAGAAGTGCTCGAAGGCACATGGCCAGAGGGCACGAACGCCTTAATTTCTGTCTATCCCTGCCGGGCAGCCTGGGATGCCTTTTACAGCGGTGAGCCCTACGAATCGGACATCAAACCACTCAGAAAAGATGCGGGCGACTTTACCATCGTCGGCTTCACACCCGAGCGCGTGGAGTAATTTTTTGGACCGGCACACCCCCGATCAACTCATCCATATTATTTGCGGATCGACCGGTGCGGGCAAGTCGACCTATGCGCTTGATCTGTGCAGCGCGATTGACGGTGTGCACTTCTCAATAGACGAATGGATGGTCACTCTGTTTTGGGACGACAGCCCCGACCCCATAGAGTCCGAATGGACGATGGAACGGATCAATCGTTGCGAAACAGAGATTTGGGCCATGGCTTTGCAACTGACACAGTATCGTGTTCCATCGGTTTTGGACCTTGGATTCACGACAAAGGACCATCGTGCCAAGTTCGCGGAACTGGCCAAAGAAGCTGAGCTTGATGTGCAATTGCATTTCTTGGATTTACCCCAGCCCGAGCGCTGGGAGCGGGTACAGCAACGCAACAAGAAGAAGGGCAGCACCTTTCAGCTAGAAGTCGACCGCGAGATGTTCAACTTTGTCGAAGACATGTGGGAGCCGCCGGAAGCCGATGAAATGACAGCCCTCAACGGCGTTCGAGTGACGGAGTAAGCAGCCTCCCTAGCTCTCCATCAACGATGCGATGGCGTTATCCATATCACCACCGCGCTTACGCAAACCTTCAATGACACCCGCTTTATGTTTGCCCGGGTGGTTCTGAGACAACTTGGCTTTGGCTTCCAGTTTTGCAATCGGCATGGTCAGGCCAACGATTCCGCCCATCATGCGCTTATGGAAATCAGGATCCACTTTGTCAGATGTCCACGGCGGTTTGGGCGCGAGGTGCGCTTCTTCTTGAGCCGCCAGCGCATCGATATGGGCTGCGTTGTGGTCTTCTGAAATCACCGACGGCGAGCCAGTCGCGTGGACGGCAACATAGTTCCAAGTGGGAACAAGGTTTTTACCTTCATACCAATCCGCTGAGATATACGCGTGCGGCCCTGAAAAAATAACCACGGCCTCTTGAGTACCGTCAAACGCGTTCCAAATGGGGTTTTGTTTAGCGGTATGAAAATGCAGCTGGCCATAGTCGCCCGCGTCGCGATCCAAAATGACAGGGATATGGGCTACCTCAAGGCCACCGTCGTGCGACACACACACGATGGCGAAGGGATACGCTGCGATGACATCGTGTGCGGTCTTAAGATCGTTTTCTTGAAAGTGCTTTGGCGTGTACATCGCCTGCTCCTATGAAAGAAAAAAGGCCGCCGGTGGAAACCGACGGCCTTTCTTAAAAAGAAAAGATGCGGTTCCGGTTAGCCCAGACGCTCCATCATTTTGGATTTGATATCTGCAATGGCCTTGGCCGGGTTGAGACCCTTTGGGCAGGCATTCGTGCAGTTCATAATCGTATGGCAGCGATACAGACGGAATGGGTCTTCCAACTCGTCCAAACGTTCGCCCGTTGCTTCGTCACGGCTGTCGTTAATCCAGCGCGCCGCTTGCAACAGCACGGCTGGGCCGAGATAGCGATCACCATTCCACCAATAGCTTGGGCAACTGGTGGTGCAACAGAAACATAAAATGCATTCCCACAGACCATCGAGCTTGGCGCGTTCTTCAGGAGACTGTTTGCGTTCTCCATTGGGTGGCGGTGGCGTGTCAGCCTTTATCCACGGCTCGATCGAGGTGAGCTGGGCGTAGATGTGATTGACGTCAGGAACCAGATCTTTGACCACTGGCAAATGCGGCAACGGATAGACTTTGACGTCACTCTTGCACTCTTCGATTGGCTTCAAGCAGGCCAGCGTGTTGCGGCCATCAATATTCATAGCGCAGGACCCACAGATGCCTTCACGACAAGATCGACGCAACGTTAGCGTTGAATCCATCTCGTCCTTAATTTTAAGGAGCGCGTCCAACACCATGGGACCACAGCTATCCATATCGACTTCATAGGAATCCAGCTGCGGATTACTTTCCGTATCCGGGTCATAGCGATAGACCGAAAACGTCCGGGTGTTTGTCGCACCTTCAGGCTTGGGATGCTTCGTGCCCTTTTTGACCTTAGAGTTCTTCGGTAGGGTAAATTCAACCATCGATACTACTCCTAATACACCCGAGCTTTCGGCTCGATGTACGCAACATCTTCAGACAGGGTGTACGTGTGGACTGGTCGATAATCGAGATCGATAGACCAGTCTTCTTTCAAGTACGCCAGCGTATGCTTCATCCAGTTCTCATCATCGCGATCTGGATAATCTTCATGAGCATGAGCGCCGCGGCTTTCATGCCGTGCTTCAGCACCAACGATGGTGGATAGGGCACAGGCCATCAAATTTTCGAGCTCAAGCGCTTCGATGAGATCGGTATTAAAGATGAGGCTGCGATCAGAGACCTTAAGGTCGGAAATAGATTTCGCAATCGCATCCAACTTATCGCAACCTTCCTTGAGCGTCTTGGACGTCCGGAAGACCGCCGCATCGTTCTGCATCGCGTGCTGCATCTTGCCGCGAATTTCAGAGGTCGTTGATCCACCGTCGGCATTGCGCGTTTTATCAAGGCGGCCCAATGCATAATCAGCAGAGTCTTTAGGGAGGTCTGGCAGAGGCGCGCCCGGTTTCATGATGTCTGCACATCGCAAAGCGGCCGCGCGGCCAAAGACGACGATGTCTAACAGCGAGTTAGTGCCAAGACGGTTGGCCCCGTGCACGGAAACGCTGGCGCATTCCCCAACGGCCATAAGGCCTGGCATCACCGCGTCTGGGTCGTCTGCCGTCGGGCACATGACTTCGCCGAGGTAATTGGTTGGGATGCCACCCATGTTGTAGTGAACCGTCGGCAGCACTGGAATGGGATCCTTGGTGGCATCGATGCCAGCAAAAATCTTTGCTGTTTCGGTGATGCCCGGGAGACGTTCCCACAAGACGTCCGACCCCAAGTGCTCAAGGTGGAGCAAAATATGATCGTTGTTGTTGCCGACGCCACGCTGTTCACGAATTTCCATAGTCATGGCGCGGGAGACAACATCGCGAGACGCCAAGTCTTTCGCCGTTGGCGCATAACGCTCCATGAAGCGATCGCCTTCGGAGTTGGTAAGATACCCACCTTCGCCGCGAGCGCCCTCAGTGATCAGCACACCCGCACCGTACACACCCGTCGGGTGGAACTGAACAAACTCCATGTCCTGAAGCGGCAAGCCTGCGCGTGCAACCATGGCATTGCCGTCGCCCGTACACGTGTGCGCAGACGTACAAGAGAAATAGGAACGCCCGTATCCGCCCGTGGCCAACACAACTTGGTTGCCGCGGAAGCGATGAATTTCACCGGTGGCCATATCGATGGCCATCACACCAACGCAACGTCCTTTGTCCATGATCAAATCAATGGCGAAGAACTCAACGAAAAACTCAGCGTTATGCTTCAAGCTCTGTTGATAGAGCGTATGCAAAATCGCGTGGCCTGTGCGGTCAGCCGCGGCGCACGCGCGTTGCACTGGCGCTTCACCAAAGTTGCGCATGTGGCCGCCGAAAGGACGCTGGTAAATTTTACCTTCTGGCGTACGCGAGAAGGGCACGCCGTAATGTTCCAATTCACGCACGGCGGGGATGGCCTCGCGGCACATGTACTCAATAGCGTCTTGGTCACCAAGCCAGTCCGACCCTTTAACGGTGTCGTACATGTGCCATTCCCATTTGTCTTCGGCCATATTGCCGAGTGCAGCGCCAACGCCGCCTTGCGCGGCAACGGTGTGACTGCGGGTTGGGAAAACTTTGGTGATACAGGCGGTCTTGAAGCCTTTCTCAACCATACCGAAGGTGGCACGCAATCCAGCGCCGCCGGCTCCGACAACGATAACATCGTAGTCGTGGTCAATAATGTCGTAGGCAGCCATACGTTTAAGCCCCGAACGCGATTGTAAGAATGGAAACGATGGAGAGAGTCGCCAAGCCGTAGCAGGCAAACTTAACCAGGATATTTAGCGTCACACGCCAGCCGTGGTGGCTGACATAATCTTCAATAACCACCTGCATACCGAGTTGTGCGTGATGGAATGCGACGCCAAGGAAAAGGATCATCACTGTGGCGTTGATCGGCTGACCGAACCACAAGATGAAAGCATCATAGCCAGATCCCGACAGGGCAACGATTGAAGCGACGAGCCACATCGTTAAGGGGATCAGCGCAATAGCCGTAAGTCGTTGCACCCACCAATGGTGGGTGCCTTCCTTCGCAGACCCCAAGCCGCGTGCGCGACCAAGAGGAGAGCGAAGAGATGAAGAATTCGATGTCATGTTAATCCCCGCCTACAAAACCATGACCCATGTCGCTGCAGTCATAGCAGCGGCACCGATCAAAACGATTACGTCGGCTCGTCGAGTCTCGTGGAGTTCGAAATACCGTCCAAAATCCCAGAACAAGTGACGCAAGCCGTTACAAAGGTGAAAAAACAGCGCAAAGGAAAACCCGAGCAACAGGATTAACCCAATCCACGAGCCTAAGAAGGCCTGGGCCTGATCAAATTCCGGTTTGCCGTAGGCTGCAGCCGTGATCCACCAGGTCAGCAGGAGTGTGCCAAAGGTGAGACCAACGCCAGTAATGCGATGGGTGATAGACATGAGCGCCGTCAGCGGCAGGCGATAAACCTGCAGGTGCGGCGAAAGAGGTCGGTTTTGAGTCGCCATAATCGGCCAATGCCTTTTGTTTTCAAGGGGTTCATACCCCGGAACGGCACGGAAGTGCAGTGCGTCATTCCTACTCCCGGCCCTGCATCAAGTCAACGCAACGCGCGGTTTTGCTGGTTTTATCCAATATTCCAGAATCGGTTGCGCCCAGCCAACGGGCGCGCGACCATGCAGGCCGCTTTTCAATCAGAACGGCCATAGAAAATAGGGTTTCGGGACGATAAATGGCTCAAAACAAGGCTTTTTTACAGAGAATGACGCTCCCGAGACGGGCGCTAATTGGAGGCCTCGCCAGCGCCACAGTGATTGGAAGCCCCCCTTTGCAAGCGGTGCCGATGTCGCGGATAGCTCGAATATCGTGCGAGCGATAGACGCCACCTACGACATGACCGTGATCTCGACAGGCGAAATCTTTGGACACGAGCATTGGTCACTTTATGTCCATCCAGACGGCAGCCGGACCATCTCTGTGCGGATGATCAACAATCAATTCAATTTGTTCCGCACAATCGTCCACCGCGTCGATAAACAGTTCCGGCCTTTGGAATGTCAGTTGCTGTATTATCGTGACGGCAAAAAAATGGGATCGGCCTGGTTTCAAGTCGACGGGCACACTCTGCACGCCGAAGCTAACCTGCCGAGCGGACGATTAACGCACACAGTGGATGTGCCAGAACAGTTTTCCATGGTGAATCATGCCGCCGCCGCAGAGGGTTGGCATTTTTGGTACTGCCCGAAAGACAACGCGCCACATCAGGCGACGCTCTATAATCTTCGAGTCGACGCGACGACATCGGAAGCCGTGCTCGGTCGTGTGCACACGCGGACCATTCAGCATCTGGGCTCGGACGATATCGAAACACCCGCCGGGACCTTTGCCAGCGACCACTACGCATTCGGAGGCCCATCACGTATTTGGGTGCATGGCGAAGACCGCATGCCTGTGCGGTTGCGGTTTGAAGCCGCAGATACGGAATTTGTTCTTTCAAAGTGGCAGCCCATCGCCTGACCCTAAGATCACCTAACGAAGGACTTCATGATGACAAAGTTTGTCGCAACGATCTTTACTGTAAGCACACTCCTTTGGAGCACTCTCAGCGTTGCCCAATCCGGCGACACAGACGGACCCAACGCCAACATCCTGCGGTGGGCCTCAGGCACCTACGCCTACACAACATTGAGCGACCCCCGCGACAGAGGGTGGGAACGCTTCCACATGAACGTCTACGCGGATGGGTCGCGGACCATGAATATGTGGCATGATCTGAAAGCCCGAAGCGCGCAGTTCACCGTCATCCATCGGGTAGAGGCGAATTTCAGACCAATCGAGACCTTCGTTTCTTATTGGGTCGCCAATGGCTTTAAGGGCTCGACGCTCATTCGTATCGACGGCGACACCTTAACCGCCAGCGCCAGTGGACCGGCAGGTCAGCACGATCAAACTATACCCGTGCCTGATGTTTTTTCCGTTGGCACCCACCCCGTATCAGCCGACGGTTGGCACTTGTGGTCTGACAACGGTGAATCCGGGGTCGATCAATCCTCGAAAATCTACAGCATGGAAGCATCGGCCGACGTCACCAAACCGCCCTTGGGGACGGTTAGAGACTTAGCCTTCAAACGCATCGGCGAAGAAACGATCACGGTTCCCGCAGGAACTTTCGACACCATTCATTACGATCTATCGGGCAGTCAGGTTTGGATTACCAAGGAAGATCGCTTGATGGTTCGCATGATCAATGAACGCTTTGATCGCGATTACGTCCTCACGGAATTCGACAACGAAAATTACGGAGAAGCACGATGAAATTGGGGGCGCTATCGAAAACCGTCTTCGCAACATACGCGGTTCTTTTTTCGGGGACTGCATTCGCTGCGGAGCTTGGGCAAAACCCCAACGTCACGCGTTGGAGTGAAGGCACCATCGTCTATCGCACCATCGAGACCCAAAGGGTGCGCGCCCATGAGTCGTGGCGCCTGACGGCTCACCCCGATGGATCGCGAACCATTCGATCGTTTGTCGACAATTTCGATGCAGAATCTCAACTCAACATGATCCATCGGGTGGCCAAAGATTTCCGCCCCCTGGAGAGCCTGGTGACCTACTGGAGCAAGGGAAACTATAGGGGCTCCGGAATGTTCTCGGTCGACGGACCGACCCTGACTGCGACCTTGAGTGGCCCACAGGGCCCGCTGATGGAAACAGTTGATGTGCCAGAGAAATTTTCCATGGTGCCGCATCCCCTGGCTACCGATAGCTGGCACACCTGGTACTTTGATAAAGCAAAAGGCGGGGCCCAAACGACAACCCTTTACAATGTGCAAATTGCAGCGCCGAGCGACACGCCTGCCCTAGGCCGTCTTGAAAATGGCACGATGACGTTTGAGGGCGTGGAAGAGGTGACTGTTCCAGCCGGCACGTTTACGACGGACCACTACACGATGAATGATAGCATTCACATTTGGGTTAGTGGCCCAGACAATATGATGGTGCGATACGCCATGCCGACTCGCGATCTAGAATATGTACTGACTTCTTTAAAAACCGGAGCGACCAAATGATCTATAGAATTTTCGCGCTCGCGGTTTTGCTTGGTGGCTTTGGCTCATTTGGCGCACAGGCAGACAACGCAAACATCGTTCGTACAGCGACAGGCGAATACAGTTACATCAACCAGGACACCGATGAAATCGTTGGCCACGAAAATTGGTCGCTGTTGATTGATCGGGATGGCAGCCGGACATTTACCATTGCACAACGATGGGATGAACGAGATTACGTCACACGAACCATCCTTCGCCTTGACGCCAATCTGCGACCCATTGAAACCTACCAAACACGATGGGATGACAAAGGCTGGGCGTCTTCCGGTGTTTACACTGTCGTGGAAAACACCGTCACTGCCGTCGTAACGGGCAGAGGGGGCCGCGCAACACAGACCCTCGAAGTCCCTGAAGCTTTTTCGATGGTCCCGCACCCTCTAACGACGGACGGTCTCCATTTTTGGTACGTCGACGCGCCCGTCGGCGAGACCATTAAAGGCACGGTCTACAACATCAGAAAAAGAGACGAACTCTCCGGCGGAGTCCTCGGCGTTGTGCACACGGTAGATCTCACATTCCTCGGTGAAGACTCCCTAACGACCGAAGCCGGGACCTTTGACACCAAACATTTTAAGATGGGCGAAGATTCAGATTTCTGGATCGATGCGCGCGATGGAGTTTTGGTGCGACTCAGCTACGGACCGGAAGGCACCCGTTACGACCTGACCGCCTATGAACGGAGCGACTGATATGAAAATTCTTACCAGCTTATGTCTACTCTCGTTCTCTCTACAAACTGCTTGGGCAGCAGACAACGTCAACATCACCCGGTGGGCCAAAGGGACCATTGAATACAGGTCGCTCTCAACAGGCGAAGTCTCTGGGTCCGAAGACTGGCATATGACTGTCCACCCCGACGGCTCGCGTACCATGGCTGCCCGAAACCGGCTTGATCAGGCAGGGTTTCAACGACACGTCACATACCGTGTGGCGGAAAATTTTCGGCCCTTGGAAGTGACGTCTGTCTACTGGGTCAAAGGTGAGTGGCGAGGGACCGGGCTATTTTCTATCACCGGCAACCAATTGGACGCATTCGTCAAAACTCCAGACGGACTCATACGACAATCGCGCACCGTTCCTGAGAATTTTTCGATGATTCCGCACCCGCTTTCGACCAACGCTTGGAACAGCTGGTACTACGACAAAGCCAAGGGCGGACCGCAAACCGTGACCGTGTACGACATGGATGCCGGGGCCCAAGCGGTAAGCTCAATGCTGGGGAAGGTGTACGACCAAACCATAGCGTTCATTGGCGAGGAAGAAATGACCACACCAGCCGGAACGTTTACGGTCGACCATTGGCGCGTTGAAGATATCGTCGACCTCTACGTCACTGGGCCAGACGCTTTGATGGTCCGGTTCCAATGGATTCCTGCCGATCGGGACTACGTTTTGACGTCTCTTGAAACGGGCTCGTGAATCGGTCGGCTAATGGTCACCCCACTGAGAACCGAAAGAAATAGGGCCAGCAAAGGCGGTCTCTATAGACTTAACGTCGCCATCATCCGCTATAGTAGGGAAAGAATAATCACCTAATCCTAAGAGGGGTTACGCTATGACTGACGCCGTTGACCACGATCTCAAAGTCAAACACACAAAAGACGAAGCCTCGCGACAAAACTTTGTCGCCGGAATGCGCGGATACGTTCTGAACGACTTATCCGGTCACATGAAAACTGTGTGGGATCGCAAGGTCGAGCCTGCCTTTGAGAAAGCCAATGGTCGAGCACCAAGCGACGGTCCAGAAATTCACAAGACCATCAAATCTGAAACCATCTTCAAATTTTACTCCGCGATGCGGTGCAACACTCAAGAGATGGTATGGCGCTCTGTCATGCCAGCCGTTGAGCGTGAAGGCCGGGATTTATCTCGGCGCGCACAAGTCTTGAGTCAGGCCGGTGACAAAGCGCAAGGAACCGTCGAGACGAATCCTAACTTCGAAGTGCCGCGCTATGTGTCTGAACTCGATGTTCACATGATGCCCGGCAACTATCATGAAGAACGCATCGACTATGACGTGACGCAGGGTGCCGTGTTCGACAACGGGCTAGCCGTTTTCTCATTCGGATTGCTCGGCGACCGAATGGAAGACATTACGGATTCCGTTTCGACATTTTATCAAGCTCACTACCCAGACTCGAAGCCAAAGAAAATTCTCGACCTCGGATGCACCCTCGGTCACTCAACGCTGCCTTGGAAGGCACGTTACCCTGACGCCGAGGTGCACGGTGTTGATGTCGGCGGACCTTGTGTGCGCTATGCCCATGCCCGAGCGCAATCATATGGCGTCGATGCGCACTTCCATCAAATGGATGCCGAGCATACGGACTTTGAAGATGAATCTTTCGACATCGTTTACTCGTGCATGTTCCTGCATGAAGTGCCGCTCAAAAATATCAAAGGTGTTTTCAAAGAAGCCCATCGTCTTTTGAAACCAGGCGGCGTGATGCTGCATTACGAGCTGCCACCGAATACGATGACGTCGCCCTATGACGGCTTCTACTTGGACTGGGATTCTTATTACAACAAAGAGCCGTTCTATAAGGCATTCCGTGATGCAGATGCGAAAGCGGAAATTGAAGATGCCGGGTTTGAGAAAGACAGCTTCTTTGAGCATGTCGCTCCCAGCCGCAACCTTTATGGCCACGACGCCCTCATGGAAGCCGCGCAACAAGACGGCGCGAAAAACGATAGCCGTGTTGGCCGCTTCGGTGATGGTGTGATGTGGTACTTCTTCGGAGCGCGCAAATAATGCCAGACGATTCAGCTAACGCTGAGAGCACACCGCTCCGGTACAGCGTAAAAGGCAAACGCATGCGATTTTTCGACGCACAAGGCGTCGACGAGCTCGTAGCAATTTGCATGGGCATGGCGCAAGAAATGTGGGTCATAAAAGAACGACAAGCGGCGCTGGAGTCCGTTGCCGCCGAAAAGGGTGTCGTGCTCCCCGATGACATTGAGGGTCACGCCTTCTCTCCAGATCAACGCGCAGCGCTAGATGCGGAGAAACAGGGTTTTATTGACCGCATCTTCTTTACGCTACGGGAAGAGGCAGAATCGCTCGCGGCTGAGCCCGAAGAAGAGCCCCCTGCGCCATCCATGCCGTAACACCCGCCGCGCACATACATCCCATATACGATAGGAATTCCGGTGACTGATCACGCGCATGTAGAGGGAGGTACACCGGCTCCATCAAAATTATCGGTTCCATTCCAACTTGGGTTTGGGGCGGGCCAAATCGGCGGCTCAATTCTCGCTAACACCCCAGCACTGATCCTGCTGTTTTTCATGACCGACGTTTTGGCCATTCCACCTGCATTGGCTGGACTCGCTGTTTTTATTCCAAAGATCTGGGTCATCGTTTTTGATCCTCTGATGGGGCGCATCTCAGACCACACCAATAGTCGTTGGGGACGCCGACGCCCCTACCTCCTAGCTGGTGCCCTGGGTTGCGGGGCGGGATTCTATTTTCTCTTTGATGTTCCCACCCTCGATACCGTTACGGCACGGTTCATCTACATGACGGTCATGTTCACCCTGGTCTCGACCGCGTTCTCCATATTCTCGGTCCCCTATTTGGCAAAAGCTGGTGAGTTGGCGCCAGACTACAAAGGCCGCACGACAATCATGGCGTACCGCATGGCCTTTCAATCAATTGGGATTCTGATCGGCATCGGCCTCGTCCAATACTTGGTGCTATGGGGCGGTGGCGGATTGGCTGGGTACACTTTTATGGGCGCCGTTCTTAGCGTTATCTGCATGGTGACAATGTTGTCGCCCTTCTTCGCTTCCCGCAACGTCCCAACCGAAGCCGCAGTCGTGACACGGATTCCATTTCGTGAGCAAATGCGGACAGCGCTGGACAACAAGCCCTACCTTATTATTGCCGCGGCGGTGATGCTCTATTGGGTTGCAGCAAGCTGTGTCTACGCCGGACTTCCGTACATGTTCACGTATATCGTGCAGGGATCACCGGGCCTGTTTTTCGACCTCGCGCTCTACATGACCATTGCGGCGTTTGTTGCCATTCCTGGTTGGACATGGCTGGCCGGCCGAATCGGTAAAAAGCCGACCTATTATATTTCCACTCTCGCCTATTGCCTGACCGTGTTGTCGTGGATTCCAGCCGCGCCAAATGAGGATTTTCTTATCGTCCTGCGGGGAATTTTTATCGGCTTAACCAACACAGGCCTGCTCATGACGGCCGTTGCCATGCTGCCTGACACCATAGAATACGACCGCATCAAAACAGGGCTGCGGCGTGAAGGCATCTTCTCGGGGTTTTGGATGGCGATCGAAAAAGGCGGCAACGCTATGGGCGCTCTTGTTGTGGGATTGGTGCTATCGCTTATGGGTTTTGTGGAGTCGTCAGGCGGCGCACCCGTGGAGCAAACCGATGCCGCGATCACAGGAATTTTGATCGCTTTCTCAGGCGTTCCCGTCCTGCTGATGCTCGCAGGCCTGATTATATTGAAAGCCTATCGCTTAGACGAGGACAGCCTGCAGGCTATGAAAGATGCCGCAAAGCCCTAGACGTCAGACTCAGGAACGCCAGACCATTTCTCCGGCTTGTCTTCACAGCTAAGGTCCCATTCGATCAAGTTGACCAAAACGCCATCTGGATCTCTAAAGATCATTTCGCGCTGTTTGACGAAACCGCGAATCCTCAACGGCGCTGCCGGACTCACAATCGTATGCCCCCCAGCCTCAAGTTTAGCCGTCACCACATCAAGATCATCGCAATAAAAAACGATGCAAACTTCCCCGCGGTTCATCCCGGTGCTGGCCCGTGTAATCGGCTCGGGCTGAGGTTTGGTTAATTCGAACAAACCGACCATGCCGTATTCGGGCTGACCGGTCCGCTTGAGAATGCAGGCACGGGTGTGGGTCGAGTCCGGCACCGCCAAAACTTCGGCGATATTACCCTCACTCAACTCGCCTTCCACGAACACGTCATCAAGCCCAAGAACATCCTCGTAAAATGCGCGGCTGACATCCAAGTCAGACACCATCAAGGCGGCACGAATCATAGGACTAAAGTTGGGCATCTGTTTTCTCCGACAGTTATGCGGCGGCAGTCCGCTTGAGGCCAAAGGCTTCCGAGACCAATTCATAAGATTTTATACGGGCTTGAAAATCGTGCGTGATGGTAACAATCATCATTTCATCTACGCCGCAGCGCGTCGCGAGATTTTCCAGCTCCTCTTTCACTTTGTCCGGCGGGCCCACCAGACCCGTGCGCTCAGCAGAGTCTGCGATGTGCCGCTCACGATCCGTATACGGATAGGCCAGCGCCTCTTCGGGTGTGGGATAGGGGCCTAACTCGCCCTTGGTGAGCTGAAGACGCCAAAGCTTGCGACTCAAAGCGAGGTGATCTGCTTCTTCCTGTGTTTCAGCGCAAACAACGCCCACGCACATGGTCGCGCTAGGTTCGGACAGAACATCAGACGGCTCAAAGGTGTCGCGATAGAGGCCGATGATGTCTTCAGCCCCCTCCGGATGAATGAAATGGGCAAAAGAATACGGAAGACCAAACTTAGCGGCCATCTTGGCGCTTTCATCGGAAGACCCTAGCAACCACATTTGCGGTGGGACATCTGGTTTGGGCATGATTTTTACGTTAGACAGCGCCGGGTTTGCCAGCTCGCCCCCATGAAGGAACGCTTTCAGGTCGATAATTTTCGTCGGGTAATACTCGACACCTATCTCAGAGCCGTAGGCCATACCCAAAGTGGTTAACTGATCCCCTCCTGGCGCGCGGCCAAGACCAACATCAATACGATCAGGATACATGGTCGCGAGAAGTGAAAAGTTCTCGGCGACTTTGAGCGGACTGTAATGACTCAACATTACGCCGCCAGACCCGACTCGCATGTGAGACGTGACGGCAGCCACCCGGGCAATAAGAATCTCAGGCGAGCAACCGGCTAGGCCTTCCGTTCCATGATGCTCTGCCAACCAATACCGGTGATAGCCAAGATTTTCGGTGGCGCGCGCCAGTTCCAAAGTCTCATTAATAGCCTGCGCAGCGGTGCCGCCAGACCGAATTGGTGTTTGATCGAGAACACTGAGGGTGAGCATGTCGTGAATCCGCCTAATCTTGTGAAAGCGCTGCGATCATATCGGCCTTAGCAAGGAGGCGCTTTGCTTCCGCCACATGAAGAACCTCGATCAGACGGCCATCAAGAGTCGTGACACCAGCGCCCTGCGCATCCGCTTCTTCATGTGCCGCAATCAGCCGTCGCGCGTATTCAATGTCGTCCTGACTTGGCGCGTAGGCCCTATTGGCACCGTCTATCTGTTTTGGGTGAATCAAGGTTTTGCCATCAAACCCGAGGTCATGCCCTTGTCGACATGCCGCTTCAAACCCGACTTCGTCATTGAGTTCAACATGAACGCCATCGAGAACAATCAATCCATTGGCTCGTGCCGCGAGAATAACCATCTGCATCGCAACAAGCATAGGCGCCCGGTCCGCCGGGTGAGCGCAGTGCAGGTCTTTGGATAGATCGGCCGTGCCGACGCACATCCCCGCAAGACGCTTTGACGATTGTGCAATCGCGTCAGCAGAAAGAATGCCGCGTGGCGTTTCCATCATGGCCCAAACCGGAAAGTCTTCGGCCGCGCCTGCACGCGTCAAAAGCGAGTCGACGTCAGCAACATATTGAACAGTGGATACCTTGGGTACGACAACGCCCTGGGCCTTGGACTGGGCTACCGCCCTCAAATCGTCCGCGCCCCAAGATGTATCGAGTCCATTGACCCGAATCATCAACTCCCGTTGGCCATAGTCCCCTGAGTTGACGGCGGCGACGGCAGCTTCTCGAGCCGCACTCTTTGCATCGGACGCGACAGCATCTTCGAGATCAAAGATCAGCATATCGGCTTGGAGTGCCTTGGCCTTCTCCAGTGCCCTCGGATTAGATGCAGGCATGTACAGTGCACTGCGGCGGGGTCTATCAACGGCAGTCATCGCGCGGCGGATCCTTAAACCATTCAAATTTTTTCGTGTCGTCGGTATAGCGCTGGGCCAGAGCGCAAACAAGGCAAGGCTAGTGGTGCAGCCTGTCCCGATATACAGTGGTTAGACTAACCCGTTCTCAGACAAGAGTTCTCCCATGAGCCAATCCGGGCCTGGTCCTGGCATCTCAAATCTGCGGTTTCTGCTCGTTGATGACCATCCTCAAATTAGGTTGCTCGTCCGCACCATTCTGCATGCGCTCGGCGCACGGGACATGATTGAAGCCTCTGATGGTGGAGAGGGTTTGAAAATGGCGACAAGTTCTCAACCAGACATCGTCATTACAGACTGGGCCATGGAGCCGATGAGCGGCGTGGAAATGGTTAAGACGATGCGCGAATCACACGACAACGCCATAAAGTATATGCCGGTGATTATGCTAACGGGGTTTTCCGAACGCGGGCGAATCATGGCGGCCCGTGATAGCGGCATCAACGAGTACCTTCTCAAGCCGGTTTCACCAACGTCGCTCTACAGCCGCATTCGTTCAGTCATCGAACAGCCAAGGCGGTTTGTGAAAACGTCCGTTTACTTCGGACCAGACCGCCGCCGCGGCAAAGAGAAATTCGATGGTAACGATAAGCGCGGCACTGAAGAGACCGGCGCCTCCGTCGATCTGTCTGTGCAAATGACCCAAAGTGAAATTGAAGAACAGTATTTTATGCCAACAGAATCTGGCTCAACCGCATCCGCTGAACAGTATGTCTCGCCAGGGATTCGACGCGCACAGGAAATGGCCAAGAAAAACCGCCGGTAATCGAAATTGGTCTCTCATCCATGAATGAACTTTTAAGCGGGACCTTGATTGGACTCGCACTGGCTGCCCCTGTTGGGCCCGTTGGCATTTTGTGCATTCGCCTTGCCCTTACCCAAGGGCGCTGGGCGTCTGCTGCAGCCGGCCTGGGCGCCGCAGTCGCAGATGCCATATTTGGAGCATTGGCAGGGTTGGGGCTGATCCTCGTTCAGAATTTCATCGCCGAAAACCAGATAGCGCTTGGTTTAATCGGCGGGTCGATTGTCATAGGTCTCGGCATCTCGACGTTGCGGACATCGATAATGTTTGACGACAGACCCGTTACCCTCATGTCATTGAGTAAAGATTTCGCGACAACGTTCTCGATAGCGATCACCAATCCGGCGACCATGGTCGCTGCCTTTGGCCTTGTCGCAGCTATCGGTCCGATTGATCTAGAGGGTGGCTCATACGCCGGCGCACGCTTGGTGACAGGTGTGTTTTTAGGGTCGGCGTTGTGGTGGCTCGCCCTTGCCAGCGCCGCAATAGCGTTGCGCCAACGCATCGCCAAAAACTTGGCGTGGATTAACAAATTATCTGGCGGATTGTTTATCGCGTTCGGCGCCGTTGTTTTGGCACGAGCCGTGGCCGGCGGATCCTGATAGAATCCGCCGAACAGGCCACTTTATCCTTTAACGCTGAGATGATCGCGAACGAGAAGTTCTGCGATCTGAACAGCATTCAAGGCTGCACCCTTGCGCAAGTTGTCAGACACACACCAAAACGACAGACCATTATCGATCGTTGCGTCAGACCGAATCCGTGACACATACACGGCGTCTTCACCGGGCACTTCTGCAGGCGTCACGTAACCTTCTTTGATGCGGTGATCGACAACCGAGACGCCTTCTGCTTTTTGCAGAATCTTGCGAGCCTCTTTGTCGTCAATGGGTTTTTCCGTTTCGATATTCACGTATTCAGCATGGCCAATAAATGTAGGGACCCGCGCACAGTTAGCGTGGACTTTAATTTTGGGGTCGAGAATCTTCTTTGTCTCGACCATCATTTTCCATTCTTCTTTGGTTGCGCCATCATCCATGAACGTATCGATTTGCGGGATAACATTGAACGCGATCTGTTTCGGGAAAACCTCTTGGCTCTCAGACGTCACCTGATTGACGTAGATTCCCTTCGTCTGATTGAACAATTCGTCCATGCCGTCTTTTCCAGCGCCAGACGTCGACTGATACGTGGATACAACAATACGCTTGATACCAAATGCGTCGTGCAAAGGCTTAAGCGCGACAACCATTTGAATAGTTGAGCAATTTGGGTTGGCGATGATCCCTTTCTTCTTGTAGCCGATAATCGCTTCCGGATTCACTTCGGGTACGATCAACGGGACATCAGGGTCCATGCGGAAATGGGACGTATTGTCGATCACAATAGCGCCAGCCTCGACTGCTCGAGGACTGTGTTCTGCGGAAACCTTTGCGCCTGGTGAAGACAACACGATGTCGACGCCGGCAAAATCAAACCCTTCCAGATTTTGGACTGGAATGACATCGTCTTCGCCATAAGACACATCAGAGCCAACAGACCGCTTAGAGGCCAGAGCAATAATCTTATCCGCTGGGAACTGACGCTCCCACAGAGTATTCAGAACCTCGCGTCCGACATTCCCCGTGGCACCAACCACGGCAACCGTATAGCCCGCACTGTTCTCACGTCTGTTTGGATCGTCTAACATAGTCTTGCTCACTGTTATCACCCGATGGTTTAATTTTGCACCAGAAGGGCTTGCGTTTGGGGCGCCTCAATAGCGCCAACGCCCTAAAAACACAAGCAAACCCTGGGCGAACGGCTCAACAAGCCCTGATATGGGCTCTGACACAGACTCGGACAAGGACATGGCGAGGACCCTAAGAACGTATCCTGCTTTCTGGTCTTATTACCTACGGGAACATCGCAAACCTGCGACCCGTGGCCTGCACTACCTGGGCTCTGCCTTGGCCTTGGGGTTTTTCGCCATAGGCGTTTCTGTTGAGCCAGGTCTGCTGTTTTTTATTCCAATCGCCGGATATGGGTTTGCTTGGCTCGGCCATTTGTTAGTCGAGAAGAATAAGCCAGCGACATTCAGCTATCCCCTTTGGTCGCTCTACAGCGACTTCCGGATGTTTGGCTTATGGATTACGGGACGTCTCAAACCGCATTTAAAGAGAGCCGGCGTGCTCGACCAAGCCTAACCTGCGAGGGCTGCCATCTCTTCGAGTACCGCGTCGCCCATTTGGGTGGTGCCAACAGCGGCAACACCATCAGCGACAATATCACCGGTGCGGATGTTTTTACTCAACACGGCTTCGACCGCATTCTCGACCAGGTCCGCTTCCTTCGCCATATCGAAAGAGTAGCGCAACATCATTGAGGTCGAGAGAATCTGTGCCAGCGGGTTGCCCAGGTTCTGCCCAGCGATATCCGGAGCCGAACCATGGACTGGCTCATACAACCCGGGTTGGCGACCATCTTCTGCGACAGCGCCGAAGCTAGCTGACGGCAACATACCGAGAGACCCGGTCAGCATGGCTGCCAAGTCAGATAGAATGTCACCGAAGAGATTGTCAGTCAGGATCACGTCGAATTGCTTTGGTGTTCGCACCAACTGCATGGCGCAATTATCGACAAACATATGACTCAGTTCGACATCGGTGTACGATTCGTCGCGCAGCGTCGTTGTCACATCGCGCCAAACCACACCACTTTCCATAACGTTAGCCTTGTCGACAGAACACACACGACTATCTCTCTTGCGCGCCAAATCAAACGCAACATGCGCGATGCGGAGTATTTCATCAGTTGCATACGCTTGCGTGTTGTACCCACGCTGACCACCATCTGGCAGCTCTTCAATCCCGCGCGGCTCGCCAAAATAGATGCCGCCGATTAGCTCGCGAACAATCATGATGTCTAAGCCCTGGACGAGCTCATTCTTCAATGACGAGGCGCCAGCAAGTGCATCGAAAACTATGGCTGGGCGTAAATTCGCGAAAAGACCCATCGCTTTACGTAGACGCAGAAGGCCATTTTCTGGCCGAAGGTCGTAGTCCACGCCATCCCACTTAGGGCCCCCGATTGAGCCGAACAGAACGGCATCGGATGCGTGGGCCAGCTTGATGGTATCCTCTGTGAGCGGTGTTCCGTGTGCATCATAGGATGCGCCACCAACCAAACCCTCTTCAAACTCGAAGGATGCCGCACCGGTTTTATTCAGCCAATCGAGCACACGGCGCGCCTGCACCATGACTTCAGGGCCGATGCAATCGCCGGCGAGAACGAGGATCTTCTTTGTGGTCATAACGGCTACCCGTGGGCTCCCTGGGGCTTACGTGTAAAGCCAGGGCTGGCTGGCCTGTTGCTTGGCTTCGAAAGCCTTGATCTTACCGACATGCTGCAACGTCAGCGCAATATCATCGAGGCCATTCAGTAAATTATGGCGACGGGTTGCGTCCAATTCGAACGGCGTAACCGAGCCATCGGGGGCTGTGATTTGCATGTTCTCAAGATCGACACTGAAATCACTACCGTCGGCCTGAACTGTTAGTGCTTCGACCTGAGCTTCAGGCAACGTGATGCACAAAATGCCGTTCTTGAAACAGTTATTGTAGAAAATATCGGCGAAGCTTGGCGCAATGACGCAACGAAATCCGAAATCCAGCAAACCCCAGGGGGCATGTTCACGCGAGGAACCGCAACCAAAGTTTTTGCCTGCAAGTAGAATTTTAGAATTACGGAATGCATCCTGATTAAGAATGAACTCAGGACGCTCGGCTTCATTTTCATCATAACGCATATCGTAGAAAACGGAGATACCGAGTCCTGTGCGTTTAATCGTTTTCAAAAACTGCTTCGGCATCATCATGTCTGTGTCGACATTGACCATCGGCATTGGTGCAGCAATACCCGTGAGTACAGAAAAATTTTCCATGTCTTAGCCCTTTTTGCCTTTGCCGTTTGCCCAAGCAGAAATAATTGCAAATTCGCCCATGTCATCCATGGCGTTCGCATAGTCTGATGTCAGGGAGTTTTTAATAGCGGCTCCAACGCTTCGTCCTTCGCGCTGAGCTTTCGTCCACAATGCGTCAACATCAACGCGGATCGCGTCGTCAGCATTGGCCCAATCAAGAACGCGGTTCATGAGCTTACCACTTTACGGACGTCGGTGAGATGGCCAGTGATCGCAGCCGCTGCCGCCATTTCTGGGCTAACCAAATGCGTCCGTCCACCGCGGCCCTGGCGGCCTTCAAAATTACGGTTGGATGTGGACGCACAACGCTCGCCGGGCTGCAGAATATCTGGGTTCATGCCAAGGCACATGGAGCAACTAGGCTCACGCCATTGGGCACCTGCCGCCAAGAAAATTTCATCGAGGCCTTCTTCTTCAGCCTGGTACTTAACCAAGCCTGATCCTGGGACAACCAGCATCTCAACGGAGTCCACGACCTTACGGCCTTTAAGAACTTCAGCTGCTGCGCGCAAATCTTCGATCCGCCCGTTGGTGCAGGAGCCGATAAACACTTTATCAACGGGAACACCGTCCAGAGCTTCACCAGCCTCTAGGCCCATGTATTTGAGCGATCGACCAATCCCAGACTTTTTATTCGGATCGTCGAAATCGTCTGGATTGGGAACCAAAGACGTGATCGGCAACACGTCCTCAGGCGACGTGCCCCAAGTTACATGGGGGATGATCTCTTCAGCGTTAATGACAACTTCTTTATCAAAAGTCGCGCCTTCGTCAGTGTTTAAGGTTTGCCAATATTTGACAGCCGCTTCCCACGCATCGCTCTTTGGCGCCCTGGGCTTGCCCTTGAGATATTCGAAGGTCTTTTCATCTGGCGCGATGAGTCCTGCGCGCGCACCACCTTCGATGGTCATGTTGCAAACTGTCATCCGGCCTTCCATGGACAAAGCGGTAAACGCATCGCCTTGGTATTCAATGACATGGCCGGTACCACCGGCTGTCCCGATGCGGCCAATGATCGCCATAATCAGATCTTTAGATGTCGTGCCAACCGGTAGCTTGCCGTCCACGCGGACCAACATGTTTTTCGACTTCTGCATGCTCAGCGTTTGGGTCGCTAAGGTATGCTCGACATCAGATGTGCCGATGCCAAAGGCAAGGGCACCAAAGGCGCCATGGGTTGCCGTGTGGCTATCACCACAGACAATGGTCTTGCCCGGCTGTGTTAGGCCTTGCTCAGGCCCAATGATGTGCACAATGCCCTGACGGATATCGCCCATCGGGATGTACTCAACCCCAAAGTCATCGCTGTTCTGTTTTAGAGTTTCGAG
>Ga0055584_100001699_pt1 | contig 21583 bp, 16 predicted proteins | sample OSDHelmetaG_FD_58716 | JGI IMG/M metagenome (GOLD analysis project Ga0055584, IMG submission 58716) | Pelagic marine sediment microbial communities from the LTER site Helgoland, North Sea, for post-phytoplankton bloom and carbon turnover... | ecosystem: Environmental > Aquatic > Marine >...
TCTATCACTCTATTGAAACTCATATACTAATCGATAATAGTAACAGAGTAATGTCTATCATTTACTATCTTCAATCTATACTCTGATATCTGTAGAATTATTACATTCGCACTGTCACCTAAATCTATCACACTCAGAGACTTCCCTGAATCAGTTCTAATATTACCAGTGAATATTGCTGTAACTAACTTTAGTAGATTGGGTGTATTATCTTTGATGATATATGAACCATTATCTAAATCATTACCCACTCTAATCATCTCCTCTATCTCTGTCCATAGGTTAGATGATCTATTTGGATTTGTTGTAAAGTAAGCATATTGTCTCCGTAGACCTAACACATCCATACTCACATCTGTAGCATCTTTTACTTCAGTAGTATATCGTCTGATATACTCATCACTTGTCACCACATCATACATACTATCTAATGCAGCTATATATCTACCACGGATAGACATATCCTTAATGCTATAGCTATACTTCACAAGATCTACCATATCTGTTAAGATGTCAGTATCTTTAGTTATTTTAATACAACCGTCAATCCCTGATATGAAGTCAGTAAACAAATCAGCTAGTAGATTATTGATAGCTCTACGAGCAAATGGTTTAGTCATACCTAATACCGTATCAGTCCACATAACAATAGGATGTGTGTCTGTTGATATACAATCACTAGCTAATCCAGTCAAGGCGTTATATACATCACCTTCTCTATCAGCTCTGATTGACTTATATACACCATATGATTTCTCTAATGTAGTAGCTACTGCTGAATCCATAGGACATAGTGAACTAACATAGATATGACACATATCGCTATCTGATACAATATCAGGAATGTAATTTACTGTCAATACATTAGACTCTTTCTTACTACTATCTAGCAGCGACTGGTATACCTTATTGTGATTATTGATTTTATTCATATTATTAATTCCTTGTGATATATCTTTACTATCTACTAATGTCCATCTGTATGAGTTACCGTCTAAGACTAACTTTACATCATTATATTTGGTAGGTATTGGCTTACCAGAATGTCCTTCCATAGGCACTCTATTATCTGTCTGTGAACTATCAGACTTCTGTGGAGCAGGTGTATGACTTACAATAGGTTCCGATATGTTCATTTGCTGATCATAAGAAGTACTAGGTGTATCACCTATATGACCCATATCGGAAACTGGTGATGATAGACCACCACCCATCATTCCGTTAGCTTGGCTCATTATACCACCCATATTGGCATTACCACCACCACCATTATCATAGTATGTAGGGTATCCTGCATTGAGATCATATATACCTACTGCTTGACCACTATTAGCACCAATGATATCATATCTACCTTGCTCACCCATACGCTCAATTAACTTAGCTGCCAATACTTCTTTCCCATACTGTAAATAGGAACTAGCAACTAACACCATACCATTACTAAGGTATAACCTATCGTGATTATCATCTTTATATATTACTTTTACGCTCATCATATTCTCCTGTTTTATTTTAATTAGTCTACGTCTACAGCCATATCATCTAAGCTATCGACTGGTAGTTCCTTATACACTATCCCATTGGAATCATGCATTCTCTTATATGTCTTTGTTATATCATCTAGTACACTAGCAGCTATTATAAACTGATTGTTAGCATCCACCTTACTGAGTGGACTTAAGTGTAGTAGAGGTGTTGGTGCTTTCTTTCCTATATGGTGCATACACCCTATCACAAAATGTGTAGGTGTTATAATACGCAATGATGCAGGAAACGAATTATCTGTGTTGACGTGTACACCATCTCCTCTATTCTGATCTTCTGCTATCAGTAGATGATTTAGTGTTAGGTCTGTACAATTATTAACTAACTGCACTGAGAGATTCTTCTTTGTAGATTTGGTTATCTTGAAGCCTAGTTTCTCTGTGAGTAAATCACTGAGTACCTTATCAATCTCTTTGGTAGATATCTCTGTCCTAACTTTCTCTCTTTTAGATAGTTCTAAGAACGCTAAGTTGATACCCATAATTATATTATTCAGCACATAGTATAATATGTTTAATTTCTTAGATTGTCTGATATCACTATTAATCTCCTTATGGGATAGAATAGTGATATTGAATATCTCTAAGATAACTAACATCAATCCAGTAAAATCCTCCACATCAATATACAGTGTGAGTAAATCTTTCTTAGACATAGTGTCTATTAGATTGTTAGACTTATCTATATGGTCTAGTATTGATATAGTAGACTTATCAAATGTCAGACTACCTTTGTAAAAGAATCTACCAAAGTATATACTCCAGAACACATTTTCATCTTCTGACGACCCTGACCTTATATGCTCATATAGCTCTATCTCTTTACCTGGGATAGCTTTTAGTATATAGAATATACTAGATACTATATTATCAACAGCATCTAATCTATGATTATTATGTATTATAATCATCAACTGTAGAGTGTCATCTGTGTATATTGTAGTATCGCCTTCCACAGGCTCATAATCTTTCTTTAAACATACCTCCACCTTAGAGTTATGTAGTTTCTTTAGAGCACCCAATACACCATATCTCACTAAGATATAAAATGCTATGGGTGTGACTTTCTTATTCAGATTACTAGATGAATCTCCAGCTACCCTGTTATTCAAATCAGAGTAGATTACAGACAATGATTCCTGTCTACCATTGACCCTACATATATTCGATATACTACTGATATCTGTCTTAGCTCCATATAGCTTAATAAATACTCCACCTGTATGTGGACTCAATACAGAATCTGTAAATACTGGCTTCAATGTATACTGTACATCTGAAGACTTAAGTAACCCATATCTATCTAAGTATGGTAGCATCACTTTCTTATTTAAGATATCTCCTCTAGCTGTTTTGAATGTTATGACTGTCTTGTAGAATGTGGACTTTGTAATATCTACATTTATTATATTACCACTACCTATTAGACTCTCATATGCTTCCTTTGGTGTCATCTGTCTAATACCGACAAACTCCAATGAATCAACTACCTTAATAGAGCCTACTATGACCTCTTCTATTTGAGCCATAGCTTTATTCATCTCTCTACGAGAAAACTTTGCTATGTCCGTTATAGGTGGTATTATGTCACTCATTCTCTTTAATGTTTTATTCACCTCATATCCTTTAGTTTATATTATCTTCTTTGCTGTTATTATAACATCTAGTACTCTCTTTATACTACTCCATAGATCCTCTCCCTTACAGTTCTTATTATCTTTTGCTTTATTACCTTTAAGTAATTCCAACCTCTTGTATCTATATAATACAGTATCTAATAAAATTTTATTAGTATCATACTCCAACCTCTTCATATCTATCTTAGATTTAATCTTAGTCTCCACTATAGACTGCTCTAACTTTAGGTACTCTAAATCGACTCTACGCTTGTCTAGGAGGTCGTTTAACTCCATAGCCTTATCAGACTCTAGCAAGCTCTTATAGATGCCTCTACGGGCATAGTCTGACTCAGGTACTAACTCCTTAGTAGATAGTCCATTGAACACTACCACAGTATATACACCTTCATCTAACTCTGTCTCAGATATGGCATCTAACTTATAGGAGGTGTTTAGCATATTGACATATATAGAATCTCCTCTATTACTATGGTATTCCAATCTATGAGTTAATGAATCTCCATCTGTATCACTACTACTTATACTACTTAACTCCTCCTGTATTATTAATGGTGATTTCTTTTCCTTACCTGGAATAGAGACCACTATATTCAAACCTCTAATAAAGAAACTATGTTCAGCTATCAATCTAGCTGACTGTATAGTATGTATGAAATAATAATACTCCATAGATACCCCTAAGTCTACATTCAATAACTTACTATGTATCTTCTCTGTCCTACTGGACATCTTACCATCTTCTCTATGTCTATCGATATAATCATTCGTTAGGAATAAATCATCATTAGTCATATACCTCTTCTCCACTATCACTACACCTCTGAACTGACTACTTATACACATAGCCTCTCTCAGTCTACCACCCATCTTCCTAGGTTTATGCTTAGTCAATACACCATAGGCATCAACGATAGTAATATCGTGTGATGATAAGTTGTATATAGCTGAGCTACCTATCTGAGTTATTAGTGTTAGATCATGTGCGTATCCTTTAGTTAGCGAAACATCTCCACCATTATCCTGATTAGTTAAAACCATTTACCTCTCCTTGGTTAATCTACATAGTAATAATATATAAATGGAAAATAGTAGATACATAGTATAGCCCGAAGACCATACTATGTATTCTAGTTTTAAGCTTGTCTACCTAACGCTTCTGTTAAGTTTGTTACATTAAATTCCATAAAGATTGGAGAGTTAATATAAAGTTTTCTAATTGGTACGATACAAGTAATATCTCTTGAACCACCAGCAACAACCTCTACACCTTGGTAGATGTAATCATCAGATTGACCTAAGATAACTGGAGTTAACTCATTAACATCATCACCTATTTTAAATGTCGCAATAGCAGAATCACCTAATTTAGAAGAAGATGCAACTACAACTTTGAATCTACTGTTAAGACCATCTACAGAAACTCTAGATAATACATCAGCAACAGCACTACCAGCAGCGATAGTTAAAGTAATCTCTTCACCTGGTAACATTGCATCAACAGCTTTACCTAAGTTTGATTTAGAGTATGTTGTGTTTGCAACAGATACAATTGTATCTAAGATATATGCACCAACATCTTTAGCAGTGTTTGTACTTTCCATTGTGCTTCTTGACTTAGCATCAATTGGCTTACTAACAACCATTGGTTTAATAAAGTTTGCACCAAGACCATCTACAGCAGTAGTAATATAACCTTCATCATCTGTTCGTCCTTTCATAGACGCAATGAATGAAGAGATTGTATTATAAACATCAGCAGCTAATGCAGAGTTGTTTGTAATTTTAGCAGATGTAAGGTATGTAACAGTATCTGTATCAGATAAGTTAATGATTGATTTTTTGTAGATAACAGGAACTTTAGTAGTCATTGGAACTACATAGCTTTTGATATCCATATCAATTGACATACTTCTGTCAGCTAAGTTTGTGTTTGATAATCTAAGATCAGGAGTTAATGCATAAACAGAACCACCTTCAACGATTGTTTTAATAGCATTATATCTAGCACCAGTTGTAACTTCTTTCTTTGTAGTAGCATCAGTAATTGATTTAAGAGCTATACCAGTTGCAGATGATGTAAGAATCATTGTATCACTGTTTGTATTTACAGTTAATGTAAATGCAATCTCAACTACTAAATCTTCAGCAGCTTCATTATCAATAACTAATTTAGATGCAGTTGTAGAGTGAGCTAAAATACCATCAGAGATTAATTTACTCAATCTAAGTTTTTCTACTACAGTAATTGAAGCTGTTAAATCTTTACCACTTCCATCAGTTGTTGGAACTAATCTAGCATTTTTAACACCATTTGAATCAAATGATAAGTAGTTTGTATCTGTACCATCTGTCATTTTAACAATGATAGCTTCAACACCTGCATCAGATGATAATGTTTCATCACTGTTTACAGCAGCACCATAATTTGATAAGTAAGCATTTGTAGAACATACTTTTACTAACTCAATAGATTTACCAACTAAGAAAGGAGCTGTATTAACAGTATCACCATTGTATTTAGTAGATTTTACTAAACCAGTTTCTGTAGCTAACTCACCAGAAGTTACATAATCACCACTTGTTCTAAGAACAGGAAGGAATGGTTTTAAAGATTGGTCAAAGATATCATTTGAGTCTAAGTTAGCGATTAATGGAAGTTTTGTACTACCAGTAACAACACCATTATTAATAATACCACCGTGGTTAATGTATGGTACAGCAGCACTTAATTGGATACCTGTATTTGCAGATGGAAGTTGTTTAGTGTGACATAAAGAAACAATACCGTCTGTAGCAGATGGAAGTTGATTATTTACGATAGTCATAGATGCGATTCTAACTTGTGCAGGGTTTGTTGTATCAATAGCATCAAAAGACTCAGCATCAATAACACCAGAACCTGTAGCTCTAGTAAAAACTTTATCACCATTAGATACACCTAAAACAGTTGCATCACCATAGTTAGTAGTGTCGTTGTTACTAAATGTGATAGACTCAGCATCTACACCAGATGTTTTACTAACAGCAGATATCATTGTAGCAGAAGCACCATCTTCTTTTAATTCAGCAGAACTCTTACCACTAAATGATGTAGTTAACGCCCCTAGTAGTGCAGCTGCACCAACTCTATTCAATTTCTTCATATTACTTCCTTTTTTGTTTAATTTGTTTTTTAGATAATCTCATATATGAAATCAATCTATTCACTAAAAGCGACTGCCTTGTAGAATACAGATTGAAAGACGATCCTTTCATCGATGTAATCAAGCATATACTCACATAAGTCTTTTGACATATTCAGATATGTCTCATTAGGCTTGATGTAAAAGTTATCGTTTAATACAACAACGATAGAATTAGCACCTCGCTCAATACGATATGGTTCCTCACGGCATGAAGTGTCAGTCATCATATCACATATGTTGAGTAATTCCTGCTTACACTTATCAGGTTCATTATAATAGTCGATTGTTGAAAAAGAGTGTAGTCTACCAATCCAAGAATCATTCTTATTATTAGTATGTAAACTAATGTTTAACACCTCTAATGCTCTAGCATCAAGACTACCAATGGCATCACTCATATTATAATCAACCCCACCATACTCTATATTAATAGTCTTATCAATTACTCCCAGATAGTCTGGATGAATCGATTTGAGTTTCTGTAGTATATAGTTAGGAACAAATGCGACAGGTAGTCGTCCCATAGCATTAGCAGATATCTTCATACCTGTCTCTAAATTTTTATATGCACTTATTAGCATATCAGCTCCTTTATTAGTTATTTCTCAGTAAATATTTATACCATCTATATTACTATGAAAATAGGAATGAGGAAGATATAAAAATGAATGATTTATTTACAGGTAATAACGACAAGCTGAATGCACTAGCATCTGTTCTACTATACATATATAGATGTGATATACTCAGTAGAGAGTACAGTAAACCTACTCTTTTAGAGTATATAGGTAATATTAGAAGTAAGAATGCAGATGTTAATGAGATGAAGAACATCATCAAGTCTATGATTAATGAGAAGCTACAAAAAGTAACTCTCACTGACTTACTTACACTAAATCTTCCAGAAGACTCCAAGATAGTAACTAGACTACTAAAGTTACTTAATGAGGAGATGTCTACTAAGGACTTGACTGACTATGTGAGTATGATGCAGACTATGATATATGAGTCATCTAATCTACTCACTGTTGTATCTAGTGTAAACGCTACATCATTCAATCTGAATACTAAAGATATGTCTGTAGAAGAACAAGTATTGGCTCTTAGCGAATTGAGAACTAGTCTTACTGCATTAGATCACTTGAGTAAGGATAGTGGTAATGTAGGTGATGGAAGTATAATGGAGTCTGTGTCTGTGACAGATGGTGAGGTAGAGGATAATTTAAATCAACAAGAAGATGGCTCTAGTATAGCATTGAAGCTTGGATGGGATAAGCTTAATAAAGGTGTTGGTGGACATTTAAATACTGGTCAGTTAGTGGCTATTGAAGCTATGCAACATAAAAACAAAACAGGATTCACTCTATCACTATTTCTACAGACTATGCTAAACAATAAGATAGAGTTGGCTGAAGGGTTAAAACCTGTATGGCTATGGATTTCATTAGAGGATGATTTAAAACAAGTCCTACCTAAGATATTCATATATCTATACTTTAGGGATCATGGTGCTATGCCTGATATGTTGGAGGTGACTAACAAGACTATCAGTAACTATATTAAAGAGACTATTGAGGCTCTAGGTATTAGATTGGAGCTGAAGCGTATTGATGGGTTTAAGTTCTCTATTGATAAGTATGAGAGTATATGTTCATCATATGAGATGAGAGGTATGAAGGTAGTAGTGACTGGTATAGATTACTTAGAGAAAGCATATACAGATGGTACACAATATAATACTGGTGCTACTGGTAGTGGATTAAAGAATATGTTTACTGTATTTAGGACTTATGTACAAAGAAACGATATACTACTTATGACTCCTCATCAGTTCTCTACTGCCGCTAATGACTTATTAAGAGATGGTACTAGTGATGTAGACTTCTTAAAGAGAATGGTGGGTAAGAACTATACTCAAGGTAGTAGAGGTCTATCTCAGGAGTTTGATGTTGAGATATTAATACATCTATGTACAATAGCTGGTATATCATATCAAGTAGTACAGGTAGGTAAGGTTAAAGGTGTTAGTTATGTTAACGCCAAGGATAAATTTATGATGATTCCATTTGAGGATAGTGAGGCAGGGAATAGCAATGACTTAGCTCCACTGATGGAAGATTGTAGTGCCACAAACCCAATTAAAACAGACAACGATGAGGCAGATACTATAGACCTCTAAACATAAACCCTTTATTCAGTGATATTTAACCAAAGGAATTATTATGGAAGTGGTGGAGTTAGTTAAGCATAGAATTGGTGACAAGGTTATCTTTCAGGACACTGAACTGGATGTATCGTCGGTACCTACAACCAAAGTATTAGTGTGTGTAGGTATAGGGTTTGATGATGTGAAGATAGTATGTAGTAAAAACTTCATTATTGACAAGCCTGGTAGTAAATGTATCATATCGGAATATTTAGTCTCTAAGGGGTATGTTAGGGATCTTAGTAGACAGTTATGGATAAAGAAAATATCTGAGTAAAGTATATACTAGTATGGTCTACCCATACTAGTATATATTGCCGTCTATTTAAAAAATACCTTAGGTCCAGCTAAGTTATCTAAGATTATTCTAGCACCACTGTTTAATGCTATTAGGAATCCGCCTCTAGTGTTCATTGGACTAGTACTACTATCATAGATTGCTTGCTTATCAATAGTATACTCTATTCTTCTACTACTTAACTTATTAGTATCTAATATCTCAAGATACCCTTTATTATTAGCGTCATACATCCAGTTAGCTGACATAGACAATAGAGTCTCTCCATTCTTTAATGTAGATTGTCTAAAACTCTGATAGTTTACATTGTCTGTAAAGTCTAATGTATATCTCTCTACAGGGTCTGATACAGTGATAACATCTCTAGTTGTAGATATTGTTATAACCTGTACTAAATCGTTAGCCCCAGATAAAGATGAGCCTACATCAACACCACTACTAACTATGAATGTATCATCATCCAATCTAATAAGGTTCGCTAACATCTTCCCTGGTGTGAGACCTGAATCTAATTCAGTCAATGTACCTGCTCTAGTATCTATAATATATAGTACGCTATTAACATCAGCAGAGTCTTCAACAGTACCTGCATGTCTAGACACACCTGTCATAAACAATACCTTACCATCACCCACATCAAACATCTCTGAAGTAGAACACATATTCATATCTTTATTACCTAAATCAAAGGCTTTTATAAATGTGAATCTCTTTAGTGTAGTATTGTATCTATATGTTAATATCTCTGATGCACCTACCTCACCACCATCTAATGTTACCACACAAGTTAAATCAGGTAATAACATCATATTTGTTCTATTTGGCGTAGGGTTACTAGATACTCTACTATCCATAGCTACATTACTCTCTTGTAATGTAAATGTATGTGCTAACTCATCAAATGTGTATCTATTAATTTGTGATGGAGCTACCTGTAGATATATACTACCATCTGGGAATTGGTATGTAGTACCCGCCATAGTATTATCTAGACCCCAACTAGAATCATCATATCCCTCTGGGATATCAGTGAACACATCTACCGCATCATACACTATCTGATTCTCATCTATACGAGTAGACTCAATACTCAGCTCCTTAGGTGTGATATAGTAATCACGCCACCCTATCACACTACCGTTGATGGTAACTCTAAGTTGTAGTAGGTACCATTCATGATCCAAACCAAACATAGGTGTGGCATTAGGTAGTTGTGATGGTATCGTTAAATCTCCTGTAGCATTACTATCAGAATGTAGCACTGTGCCTTGAGGGTCAGTAACCTTATATTCAAACAATGACATGTTTGGATCTATCTGCATTAGTCTAGTATCTAATCCCGCACCATATACTATTCCCTCTGTACCACCTATGATACTTAGTTCCATCAAATCACTTACTTTGAAAGTAACACTACCATTACCACTAGCATCACCATTACTACCAACATATATAGCATATAGTGTATATAGTTTATTCTCACTTAGAGAAACAGAAGATAATAATATGCTTGTCAAATTCAGATGGTCTTTTACTGGATCCATAATAACATTGTTTCTATCATCCACTAACCACCAATATGTATAATCATGTACTGAATTCCCTAACGCTGCATATGGACTACCATTAACCATAATATTCATATTAGGTACAGCCTCATCCTCATGTGCTAATGTTAGTATAGGAGTATCTGGTACTGATGGTATATGAACTACTCTATATACATCATCTGTAGCTGTAATAATCACTCTGAATGGCTTAGTCTCTATTGTAGGACCATCTGTTCTACTCATAGATAGTGTTACATAGTATGTCTCACCTATCTCGAATACATCTGTAAACACTTTACTTGTTAGGTTCACTTCATCTCGCTCAGTATAATGTACTACCAAACCATCCTTCTTAATGGTCCAAGTAGAGAATAGAATGCTCACACCTTCTGGTATAGATGTATGATCTAACCCTATTTCTCTAGGTACGTAATTAGCCATATTAACTCCTTTAGTTTTTATTCAATCAATAAATAAGCGGTAAATATACAGTGGTCATTGACCACTGTATACTATTATCTTATAGGTATTCTTTAGTGATATCCTCTCTCTGCACATAATATGAAGCACTTACTATCTTCAACACCTCCCTAACAAAGTCAGTTGGTAGTAGTAATTTTGGTATATCAAAACCTTGAGTGAGATAGAACTCGTGGGTTACCTCTGTGCAATACCAGCTATTATCATTAATGAATATATTGAACTTGGCTAATACGGCTTGTATGATACTATACTTCTCCCCTATCCTAGAGTATAATAGCTTTCTAGCCTCATCACTGACCTTGTCGATACCCATAGGAATATGGTAGTAAGGTTCTCTGTGTGATAGAGGTGTCATGCGGACAACTGGTCTAACGGCTTCGACTAGATATGGTATATTATCCCTAAACATAACAACACCTACATGAGAATATTCACTCTTAGTAAATAGTCTCACCATATTTCCTAGGAAGCTATTAGATGTGAACGCAATGAGGTCGCCCTCTCTAACATTCTTGTTTATAATCATACTATTCCATCCTTTCGTGGTTAATTGTGATTGCTTGCAATCAGGGAAAGAAAAAAAAAGAATTGCGGAGACACTACTCATATCACACAGGATATGAGTAGTAGTCATTTGTTATCTTCTTCGCTCTAGTATGGAATAGATCCATGTTGTATTTTTTGTATGTCCCATGTTGAGTAATATTAGTAGCCCATAGAGTTACATAGTACTGCTCAGTATCCTTCATCTTTCTATTTCGACCCGATACTTGTATACCGAAGTAATCAGATTTACTATTGATAGTGTTGACTGTACACTGACAATTATCTATATCTTTACCTGTACCGCAACTCTTCTCTGTAGAGATTATGATATCAGACTCCAACACTGTAGCAGAATCACCGCCTAAATAAGTTGATATATCTTTCTCAGGATATAATTCATTATCCACTAGATATTGATAGAATGCTCTACACATATCTTTTCTAGAGAATAATACTAACATCCTATGTTTTCTATCGTAGAACTGTTCAGCTACTGATAACACCATCTTAAAGTAATTGACTCGTCTAGTATTATCTTTCAATATAGAGTTCTCCAACATAACTTGAGAGTAGTATTTAGTATACTTATTCATATAGACTAACTTATGTATATCATTAAATCTATACTGCATAAAGGCTACATTCACATACTTATCAAATTCAGCTTTAGGCATTACTTGCTCAGGTAGTATTATAAGCTTTTTAAATCTCTTAACTACAGGGTCATCCTGAGGACTATCATAACTAGCTGTTAGCATTATAGTCTTCTTAGGGTTTAGTGCTAGTACAGTCTTGTAAGCTAGGCTAAAATCCATATGAGGTTCATCTAGTATCATCACAGGAGTACCTAATATCTGAGGGATGTGTTCAGGTCTCATTTCAGTATCCAGATTTCCTGAATAGAATGAATCAAAATAGTTTCGTAATGTTACTGATGATATAATAACCACAGCTACATCATCCTCTATACTATCTATATTTAATAATTCAGTCATACCAGATACAGTAACTATCTTATCGCTTTCAATATTAGTAAACTTCTCAATAGCATCAAACCAAATGTTATTGAATGTAGGCTGTATACATATTAGCATTCTACTATGCTTACCATCAGATAATAGAGATAGTAGTGTAGAGCCAGTCTTACCTTTTCCTGCTTGTAACTGACATAGGTATGTATTATAATCATTCTGTAGATACTTATGATAATCTCTCTGTACATCATCTCTGAACTCCATACCTGGTCTAGTAGCGATATCTAGATTGTGAGTAGCTACCTTAGGTACTGACTCACTCATAGTATACTGTACACCATTCTCTAATAGCATCTTAGTTATCTGGTCTAACTGATTACAAGATATAACCAATGTATCATTTTCTTCATCATATAGATAAAACATCTTAGATGGTTTTAATACACCACCACCTATCTTAGTGAAGACAGAACACTTCATCTTGATTCTATTTATCATAACTGAATCTATTACATTCTCAGGTACTAACTCTATCCTATTTCTCTTCTTTACTAACTTCATATAGACTCCTATGTCTCTAATTTACTTATGTTTGTTATTACTATTCATTCACTGTAATACCCCTCCTCATATTTTCAGTAGCCAACCTATCTACTGTCAGTCCGAATCCTAGTATAACACTGAGTATCTCATCAGTGTTATTTTGATTACCCCATACTGCTAGAGAAGTACTCTTCAGAATATTATCAGAACCATATGTCATTCTCTTCAGTATATGTATACCTGGGACTATATCAGTCTTACTATAGATTGATATCTCCTTATGGTCACCCATAAATCTCTTACTCATATCAACTGGTGCATAACCATCATCGAATACAGCGACCTTTGAACATATATTCAGAGTGTTATCTACCACACCATCTACAGCTAACATCATACTGATATCATCGTGAGTATACATCACTGTAGTAATAATAGAATCAAACCCCTCTAGCACCTCAGGAGAGTCTCTTAAGGCGAATACTATCATATTATGTTCTTTGTCTTCCACACCATCTCTAATGGATTGTATGGCATCTTATTACCTAAGAACTTACTAGGTGAATTCATTAGCAATGTTTTCTGTCCCTCGAAACCTAAACCTATAGCTATACCTCTGTTTGTTATTACGGATTTGTAAGATGCTACCTCTCTATTCTCCTCATCTAGACTAACAGAATAGTCATTCTCTTTCTTGTTAGTGATGATTATAGAAGCTACTAGCATTTCCACAATCTTTATATTAACAGTAAGCTTTGTATTTAAGAAGTTGAATATCTTCACTATCATCTCATCAACAGTTGTTTTACCTCTAGCTGATATAGATAGTAGTAATGATTTGAAATCATCATTGAACTGATCATAAGCAAACTCTTTATTCTCTAAGAACATAAGCCTACCTTTATAATCTGTAATATCTATCATATAGTTACCTTTAGCATCTATATCAGTATGTAGTAGACTATGCTTAATCAAATCAGAATCTAGAATAGCATTTCTACCATCTTGTCTAATACCTACAGTATACTCATCTGTCTTATCACCACTCTCTACTGATAGAGTAAACTTCTCCACACTAGATAATCTATGTGGGTCTAATGTATTAACTTTATCGCCCATAGAGGCTGATAGGAGGTTGAATCCATAGTATGCTGTAGATGATATACCTATACTGACTTTAGTACCTACAGGTATGTCTTTCATCACTACATCACTCTCTGATGATCTCATCACTCTCTGAGCCGACGTAGGTATTAATACATCACCTGTACTAACTGAATCGGTAAAATGTTTAGCCGATAACATCAACTGTCCTAGTAGAGACATTAGTGTAGTTATTAGAGAGTTACTGATTGATGAGAATGCTGGCATAGTATATGTTATAGCACCTAGACATTTATAACATACTTTACCTTGCGTTAGATGCTTACACTCAGTTATTCTTCTCATCATAACTGTTGTACCTACTAGATGCTGATGTATCTCTGCATCTATCTCCACCTCTACACCATCTAATAGGATGTTAGTCCCCTCAAATAGTGTGACATCTCTACTATCCTTTAAATACTGTGGTTTATAACTTCTATTACCACAATCATCTAATGTCAAGTGATGTGTATGCATTGAAGCTAAATGTAGCTCTCTCTGTAACCACTCAGAGTATCTAACACCAAACTCTTGTAGCTTTAGGGCTTTAGCCATAACTGATGACTCACAACCCATATCATAGAATGAGCCTAGTCCGATAGTAAGGTTTGGTCCTATCATATGAGAGTAAATCATATCGTTAATATCTGGTACAAACCCTCTAATACCCAATGAGTGATTTATCTGTGTCTTATTAGCAGCACCAGAGTTAAACATCTTACTGAGGTTATTATCTGGATTTCTCTGTATTACTTCTCGTACCTTATCTGCTACTATAGTAATATGCTCAGGGTTCATAGAGTCGTTCATAGCATTTGCTATACACTCCTGAAGCTCTGGATCTTTCTCTAAGTCTACATAATCCTTAATACCTAATGAAACACCATACTCTAATATATTATATTGTAGTTCAGAATATAATAACTGTAGTATATCAAACATAGACTTCCACGCTTTATAGAATGCTGGAAAGCTTAGTTTGTTATTTGCTTTAAGATATAGATTGATGTATGACTTATATGCTTTAGCAAAGAACTTCTTGTGTGTACCAGAAGTCATATATCCTGCATCATAATATATAGTAGTATCAAAATCACTAGTAATACGCATATCTAGAGTCTTATGGAACTCCCATAGATATCTAGCAAATACAATATCACTCTCTGACATATTCTTAATAACACCATCATCAAACACCACATCAAATCTACCACGAATCCCTTTTAGTAGTTTCAATCTAGGTATCTTCATTATGTTACCTACCTTAATCTGTTTACTCATCATATCTCCTAATGTTGTTTGTTTATATTGGTGTCTTCGTGTATTCTAATACCTGATGCTTCTATTACAGCCTGTACTAGATTCACGGCTACATCAGTATCCTCCGACCTATTGTGTAGTAGGTTTTCTGATGTTGTGTTTCCGCATTCTAATTGATTTCTATAGAACTTCTTATGGTTTACAATAGATCGTGATCTATCAGCTAATGTCTGTGCTAGTTTAGGACCTGTGTTAGCCGCTAGTAGTCTCATCTCTGATTCACCAAACCCTTTAACATTCTTAAACTTATATGGGAATCTACCATCACCTTTGGCTTTACCTGTAGGGAAGCCATATCCATTTAAGAAGAATGTAGAACCTCCCAAGAAGTCATCAGTAGTCTTATTCAGGAGTACCATATAGATTGGTGCTATGATAGCTCTTGATTTCATCTTAACAAACTCACCTGATCCATCCTTAATGAATACATCAGGTATATTTAATCTATACTCAGAATCCTCTAAGTTATTAAGTATATCATATGCACCAGCTTCCTCAGAAGCATTGTAGATTAGGTAGAGCTCTTTACTATGAATCTCTTTTAATATCTCTCTCTTATCCGCTATAGATAGAGTGCTATGTAACACCACTTCATTTCTAGGATCTACATCATCATCATCGTTATACAAACCACAATACAACTTATACTGTGTAGTATCAAAGTTCTTTAGATATAGTCTAAGATACTGGAATACATTCTCTATAATGTCAGATGATAGACTATCTATATCATATACATTATCTACAGCTAATAGAGATTTGATAGCTTTCTTTGTTTGTCTAGAAGATGCTGTAAAGTATTGCTCATATAGCTTTCCTTCATTTGTTCTAGCAACAACACCTTTTGATAATACAGCTATATCTGCTACCACACCATTAGCATCTCTAGGCATATCTTCTTTCTTCATAATCTTAACAACACCTTTATCTCCATATGAACCTGTTATCTTATATCCTGTGTTAGGTGCTATTCTAGTTCTTACAGTTATCTTAACTGTATACATATCTAGTTTACTTCTTTTCTTTCGTCTATCCACCTTAGGTGTGATACCTCTAATAGGAGTATCTAGGAAAGTCATAGCATCCACTATTAGATTAGTAGTGTCAGGAGATACAGAACCACCATATCTCTTAGTGTATTCATTATGTAGATGAATGATATTAGAGTGGTATTTAGATATCTCTGCTAGATATCTAATAGTCTGAGCACTTCTACCATCACCCTCCATACACTCTCCTGTCTTAGGATTGTGGTATATATCAATATCAATCACCTCACACTCTCTAGGCATAATGATATTGTTAGTAAAGTGTGGTCGTCTAGACATTAGTCCTTTGGTAGTAAATAGCATAGCATTATTTATAATACCGAAGTCTTCATTCTTCAGTGCCTTTAAATCTAAATCTACTCTAGAGAATAATATATCTCCTGCCTTAACTATATCTCCTATATCAGGAAATGCCTTATATGTTGATTCATCACCATGGACATTTGCCATAATAGATGATCTACCATATGATGCCTCATAGCTCTCTATCTGATCAATAGATAACGCATCTAGTTTATCATCAGAGAGGAGTGTACAATCCTCTCCTGACTCTGGTAGAGTCCCTACAAACATATTCAGATTTACACCTGTCTTATATCCATCACCTGCTGTATTATTAGACCAAGATAATCTAGTACCCTCTGGTATAGTATCTGTAGTTCTCAACCCATCAAGATAATTCTCATCAATCGTAAACATCATACCAAACTTATTACCTAATACTCTATACTTAGATATCTCATAATGCACTAATTGATTTAATTCGATGTCATGTACCATAAGAATTAGACTAGTCCAATTATCCTTTTCCTTATATACATTATCACCATACTTCTTAACCATACCTATGAAGATACTATCATTCTCAATAACTACATCATATGTGTGTTCTAGTAGCTGTTGAGCATATCCTGTACCTACAATCTTATCCTCTGGTTTATTAATAACTGGTATACTACTAGACTGACCTCGTTCCATAGTCAATCTACCAGATGTGTTATGAACTATAAATGGTATATTCATACCACTATCACCTAGAGTCCTGAGATCAATCTTATGTCTCATATTGTTAAATTTACTGTTCTTATTTTCACTCATTCTCATATCCTTATTTGGTATCGTACAACTAAATAATATATGAATACTTTTTTACTGATATAAAAAAAGAAAGGATATCCTATGATAAATATGAGGAAAGTACTGGCTAAGAATACTAACATAGGTAGAAGTGATAAAAGAAATACTAACTATCTATATTCACTAGATTACATAAGAAATAATGTCAACTTACTCACTGTCGATGTGAGTAGTAATATTAGGATGGAGTATCCTGCAGACTTCTATGGTCTACTAGTACATCATAATGTATCTCCTAGACTACACTATGTGACTATGTTACTAAATGGTTATAATAGCTCTAACGAGTATAATGGTGTAGGTAATACATTAACAATAATAGATGAGACAGATGGTAATATACGACTGCTACTAAAAAAAATGAGTACGATATCATAGAGATAGGAATGTTCCTATCTCTATGAGTCTATCTAATTTACCAAGCTAAGCCATTACCTCGCACTAATCTATTGTTGTTGTTATTCTGGATACCCATATTCTGATTGTTCATCATACCTTGGTTATTCATCATATTCTGATTATTCATCATACCTTGATTATTCGACATACCATTTATTCCCAATGATGTATTATTCATCCCTTGGTTATTTAAACCTAGTACTGAAGAATTACCATTATTCATAAATCCATGTGAGTTAGCACCACCACTAGTTTGTTGCTTCAATAACTCTAACGGAGATAATGATCTAGTAGGAGTTGTTGACACCTCTGTAGTATCTACCATATTAGTATTGATACTAGGTGTAGTACTAGTAACTGTTTGTACAGCATCATGCATAGACATATTTGCAACTGGAGTATTGACAGTTTGAGTATCACCTGATGGTATAAACTCTATATCAGATTTATAAGACTCCACATCCTCATCTACTAGCTTAGTAACCATATCTTCTGTAGGCATAGATGTCAATGCACTAACAGTCTCTAATAGTGAGTTCAATCTACCTTGAGTCTCATTATATAATCCCATTGCTGACATATATGATGGATATAGTTTAGATACACTTCCAACGATACCATCTTCAATTGTTGGTAGTATAAACTTAATCATAGATACGAATAATTTCATATCTCTTTCTTTAATACCAATCTCATCATAATCTTTCTCGATAGTAGCTAATCCATCAGGATCCAATACAGCCGTTCTAAGGTACTTCACACCAAGAATAGTCTTACCCTTAGATAATCTATACTTAACGATACTTAAGTTGTTCTCTACAAAGTATGATACGATTTTAACATATGCTGAGTTGGTATCTCTAGTAACTAACTTTCCTCTATTACCAATCACCTTTCTCAAGTCCACAATCCATTTCTGAATACTAGTATGAGCACTCTCCTGCATTTCTGTATCACCTAGTAATGCAATCAGCTGTAACATAATACTATACATAGTAGTAGATGATGTAGCAGATGCATATCTCATAAGTAATACTAGATTAGGATTACGCTTTAGATCATCCTCTATGAAAGGATTTAATATCTTATGGATAGTTGTAATCTTATTACCATCTACTCTAATAGCTGTATTGATAGATGTCTTAGTTGGGATAGCTACCTTATAATCATCTATCAGCATATGCTTACCTCCAGCATTTACGATATACCCATCTTCATCCACACTTAAGTTTAATGACTCTGCCATCTTAATCATATATTTTGATAGTTCTTTCTCTTTCTTCATAACATTCCTTTTAAGTTGTTTTTATATTACCAGTTTATACCAGTATGCACTGTATTGCTTATAGTTGCAGATTCTACACTATCTAATACACCATCTACTATACCTCGTAGGTTACTCTTTAGTATATCACTCTTATTATTATCCATAATAATAGGAGACATTACACTATCACATAATGTAGGGATACGGATAGTAGTACAATTACCATTGATATTAATAGACATAATACTGTCTACCATAGATAGATCAAATACTAACTCTATCTCTTGAGCTACACCACCAGATAATATGGCTTTAGTCTCACCATCTCTTAACTTTTCATAGAACACATTCATAACCTGTCTACCTAGGACAGGATTTCTATTAACAGTCTCACTAATATTGTTTAGTAGAGAATGATTTATGTATATAGAACCATCTATTGTTTTGTTTGTTATTGTTCCAGAGAACTGAACATATCCATAACTCATCATCACATCAAATAGATATGCTGTTATTCTCTTTTGTCCTCTAGTGAGCTGATTATCCACTAAGGTAGAATCACCCTTATCAGAAATACCTGCAAAGTTGAATGTTTTATTATTCCCTTGTGATATTACATCATTATAAGACTCCACAGTAGAGATTACTGGTGCTAACGATGGGAACACTCTATTGAGCTCACCTAATGTAAGACTAGTCACACTCACTCTATTAAGGTAATCACCAATCAACTTAAGTCCTGTTATATTACCTACTGATATCTCAGTTAACTCAGATAGCATATTCTCATATCTTGATATGTGGTTATCTGAATCAAAGAAGATATCTGTCGATACCTTACTAGTGTTAGCTTGCTGTACTAACGAACCAACCATTCTACCACCAATGAGGTTAGAAGTCCTAGATGTCTTACCTCTAAGACTATGCTCTGAGGCATTGCTTAGTACTGTCAATGAGTTATTAGAATCTTCAGCCATAGCATCATTATGCATACCAAGCACTAAGTCACTAGGACGAACTAAAGAACATCCTACTGTATTAGTGTTATTAACAACTATGTCTCTAGCACCATGAAACTCTGGTCTAATGGCACCTGTAGCAGCATCTTTCTTATATACAATCTCCATTACACGATTCATATACATTACTGTATCTGGATTCATACGAACTGTACTACCTGCTGTCAATGAACCTGCTGTGAAATCAGCCTTATCAGTATAGCCTTGATATATCTCCTCAGATGATACTACACCATCTACTAGAATCTCTACCACTAGTATGAATGAACACTTAACCTCATTCCATCCGTTAACTACATCACTAACTGAACCATTAGATATATTCATATCCATAGTATTCGATAACCCTTCATTAAGAGTTTTCTTTATAGCTACATTACCAGACAACACCTCATTAATATCTTCTAGTGTACCTGCTCTTAGCTTAGCTTCTAACGCAGGTCTAATTTGTGGATGGTATGTACTATGTTTAAGTATAACCAAGTCTTTAGCTCTCATTGTTTGTGGTGCTGTGTTTCTGTTCGCATTCATCATATTCTTTCTCCTAATTTATATTATCATGTACTAGTATCACCATAGTTAAGATATGCAATCTAGCATTCCCTATTGTGTTTACTGTACTACCTTTATGTGGCATCATCCATCTATTGGATTTTACTCTTCTTACTACTGGGTCTATCATTAGAGATTTTAATCTAGAGCTCTCCAACTCATCATTGTCTACTATGTGTAAACCATAGTTAACACCTTTCTTTCTTTTTGATATAGATAGAGCAAATAAATCATCTACAGCAACCTCTAACTCTTTAGGAACTGTGTCAGAATCATCTCCTGCAATATATACATCATCCTCATATTTGTAAGATACTATATAGTCTGCTAAACTATCCATCTCATTTGTTCTTAGGAATGCATACGCAACCATACGCAACATAGCTACTGTCTCTGGTGGTAGATACTGTAACCATTGTGACTCTAGACTACTGAAGAATATCCAGCATAGTATAGCATACTGTGACTCATCTGGTCGTCTATCCATTATGATGTCAGTATATGGCGATACTTCATCAATATACTTTACATCAATAGGTAGGTTAGTCTGAGCTAATATTAAATCCATACTACTAAATGCATACTTAATCTCTTCTATATAACCAATAGGTATATCAGATACAGATACATATGTATCTACTACAGAAGCATTACCACCATCGTCATCTAGAGTGATATCTGGATTATTAATAATATACCCTTTTGTAGGAGCATTCTTATTC
>Ga0055584_100001700_pt1 | contig 21580 bp, 23 predicted proteins | sample OSDHelmetaG_FD_58716 | JGI IMG/M metagenome (GOLD analysis project Ga0055584, IMG submission 58716) | Pelagic marine sediment microbial communities from the LTER site Helgoland, North Sea, for post-phytoplankton bloom and carbon turnover... | ecosystem: Environmental > Aquatic > Marine >...
GAGCTTGAGTCCAGGGGAGCTACAGATGTTGTCTTAATTGGCTTTAGTATGGGTTCACGAATGGTAAGTGCGCATATGGAAAAAGGTCAGCTTAATGAATTGCCCGTTATCGGAATGGTTGGGGTTGGCATGTATGCGACCAGCATTGATCCGTTAAATATGCAATTCACATTGGACTCAGTAACAGTTCCTGTTCTGGATATTTATGGCCATGTTGATACTAATGCAGTGAACACAGCGGCTGCCAGAGTTGCTGCCTATGGTGGTGCAGGAGCAGATTATACACAGACAGTTCTGACTTGCCCTGATGGTGTAGTTGGTAACGATTGCCATAAGTTAGTTGGGCTGAAAGGTAGCAGTACAAGCCCATTGGAAACTAGTGTTGCTAACTGGTTCAGCGGCCTCTAAGAGTGATATTTTAACCTGAAAACTTCTTTCCTTGACTAATAAATAGATTGGGCAAGGGGCTATAATTTTGCTGATTTTAGAGGCATTTTACCGCTAATGGTTTACCCATGGCGTTGTTCCTATTAATATTGTGCGCCTATTTTGTCTCTGCCGCCGCATAGCGCTAGACTAGTGTTATGTGCCGGATTTAGTAGAGTAGAATGCAAAAGGATAGCAACAAATGAAAATGGCGATTATTAAAATATTGATGACCGGGCTTTTGGCTATGGCGGTTATGCCGTTAACAGCTCATGAAGAAAAGCAGGATAAGTCCTGGTGGTGGAATAAGGCCTGGTGGAATGAAGGTCAGATTGAAACGTTTAATAATTATGCAGTTAAAACCGAATGGACTAGTTATCAGCGGGGGGATGTGGAAGTACCCGTGATGGTAGTGCGCCCCAAGAAACGGGGTAAATTCCCTGCAGTATTTTTTCAGCATGGTCGTCGTGGTTTAGGTGATTTGGTACAGCGCCATGCGAAACGATTGGCGGCACGAGGCTTCGTGGTTTTTGCGCCGGATATTTATAAAGCACATTTTTTGGGAACGCATCCTATTGAGCATGATTATGAATTGGAAAAAGATGTTAATGCGGGTGTCACTGAGTTATTAAAACGCAAAGATATTAGCACTAAAAAGGCCTGTTCATATTCTCATACACGTGGTGGTTACTACACGTTAAAAGTGGCAACGACGTTTAAACGTCAGGTTAAGGATATTGCTTGTTATGTTTCTTACTATCCGCACTTGCAGGATCCTAATGCACCAGAAGCATTACAGGTTTATGGATTTGCACCGGAAGTTGAGCAGTTCAAAATTCCTGTGTTGATTTTCATCGGAGATGAAGAACAATACCAACGGCGTCGCGTTATTGAGTCAGGCTTGAAAGCATTAAACGATAAAGGCGGTAATGCGCAATTGATTATTTATCCAGGTGTAGGACGTGGTTTTGATTTCCGTCCACCTAATGTACGCAGTTTTGCGGATGACCTAGCGTCCAAAGATGCGATACAACGGGCAGCACGATTTATTCGCAAGCACTTGGATGTTAAATAAATTTTGAAAAATATTTAAAAGGTTAAAGGCCTACTACAATGAACATGAAGTACAAAACAGATGACTTGCGCATTACTGCAGTAAAAGAACTTATTTCGCCAGTACAGCTGCATAAAGATGTGCCGATTACAGATAATGCCAGTCGTGTGATATTTGAGACGCGTACGGCAATTCATGACATCTTGCGTGGTAAAGATGATCGCCTGCTGGTGATTATCGGGCCTTGCTCTGTCCATGATCCAAAGGCTGCGATTGAATATGCGACAGCGTTGAAAAAATTACGCGATGAGTTAGATAAAGACTTATTAATTGTGATGCGCGTTTATTTTGAAAAGCCACGCACCACAGTGGGCTGGAAAGGATTGATCAATGATCCCGAACTTGACGACAGCTATAAGATCAATAAAGGTTTGCATCTCGCTCGTCAGTTATTGGTTGATGTAAATGAGATGGGGATACCTGCGGGTACAGAATTCTTAGACTTGATTACGCCACAATATATTGCAGATTTAATCAGTTGGGGCGCAATAGGTGCGCGCACCACAGAAAGTCAGGTGCATCGTGAGTTGGCATCCGGCTTATCATCGCCAGTTGGTTTTAAGAATGGCACTGATGGCACCTTAAAAGTTGCGATTGATGCGATTGGAGCTGCGAGTCGGCCGCATAATTTTTTGTCGTTGACGAAACAAGGGCACTCGGCAATTTTTGCGACGACGGGAAATGATGATTGTCATATTATTTTACGTGGTGGTAAAAAACCAAATTATGATCGTGATAGTGTTAATGGCGCCATTGATCAGTTATCTAAAGCTAAGTTGCCGACTAAGTTAATGATTGATTTTAGTCATGCTAATAGTGAGAAACAGCATCGTCGTCAAATTGACGTTGGTAATGAAGTCGCTAAGCAAATTGCAGATGGCAACCATGGCATTATGGGCGCGATGATTGAGAGTCATTTAAAAGAAGGCCGGCAAGATGTGCAAGAAGGTGAAAATTTGACCTATGGCCAGAGCATTACGGATGCGTGTATTAATTGGGAAGATAGCGAACCATTATTACGTGAGCTGGCGAAAGCGGTTCAATTACGTAGAAAAAAATAAAGTGGCAGCATTATAAATTATGAGTGAAGAACGTTTAATTGAACTAGAGACTAAGTTGGCTTTTCAGGAAACCATCGTAGAAGAGCTTAATGAGATTGTTACGCGGCAACAGCAACAGCTGGATATTATGCAGTCGGCGATAGAGCAATTAAATGATCGGTTAAAAAGTGCCTCAGAGGAGACAGTAATGGAACCAGCGCAGGAGCGACCACCTCCGCATTATTAATAGGTTATTGTATAAAAGCTAAAGAAAGTGCTGGCCAGTAAGTAATGATGAGAACGGCAATTAATAAAATTAACATAAATGGAATAGTCGAAGTGTATATTTCAGATATGGGTTTTTTAAAACGATAACTTGCGATAAACAGATTCATACCTACAGGTGGTGTAAGGTAACCCACCTGCATATTTGCTAGAAAAATAATACCTAAATGTAAAGGATGGATATCGTAGCTAATAGCGAGCGGTAGAATTAATGGGATGATTAATACAATGGCGGAAAAAATATCAAGAAAAGCGCCGAGTACTAATAAAAATATATTTAATAGAATAAGAAACACCCACTTACTGGAAATATGTTCACGTATCCACTCAAATAGATTAGCCGGAATTTCAGCATCGATAATATAGTTTGTTAACGCAAGTGATGCCGCAAGAATAAGTAGTATTCCACCAACGACCAACATGGCTTCACGAATAACATTAGGTATTTTCTTTAAGCTAATTTCTTTATAGATGAAAACTTCAACGATTAAGGCATAAAGTGCGGTAACCGCTGCTGCTTCCGAGATGGCAAAAAATCCACCATAAATCCCAGCAAGCACAATAAAAGGTAAGGGGATTTCCCAGCGAGCAGCATAAGTTGCACGCCGTAGTCGTCGCCAACTAAAACGAGGTTTTTCTACTGATGAATGGCGGGTTGTCCATTGTGACCAAAGTACTAGCAAGGTAATCATTAACAGACTCGGCAGGATGCCTGCCTTGAAGGCGTCTTCCATACGGATTGAGATGCCTATATCCATTTGTTGCACGATAATGACATATAAAATTAAAGGCAGAGAGGGGGGAAGTAATAATCCCATGCTGCCAGACGTCGTAATAATCCCGGTACTATATTTTTCGCTATAACCCGCCTCGCGCAGCGCGGGTAGTAATAGCGCACCCAATGCAACAATGGTTACTCCAGTAGCTCCCGTGAAGGCGGTAAATAGGGTGCAGCTTATTATGGTGACTATTGCCAGATCATTAGGGATCCAGCCAAATAGTGCGCGACTTAATTCAACAAGACGATGAGACGTGTTGCTTTCGCTTAGCAGGTAGCCCGCGAAAGTGAATAGAGGTAATGCGATTAATAAAGGGATGTCAGAGATTCTATAAATTTCAATAGTGATAACGGCTAAATCAATATCAGAATAATAAAATCCTAACGCTGCGGCGGCAAGAATAATAATAAAAAGAGGTGTGCCGATTAAAGCAAATAAAACCAGAATAATACCGATTAACCATTCCATCGTAATTATCTATTTCCCTTAATATTTTATTATATTTTTCTGGCGAATGAAAAAGACATAAAACGTATTCCCATTATTAGTAGCGCAATGGGAATAATGCTTTCAGTGAGCCAGGCAGGAATGTTGGAGAAAGCCATCGTGCCATCTTCGTATTCCATTAGCAAAAATGGAACACTAAAGTAACTACAAATAAAACAAACTATCGCGCTAAATAAGTAGATTAGTTTGTGTATAAAATGTTTTATTGAAGGTGTTAGATAATTATTGATGATATCAATACTGATGTGTCTGTTCATACGGGTGGCGTACAAGGCGCCAAACATACCTAACCACAAGACCATGCTGCGCAGTAGAGGATCGGCCCAAGGCAAGCCAAAATTAAAAATATTACGCAGAATGATTTGTAGGACAGAAAGTATTAAAGTCAGAATGAACAGAGAAGGTAGTAGAATGTCTTCAATGCTTTCTAATTTTTTATTAATTGTTGAAAACCAGTTACGCATTATTTTTGTGTGTTACGGAAGTTTTGAATATGGCCATTGAAAATATTAAGAGATTTTTGGTCAAGCTTTCCTGAGTCAACTAGTTTTTCTGTGGCAATAGTGGCTAATGATTTCCATTCTTTTATTTGTGCCGCTGAAGGTATAATGAATTGTATGCCCTGATTTTTTAAGGCAGCAATCGCAGCCACATTGTCTTTTTTATTTTGAGTATCAATATTTTTAAATATTCGTTCAAAAATATTGCGCACAATTTTTTGGTCTGATTTTTTAATTTTATTAAAAGATTTTTTATTCACGGCTAAAGCACCAAAACTATAAAACAGTGGCATTTGGGTGATGTACTTTATTTGGGTATGCCATTGCAATGCGAGTGCACCAATAGGAGATATTGCAACAGTGTCAACGAGCCCTGTTTGCAAACCCGCCAGTACATCGCTAATGGCTAAAGGGATAGGCGTTATGGAAAAGGTTTTTATCATTTCCAGCGCATTATTATCACCTGCAGGAATCCACGGCTTCTGTGTCGACAAATCAGCAACACTTTTAATGGGCTGCTTTGACATAATGTAATTGAAGCCAGATTCGGCAAGACCAAATGTAACAAAACCGCCCTGATCAAAACCATTAATTAACATTTTATCCATATGTTTGCGCACATAAGTCACTTCATCTGCAGATTCAAAGGCGAGAAGAGAGCCATATACTTGGCTGCTGGGGTAAAAGGGAAGCAGGGTGCCGCCTGTAACTGCACCACCATGCAGTTGGCGTATGCGAATTTTTTTCAGCACAGCCTGGTCGTTACCCATGACGCCACCAGGATAAAATTTTATTTTGACGCGTTGCTGAGTTTGTTCATAAATTTGTTTGGCGCCAGCACGCATTTTTTTCATCCAGCTTGTACCATCTGGCGATAGCGTCGCTATTTTTAAAGTAACCGCATAGCTAGATTGAATAAAAAGGCACTGTATGAAAATACTAAGTACAAGAAGGCTGAAGAGTTTTTTATTATCCATATTATTTATATCGAAGAAAAATTATAAATGTTAAAAATAGTCGCGGCCTGATTTTAATAGTGTTTTTGCTTTGTGTTGGGCAATGGTATTTATCAAAGTCATGCTAGGTTCTTTAACTTTAGCATTTATCACCTCATTGAGTAACTGATCATGTAATGTTTGATCAAATACCAGTCGGGCATGATGCTCCGCATAGTTAACTTTTGCCATTAAATTTTTATTACCTGATAGCTTGATAGCCATTTCAAAATGCTGTTTAGCAACATCAGGTTTGCCACCTATTGATGCCGGTAGCAAACTATGTAAAATCCCCATGTAAAGGTGCGCGCTACCTTGTTGATAGTTTTCATTAAGGATGAGTATTTTTTCAAAAATTAGTCTAATGCGAGGCAATTCAGCGACCGCATTCCAGTCATCACTATGCGACTTTAGCCAGCTAGCCCAGCTTTGACCAAGGATAAAAAGTATTCCAATATTATCTTTATCCAGATTTTTAATGATGGATTTGAATTCTGTAAAGGGCATGGATTTAGCGGCACAAGTTACGCTGTTTTGAGCGCAGGCAGCACGTAACGCATAGTCGAATGCGCGTTGGGTAAGCTTTTTGGTTCGCTGTTCATTATTTACAAATAGGTTGGCATAGGCCGTGTAGAGTTTTGCACCACTGAGTAGCATTTGTATATTTTGCGGGTCGTCTTGTATAAAACTATCGGTCATTAGCAAATAAGCGGGCATGGCGCTGGCTACGGTATCCGGATCATCGTGCTGTTGGATACTGAGGGCGAGATTTTTTGCTAACTGTCCCGTGGCAGAGCTCATAATGGAACTGCAGCCAGTTAACCCTAATGATAAGACAAATAAAATAACGAGTAGGGGCTGGCGGGTCGAGCTTTGCATGGATTGATCCCTTATTACTTTAACGATATTGAAGCAGAATTATATTATGTCGCGACGATAATATTCAGCTATTTCTTACTTGTTGGTGAGGATCTATTCTATATCCATATAATTATTAAGTGAATAAGCTAGAAGTTTATCTTTTTTGCTCAGTTGCATAGCTTAATTTATAGCCATCAGCGTATAATGCGCGCCTTTATGTCTACCTGGAAGTACCCACTGTGATTGAGAATCTTCGTAATATCGCCATTATTGCCCATGTTGATCATGGCAAGACGACCCTAGTTGATAAGCTGTTAACCCAGTCAGGCACTCTGCAAAGCCGAGGTGATGTGGGTGAGCGCGTGATGGATTCCAATGACTTGGAAAAAGAGCGTGGCATCACTATTTTGTCCAAAAATACCGCCATCCGCTGGAATGATTACCGTATCAATATTGTCGACACCCCGGGACATGCTGATTTTGGTGGAGAGGTGGAACGTGTCCTTTCTATGGTCGATTCGGTATTACTGCTAGTGGATGCCGTAGAGGGCCCCATGCCGCAAACTCGTTTTGTGACGCAAAAAGCCCTTGAACGCGGCCTGTGCCCGATTGTGGTTGTTAACAAGATTGACCGCCCTGGAGCACGTCCTGAGTGGGCGCTGGATCAAACGTTTGATCTATTTGATCGTCTGGGTGCTACCGATGAGCAACTGGACTTTCCAGTGGTATACGCTTCGGGTTTGAATGGTTTTGCAGGTCTGGATTCAAGTATTCGTGAAGGCGATATGACGCCTTTATTTGAAACAATTGTTAAGCATGTGCCAGCACCTAATGTGGATGTTGATGGCCCCTTCCAGATGCAAATTTCTCAACTGGATTACAACAGCTATGTGGGTGTTATCGGTGTAGGGCGAATTTCGCGTGGTAAAATTAAAACCAATACGCCTGTTAGTATTATTGATGCTGAAGGTAAGCAACGTAATGGCCGTGTACAGTTACTTTATGGTTTCATGGGGCTTGAGCGTGTTGAAGTAGATAGTGCGCAGGCTGGAGATATTATCGCTTTTACCGGTATTGAAAAATTAGGTATCTCCGATACGATTTGTGATCCAAGTAAAGTTGAAGCTTTGCCGGCTCTATCGGTTGATGAGCCAACCATTAGCATGACTTTCCAGGTTAATAATTCACCGTTTGCGGGTAAAGATGGCAAATATGTCACCACACGTAACATTCAGGATCGTTTGGATCGTGAGCTTATCCATAATGTGGCGTTACGCGTAGAACAAGGTGCTGATGCGGATAAATTCCGTGTTTCGGGTCGTGGCGAATTACATTTATCTATTCTTATTGAAACCATGCGCCGCGAAGGGTATGAGCTGGGTGTTTCTCGTCCGGAAGTTATTGTGCGCGAAGTCAATGGCGTGAAAGAGGAACCTTTTGAGCAGTTGACGGTGGATGTGGAAGATCAACATCAGGGTACGGTCATGGAGAAATTAGGTGAACGCGGCGCTGATCTAAAAGATATGGTGCCCGATGGACAAGGTCGCGTGCGCTTGGATTTTATTATCCCTGCGCGTGGCTTAATTGGTTTTCGTACCGAGTTTATGACATCAACTCAGGGTAGTGGTTTGTTGTATAGCGTATTTGATCATTATGGACCCGCCAAGCCGGGTGATTACGGTCAGCGTAGTAATGGCGTACTTATTTCGAATGGTAAAGGTACCGCCGTGGCGTTTGCTTTATTTAACCTGCAAGACCGTGGTCGTATGTTTATTGGTCATGGTACCGAAGTTTATGAAGGCATGATTATTGGTATTCATTCTCGGGTTAATGATTTGATCGTGAACCCATTAAAAGGTAAACAATTAACTAACGTACGTGCTTCAGGTACCGATGAGGCGATTACCTTAACGACACCTATCCGTCAGACGTTGGAGCAGGCGTTAGAGTTTATCGATGATGATGAATTGGTAGAAGTAACACCAAATCATATTCGTTTACGGAAAAAACTCCTTGTGGAACATGAGCGTAAGAAAGCGGCTCGTTCTGCATAAAATAGCCAATTACTTCAAGCTTAATATATATAAAAGGGATAACCGCAAGGTTATCCCTTTTTTTGTGCCTCGTTCCCTATGTCTTTTTCATATATGATGTTATAAATTTCCTATCGCCCTACATTCAAGGAGAGAAGCATGTTCAATAAGTCCGCTAAAGTCATCGGTAAAAAAAATATTGTGTTTGGATTTATCTATCTGGCGTTAACCGCTTCGTTAGGGATAGTGATGGTTGACATGTATCAGGACTATGGTAAAGCCATGCAAGAGAAGCAAACGTCGGTTGGAAGGCTGCAGGCGTTAAAAGGGAATAGTTTTGAGGAAGAGCTTGAACCTTTAACGGCTGAGCAAATTGCGCAAGCCAATACCGATGGCGTGCTTGCTTTAAATAAACTGACTAATGTTGAACTTGGCATCGACAGTATAAAAGGTGGGCCACATGCGCATGGCAATTTAGAAGCCTTGCTCAATATTGCGGTAGGTGTGGTGTTAAGTTTCCTTGCGGTTGGCGTGATGCTAAAACAGGTTATAAGCTGGCTCTTTATTCTAGGTACTTTATTACACTCAGGAATGCTTTATTTGGAACGGGTGTTTGATCAAGCTTGGGCAGGGACACTGCTTGAGACAGGTGTTGGGCCGATTATGATTTTGACAGGTCTCGTGTTAATCGGCTTAGTCGCTATAAAAGGGTTTACGGGCGAAGCTGCTCGTTAATATAAAATAAACTATGCAAACTCTTTATCCTGCGATAAAACCTTATGCGACACATAACCTAGCCGTTGAAAAACCACATGTATTATATATAGAGGAGTGTGGTAACCCGGAAGGTACCCCCGTTTTATTTGTTCATGGCGGCCCGGGTGCAGGTTGTGAAAAATATCATCGACAGTTTTTTGATCCCGAATATTATCGTATTATTTTGTTCGATCAGCGTGGTGCAGGACGTTCAACGCCTCATGCTGAGTTAACCGGTAACACCACACAAGCACTCGTTTCGGATATAGAAACTATTCGCGATCATCTTAACATTGAGCAATGGGTGTTATTTGGCGGCTCATGGGGCTCAACACTTTCATTAGTTTATGCGCAAACTCACTCCGAACGCGTGTTGGGTTTAATTTTACGCGGTATCTTTTTATGTCGGCAGCAGGAAATTGATTGGTTTTATCAGGAAGGTGCCAGTCGTATTTTTCCTGATTATTGGCAAGATTTTATTAAACCGATCCCAGAAAAAGAACGCGGCAATTTACTAAAAGCGTACTATCAACGTTTAACGGGTGATGATGAAATTGCACGCATGACGGCGGCTAAAGCCTGGTCGGTGTGGGAAGGGCGTACCGCCACATTACAATCTAACCAAACTACACTTGATCATTTTAGCAGCGCGCATGTGGCGATGAGCTTGGCGCGAATCGAAGCTCATTATTTTATCAATGATACTTTCTTAAAAGAAAATCAAATTCTCAATGATATGGAAAAATTAAAAAACATCCCCGGCATTATTGTGCAAGGCCGTTATGACATTATCTGCCCTATGGATAGTGCTTGGCAATTGCATAAAGCATGGACGATGTCTGAATTGTTTATTATCCCTGATGCGGGACATGCCGCATCTGAAACAGGAACCGTGGTGGCGTTGGTACGTGCAACGCAACAAATGTTAAAACGACTTCAATGATTGCTTTAATTCAACGAGTTCAACATGCCAATGTCGTGGTGGAAGGTGAAACTATTGCTGCTGTTGATGGTGGTATGCTGGTATTTATTGGCATTGAAAAAAATGATACTGAAGAAAAAGCTCAGCGTTTATTAGAGCGGGTGCTTAATTATAGAATTTTCCCCGATAATGAAGACAAGATGAACTTAAGCCTAAAAGATAGTCAGGGTGATTTATTATTAGTGCCACAATTTACTTTGGCGGCTTATACTCAAAAAGGCAATCGCCCTAGCTTTTCATCGGCTGCTACGCCTGAACAAGGAGAGAAACTATTTGATTATTTCGTTGCGCAGGCGAAACAAAGTGATCTAAATGTAGCAACCGGCCAGTTTGGTGCGGACATGAAAGTGTCATTGTTAAATGATGGCCCTGTGACTTTCTGGCTACAGGTATAAAAAATGTTGCGATATATTATTATTTTATTGGTTTTTAGTTTGGTGACGGCTTGCAGTGAGCGACCGGCAACGAATGATCAGTCTTATCCCTGGCAGATTAAAAAAACAAAAATGGGTAATACCCAGATATTTGGTATTGAGTTAGGTGTTATGTCTTTGGAGCAGGTATCTAGAATTATTAAAAAAAAATATAAATTGGGATTATTTGAAAATAAAAAAGGTAGGTTAGTGCTTGAGGCGTATTTAGGTGAATTCACACGTTCCGGCGTAAGCGGGAAATTGATCGTGGTCTTACAGGCAGATAAAGATAAATTAGTTAATTTTAAATTGCGTAGCATTAAGCAAGAGCGTCAGAATAGTGGTGATATTAAATATATTTTGTCGGCAAACGACAGAGTTCAAGCTGAGAAACTAATTGTCACCGTATTATCCTATATTCCTTATGTTCAATTGGACAAAGAACTAATTGAAAAACGGTTTGGTATTCCTGACAGAGTGATTACATCTAAGGATAAATTGAAACATTATATTTATAAAAATAAAGGTTTAGATATTATTCAGAATGATGATGGCAAAGAATTGTTGCAATATGTCTCGCCTAATAACATAGAATCTTTATTGGCACCGTTAAGAGAATCTTCGTTTAGTAATTAAGGTAGGTTGTTTGGTCTCTTCCTTGTTGTTTAGATTGGTAGAGCGCTTCATCTGCGCGTTGTAATAAATGTTTAGCAATTTTATCAATACTATTTTGCGTGGGATCATCAGATAACATACATATGCCGATAGATACGGTAACTGGATCAGGTAATGGTATTTTACTAAATTCAGGGTGCGTTTTTATTGAATTACGAATACGCTCTGCAATATTGTAAACAGTTTGTTGATCGCTGTCAGTGATTAGCACGACAAATTCTTCTCCACCAAATCGCGCTAAAATATCACTTAAACGTAATTGCATTCGGATTAATGTAGACACTTCTTTTAATATTGTATCGCCAACAGGATGTCCACAGCTATCGTTGATGACTTTAAAATAGTCAAGATCGATCATAAGAAAAGCCAGATGGTTATTGTGACGTAAACAACCATCAATTTCTTCGTGTAAGCGTTGTTCAAAATAACGACGATTGTGGACACCGGTTAATGGATCGATAAGACCTAATAATCGGACTTTTTCGTGATTGATAGCATTTTCAATACAGACGGCAAGTATAGTAGCAAGGTGTTCAATAAAATCAGTAGCGGCACCTTGTATAAATCGATTTTTGTCCTGGCTAGCGATATTGAGTGCACCAATAATACGATTACCGCGTATTAAAGGTAATATCGCCATACTGTTTATATTTTCAGGGATGTCATCGAAGAGTGAGCTAATCTCAGTATTTTTTATATTTTTAAATAAGGGATGAACACCATCAGGAAAAAAATGATTTTTAATTGGCGCGTCTGAAAATGTAAGACCGATTTGCGCGCTTTCAATTTGCATAGAATTAAGAATGTGTCTTATTTCAAAATCTTCATCAACCAATAATAGTGATACATAATCAAGTTGGAAATTTTTTTTATAGTCTGTATGAATAGCTCGAGTTAGGTTACTTAATCCATTGGCCGCAATGAATTGTAGCTCTTGATCATGAAATCGTTGTAATTTTTCAGAATTATGTTGGGCATTGGAAACATAAGCCCGGAGTGTTCTTCTTGCTTTCTGATGATCTTGTAAATCATCTGTTGTCATGATGCTTTAACATTAGTGCTTGAATGGTTTTAGATAATTTATCTTGCGAAACAGGTTTTGATAAAAAAGCATTCATGCCTGCATTAAGACATTTTTGTTTATCTTCTTCAGTAGCATTTGCAGTTAAGGCAACAATAGGCAATGGTAAGTTGTTTGGGTAAATATTTTTTTCCTGTTCTCGCCAGATACGTGTTGCATCTAACCCGTCAACTTCAGGCATTCGCATATCCATAATGACTAAGTCATAATTATTCTTCTCCATTGAAGTTATTGCCTCTCGCCCATTGATAACATGGGTTACAGTATGACGATCTTCTTCAAGGAAGCTTATAATAACCTTAGCATTTATTTCGCTGTCTTCTGCAAGAAGGATATTGTAAGGCCCCTGATTAGTTTCTAGCGAAGTTAGTGTCGGTTCCTCATCTAGAATGTGCTGTTCTTCAGTGACGAAAAAAGGTATTTCAAACCAAAAGGTGCTACCAATTCCCTTATGGCTAGCAACACCTATTTTGCCTCCCATTGCTTCAGTCAGCTCTTTCGATATGGTTGTGCCTAGGCCTGTACCAATATGGGTGTGGCTATCATTAGCGTGGCATTGATAGAAAGGCTTAAATATTTGCGATAGGTCATCTTCAGTAATTCCTGAACCGGTATCGGTTACCTCAAATCGTATTAAGTATTTTTTATCGTCGGGCAAGGTGAGCGCCGATATGTTAACGGTAATGCTTCCTGCCGGTGTGAATTTAAGTGCATTACTGATTAAGTTAAGTAATATTTGACGCAAGCGACCAGAATCGCCAATGAGGGCATTCGGCACATTTGCATCAACGTGAGATTGAAGTAGCAGCCCTTTATTTTTTGCCTGAGTTCGAAAAATATTAATGGCGCTGCGTAAGGTATCAGATAATACGAAAGGCTTATTGATTAGTGTATATTTTCCTGACTCAATTTTTGAGAGATCAAGAATATCGTTGATCAGCGCACTTAATGCAGAAGACGATTCATGTAAGGAATCAGTATAGTCTTCTTGTTTTTTTGTCAGCGTTGTCTTTTGTAATAAGCTGGTCATACCAACAATGCCACTCATTGGGGTGCGGATCTCATGGCTCATGGTTGCCAGGAATTCACTTTTATCATTATTAGCTTTTTCAGCTTCCGCTTTAGCATCGGTGTGTTGTTTGATCATGGCATTGACGTAAAAGGGGAAAATACACAAAAACACTACATAAGTGGCAACATCCAAGAAATGTGAATACCAGGTATCTGAGATCCAGAGAATAATCAGAAAGCTAATGACGTTTGCAAATGCAACAGCTGATAAAGGTTCACGGCCATAGCGCAGGCCATAACCAAAATATAACCAGGGATAAAAAAGGAAGAAAGGACTAAAAGGCCCTGCATCAGTCAGGTACATACCCATAGTGATAGAGGCAACATCAGGGATAATTGTAATAAAGCGTCGTGGGTAGTAATTGGGTTTTATTAAAATGCTGACAAGCACAGTCAGACTATAAATAAAAAATCCGCCAAAGAATATAAAATAGAAAGGGTAGTTTTCCGGGTAAAAACCACTACGCATTCCAATGCCGAGCAATAAGGCGGCAAATATCCATATGCCGAAACGCGCCACGCTTTGCTGAATCTCAGGGTGTTTCCAATGTAGGGGTGGTTGAGCGATATCCATATGCTGATAATTTTTTGTGGTTATACTTAATTATAATATTGCTATAATGCGCTATTAATTTTTAATCGTAAAGGCGATATTAGTGTGATTGATAATAATATTCCGATGACTTCGGAAACAAAATGCAGCTTTTGTAGCCGAACCATTTGTTGTACATATACTACACAAGAAATAGAAACGCCGCGATCAGTGGATGATTTCGATCATTTGTTATGGCAGATGGCGCATACTAATATGCAGGCCTATAAAGACGAGGATGGCTGGTTCCTATTGATCAATAATCGCTGTCAATTTTTATTGGCTGACGGCGGTTGTGGAATTTATGAAACCCGTCCACAAGTCTGTCGTGATTATAGTAATGATTTTTGTGAGTATGATGCTCCGGCGGAAGAAGGCTTTGAATATTTCTTTGAAAATTATGCCGCGCTGGATGAGTATTGCCAAAAACGCTTTAAAAAATGGTCGTCACGGTTTACGGCATAATCTCCATAAAATGGTTAATCGCTTTAAATTCTGCTACATCTTTGCGTACCTGGCAGGTATCGGGTTTATAGACAGCTAACAAATTTTTAATCCCGGCTTGTTGCGCAGAGCGTAGCACCGGTAAGCTGTCATCGATAAGTAAGGTGTGTTTATTATTATAGGCTAGCTTGTGTTTAAGCTTTCCCCAAAACTGAACATTTTCCTTGGGCATGCCAAAACTGTGAGCGGAAATAACTTTATCTAAATGGTTGTGCAATGAAGTTCGCTCCATTTTTAAGGTTAAACTTTTCTGGTGGGCATTGGTGACCAAAACGGTATTAATTTCCTGCTGGTGAAGTCTATCCAAAAATTCAAGCACATGGGGATGTATGGCAATTAAATGGTCAATTTCTTTTTTTAATAAAGCAATATCCATATCGAGCCGTTCACTCCAGTAATCCACGCAATACCACTGCATACTACCTTCACGTTCTTTGAAAATCGGGAATAAGGTTTTTTTTGCCGAGTCAATTTCTAGCCCATGTTTTTGCGCATAACGAAGCGGTATATGTTCTTGCCAGAAATGGTTATCAAAATTGAGATCCAGCAGTGTGCCGTCCATATCGAGTAATACAGTATTAATCGTTTGCCATTTAATCATGCCGCCAAGAATATCATTTATACGGGCACGAATAAAAACTTTACTAATTAAGTATGGAATAAATCTATTTATGGTCTAGGCTAATAATAGGCCTGTAATAAGTGGAGGTTTTGTATGCGCATTTCAGTGATGATAAGTATAGCGCTGTTACTTTTAGGTACTCAGCTATTTGCTCAGGGATCTGACCAGAAATCTGCTGAGGAGCTAACGACGGAGCAACTGGAAAAATGGTTTGCCAGTGATGATATAGAGCCGCCGGTTTTTCAAAATATCGATGTTAATGAAGGCAATTTAGTTTTTTTGCAAACTAAGCCTCTTGATGATGTCCATCATCATCAGAATAAGATTATTATTGAGCCAGAAAGCCTGCAAAATGGTTGGGTAAAATTTCAACAATGCCATCACAATTTGGATAAGGTTGGTCGAGCGCAAATTTTATTTAAAAAGAAAAAAGTAAAACAATTAAAAATATCGTCATACAAAAATATTAAGTTGGCGTGGGTAGAAAATAATACGATTCAATTAAAAGATATTCATGAAAATGCAGAATTGTGTGTAACGGCAGAGAGTCAGGCATTAATAGCGAATAAAGATGGTAGCTATAGTCTGCGTAATGGCCCTTTTATGCGTCGTTTCCTTGATGGCTATTACCCATTACATGTTACCATGAACGTGTCATTTATGGGTACGGGTTTATATTTAAAATCAACTTCTCCGTTACCTCAGCATGGTTTTGATGTTTTACAAAAAACAGAGCATGTTAGTTATGACGCATGGTTTGAAGGGCGCTTAAAAACAGAGCTACGTTTTCATCGTGTAACGATGTAAGCACATCATAATCTCATAGCTAATCCACGGGATTGCTGTCAGAATAACTAGACCCGATAGCCAGAATGATGCAGCGTTGTTGCCATGACCATTCCTATAGATAAAGCGCAAGATATAAAAGAGTTACTTGATCCAGTAATTCAAATTGCCTATCAGGCGGGTCAAAAAATCATGGACATTTATGATCGTGATTATTCAATTGAAGAAAAATCTGACAACACACCTTTAACTGAAGCCGATCTTGCTGCACATGATGTTATCGAAAAAGGCTTACATGCATTAACCCCTGAGTTCCCTATTTTATCTGAAGAATCAAAACCACTCTCGTTCGAAGAGCGTTCATTATGGACGCGTTATTGGTTGGTTGATCCGCTGGATGGAACTCGTGAATTTATTAAACGCAATGGTGAGTTCACCGTTAATATTGCTTTAGTCGAAGACAATGAAGCGGTAATGGGTTTTATTTATGCGCCTGTGGTGGGCGTACTTTATTATGCCGCTAAAGGTTTGGGTGCGTATAAACGCGATGGTTTAGAAGAACCGGTTGCTATTCATGTTCGCGACAAGTGTCCGGATACGGTAGTGATTGCCGGTGGCCATTTACATGCCACTGAGGATTTTCAGAAATTTATTGAAAAATTACCGGATTATAAAATTATTAAGATGGGTAGTGCCTTAAAGTCTTGTTTGGTGGCAGAAGGTAGTGCCGATATTTATGCTCGTTTAGGGCCGACTTCGGAATGGGATACCGCGGCAGCGCAGTGCATTGTGAGTGAGGCGGGTGGACGTATTACTAAGACGGATATGACGACATTGCAGTACAACACGAAAGAAAACTTATTAAATCCACACTTTTTTGTTTTTGGTGATACCAGTATCGACTGGTCACAGTATCTTTAACTCTTCGTTTTATAGACGGCCATGATGGCCTTGAGCTCTTTTAAAACTTCCTGACGCTCTGCTAGGTTGAGGTGTGTGGTTTGTGGCAGAGCCTCACCGGTTTCCAAGCGCGCAATATAATCATTGACGTTACAACAGCCGTCGCTACAGAGTGTTTCGATACAGTGCTGAATGGTGTTGGTATCCAGAATGGTTACCTCTGTCTTTATGGCTACTGCGATAGAAAATGGTGGCCGGACCTGGAATCGAACCAGGGACACGAGGATTTTCAATCCTCTGCTCTACCGACTGAGCTATCCGGCCATTTGGTCAAGAGCGGCGTATTAAACAGGGAGTGCGCCGCCCAGTCAAGTTTTTGGCCAAGTTTATTAGCCAAGTTTTAGGCTGGATTTAATCCTCACCAAACAGGAATTTTGTCATCTCGGTTTGAATCAAGGCACGGTGCTGAGGGTCAATCACGCTGAGGCGATTTTCATTAATAAGAATGGTTTGCTGGCCCATCCATAGCTGCCATGCTTCTTTGGAAATATTTTCGAAAATACGTTGGCCCATTTCGCCTGGGTAAGGCGCCATATCCAGACCTTCAGCTTCTTTTCCTAATTTTACGCACTGTACCAGACGGCTCATGGTGATATTTCCTCACTTAATAGATTGCAGTAGGGTTTTGACCGGCGCAGGTAGCCCGCGTGCATCCGGTAGGCGGGTGTTATACCAGACTCGGCCATCGGCTTCCATCACTGCCTGACTACTGCCACTAACGCGAGCATGGATCGGCGTAATGTCGAGGTGGAAATGGCTGAAAGTATGGCGAATCGGAGCTTGCGCCGTGGTGGTTTCAATTTTTAAGCCCAGCATTTGTTGGCACCAATCGCTTATATCTTGATCTGCGGGGCATTCTGGCAGGCTCCATAAACCGCCCCAGATGCCTGCGGGTGGGCGTTGCAGCAAGAGCACTTGCTGAGCATGATCCTGCAAAATTAGCATCTGAGTCTGGCGTATGGGCGGTATTTTACGTGCTTTTGGAGTGGGGAAATCCGTGGCTCTCCCTATTTGATAGGCTTGGCAATGTGTCGTGAGCGGACAGCTCTCACAATTGGGTTTGCGCCGACATAGCGTCGCACCAAAATCCATGATGGCCTGACTGTAGTCACAGCTGCAATCTTCCGGTGTGTTTTGTTGGGCGATATCCCATAGCTGATTTTCTACGGCTTTTTGCCCTGGCCAGCCTTCAATGGCATACAGGCGCGTTAACACCCGTTTCACGTTACCGTCGAGAATGGCGTGATGCTGGTTATAAGCCTGCGCTAAGATAGCGCCCGCAGTGGAACGACCAATGCCGGGTAAGGCGAGCACGCTTTCAAAATCATCAGGGAATTCCCCTTGGTATTGATCGCTGATTTGTTGAGCCGCTTTGTGTAGGTTGCGTGCGCGGGCGTAATAACCGAGCCCAGTCCAAAGATGCAATACTTCATCGAGTGAAGCATTCGCGAGGGTTTTGATGTCAGGGAACTGCAGCATGAAGCGATCAAAGTAAGGGATGACCGTAGCCACTTGGGTTTGCTGTAGCATGATTTCAGACACCCAGACACGGTAGGCTGAGCGAGGATGCTGCCACGGCAAATCATGGCGGCCATGTTGTGCAAACCATTGAAGTAAGTCGTCACTTAGATTGAAGTTCATACTGTGCCAGTGTCTCCAGATTAGTAATGAGTTGTGTAGTTTGTTCGAGTAGTTTGTTCTTAAATAGCCACGTCCCCAATATTGGCGGAATCCAAAAATCTGGATTAAGGCGCGCACGAATAGTCACACGTGTGGCATTGAGTTCAGGTTCAATCTGCCACAGAGTATATCCTGTTTTAAAATCACTTTTCCCTTCAACGTCGTTGATAATCAGTTCGCGCTTATTTTGCGTTGCCGATTCACGTATTTGTATATCTTGTATCTGATTAATGGTGCGACAAAAGAACAGTATGCAGCCTTCGCTAGTGACTTTAACGCGAGTCGTTTTGTTTTTTATTTCTAAGATATGACTACGGACAACCGTAGGACTAATTTTATTAAGATTTTCATAATCCGTTAGCTTCTGCCAAATAGGTTCGGCTGTGGTGTTAATGCGCATAACGATATTGAGGTGATATTCATTTTCATTATGAACCACATTGGCGATCAGTATGTCGCCAGCATAAGTGGCTGAGTTGAATAGCCCATAAATAAGAATAAGATAAAAAGCGCCATGTATAGCTTGCGATATGCTACGTGAGCAAGTTAGAAAATTAAAAGCGCAATAATTTTTTAAGCGCGTCACCGGCTTTTTTCTCCAGTTTTTTCTTTGCGTCTTTTTTTACTGCTGCTTTCTTCTTGTCCAGTTTCTTTTTGGTTAAGGCTTTAAGTACATAGCTATAATCAACACTAATGCTAGGCTTAGCAAAGCTGCCTTTAATTTGTATTGGCAAGGGTGTTTTGTTTATTTGTGCATAGCTCTTGCTATTTTGAGCTTCCGCCGTCGAAGTGAATTTAGCGTAAACAGTATAGTCGAGTGTTTCGTTCACTAAATTAGCAGAACCGTTACCCTGGATTCGAGCATGAGGGAGTGATGCACTGAGGTCTTGATTTTTTGCGACACCATTACGAACTTGTAATGTGCCAGTGATAGCAGAAAAATCTGTTTGTACCGCTTCTGTTTCTTTGGCTACCGCTTGACCTTTTAATTTGGCTTTTAAAGCGCGTTCATAGGCGGCAATATTAATACCTTTAACGACGCCGTTTTCAAATTTAAAGCTGGCCGTTCCATTTAAGGTTTTTCGTATATTAAAAGGTGTGTTGCCACGAGCGGTAAGTATAGCTTTCAAATTGGCAACGCCTTGTACTTTATCATCGCCCCATATGTCTTTCATCAAAGGGCCAATAGTAATATTGCTAAGTGATTCATTCATGGAAAAGGCAGGTGTGTTATCGCGCGCATCGATTTGTATATCACCTTTATAAGTACCTTTGTACATTTTTGCGCCCAAAGGATATAAACGAATAAGGCCATTTTTGGCAGTGGTGGTCATGTGTATTTTTTCAGAGCGAGCATTAGAGAGCTTAAGTTTGTTGATGGTTATTTTTCCTTTAACGTCTAGAGCGCGTAATAGTTCGAGTGGTAGAGGCGTTTGTGCTACTTGTTTTGATGGGGCAGAGGCCGTTGTTTTCTTTGTTGCCGGCGGTAAATATCGATCCAGATCAATGTCGTCTAAACTTAGCTCATAGCGTAGTGCCGGTTTTTTAAAGTTATTAATTTTTACATGGCCGGTTAGACTACTATCGTCGAGCTGAATACTGAGCGGATTAACAGAAACGTTATTTAGATCGCCGACTAATTTACTCGACAGCTTGACAGAGGCTAGTGCATTTTCATCGGCTGTTTTAGGCAGCTTGATATTTAATTGTTGCGCAACATCTTTTGCTGAGAAAGCATCACTGGCTATATTGATTTTATAGCGCGGCTGTTTGTTCAGTTGTGTTACTTGTGCGTCTGCGTAGAGTCGCACGCCGAGGGAACTTAATTGTAGCGCGTTAACATTAAGTGTTTGTTTGTCTTGGTTTACTGTCAGGCTGTCACTGCTTAGTTGTAGGTCGAGTTTATTGCCGGGTAAATCCTTACCTTGTAATTGACTGCTTAGCTTGAGATCACTTAGCATAAATATTTTTTCATCAGTATTGATGCGAGCCGTTGTTTTTAAGCTCATTTGACCTTTTATATTAGGTTTGCTACTTGTGAAGTGAGACTCGAGCGTAAAAGGAATAGGTTTATCAGGCGTGATGTCACCAGTTTGCAAATTAATGATGTTGATTTTTGCGGTTTGTTTGTTTTGCTGGTCTTGCCAATTCAATTGAGTATTCGTAATGTGAACACCACCTACGGTAAGACCAGCGAGGACTAAATTTTGAGAGACTTCTGGTGATGTTTTTGATTCACTTTTTTTAGATGTTGTTTGTGGTGGTTTTGATAGGTTATTCCAGTTATTTCGGCCATTGCGATTACGTTGTAAATTGAGATTTAAGCCATCGAGTTTAATTTGACCTACTTGAATTTCTTTTTTTAACAATGGCAATAGCTTTATACGTACATCGACGGTCTCTACCTTAGCAAAAGCTTGCTTGCCAAAATGACGCGCATTACTGAGCTCAACTTTGCCTAATTTAATACCTAGCCATGGAAATACACTTAGATCAATTTGACCAGGGATTTTTAATTCTCTTCCGGTATTGTCTTTGACGAGTTTAATAATTTCTGGCTTGTAATCATTGGGGTCAATAATTAACGGTAAGGTGATTATCGCGATGAGCAGTAAGCTGATGATGGCTGCTAAACCAATAAAAAGTAATTTAATCGGTTTTTTCATAATATTATTTTTATTAAATATAGATAGGTTGATGAATTAAATCAGGACAACGTTTAGAAGCTTATTTTGAATTATAGTTCAGTTTTTAATATTAAATGTATTGGTCAATAAACTTTATTCGCTATACATCGATTCTATTTCAGCTTCAAATTTATCGATGACTTTAGCACGTTTTATTTTAAGGGTTGGCGTAAGTAATTCGCTTTCAATCGTCCATGGTTCCAGTACAGCGGTAACGCGACGGATTTTTGC
>Ga0055584_100001701_pt1 | contig 21576 bp, 7 predicted proteins | sample OSDHelmetaG_FD_58716 | JGI IMG/M metagenome (GOLD analysis project Ga0055584, IMG submission 58716) | Pelagic marine sediment microbial communities from the LTER site Helgoland, North Sea, for post-phytoplankton bloom and carbon turnover... | ecosystem: Environmental > Aquatic > Marine >...
CGCCGCGTCGTCGTCGTCCGCCGCGTCGTCGTCGTCCGCCGCGTCGTCGTCGTCGGCTGCATCGTCGTCGTCGGCTGCGTCGTCGTCGTCGGCCGCGTCGTCGTCGTCGCCGTCGCAGACGCCGTCCTCATCGATTTGGCCGTCGCAGTCCTCGTCCTGGCCGTTGCAGACCTCCGGGTTCCCCGGGAACAGGGTCGGGTCGTCGTCGTCGCAGTCGGAGTTGAACAACCCGTACGCCGCGATGCAGTCGGGCGTGAACGCGTCGAACGCGCCGTCGCCGTCCACGTCGAAGATCTCGTCGATGTCCCCGTCGCAGTCCTGATCGAGGGTGTCGCAGATCTCGACGGCGTCGGGGTTGATGCCCCCGGCCAGGGGGTCGGCGGCGTCGTCGTTGCAGTCGAGTTCGTCGGCTGGGAGGCCCGCGCAGGCGGGGTCCGCGCCGTCCACGAACGTGTCGCCGTCGGCGTCGAAGTCCTCGTCGACGTCGAAGTCGCAGTCTTCGTCCTGGCCGTCGCAGGTCTCGGTCGCCCCGATGTTCACGGTCGCGTCGGTGTCGTCGCAGTCCTCGCCGCAGGTGCCGAAGCCGTCGCCGTCGGCGTCCTGGCTCTCGTCGATGAAGCCGTCGCAGTTGTCGTCGATGCCGTTGGTGCACTCCTCGAAGTTGAAGGGGAACACCGTCGGGTCCGTGTCGTCGCAGTCCCCGTCGCAGGTCGATGCGCCGTCGCCGTCGGCGTCGAACGCCTCGTCGACGAACCCATCGCAGTCGTCGTCGATGTTGTTGCAGGCCTCTTCGGCACCCGGGAACACGGCAGCGTCGGCGTCGTCGCAGTCCAGCGGGTCCGTGTAGTTGGCCTCGCACGCCGCCACGTCGGCGTCGGCGAACCCGTCGCCGTCGGCGTCGAAGTCCTCGTCGATGAGGCCGTCGCAGTCGTCGTCGTTGGCGTCGCACACCTCGACCGCGCCGGGGAAGGCGAGGTCGTCGGTGTCGTCGCAGTCGCCGCCGCCCGTCGGGTTGCCGATGTGGCCCGGCAGCGGCGTCTCGCAGTCGACGTAGCCGTCTCCGTCGTCGTCGGTCTCGGCCGCGGGAACCGACCCTTCGCAGTCGTTGTCGAGGCCGTCGCAGGCTTCGGCAGCGCCAGGCAACGTCGCCGCGTTGGCGTCGTCGCAGTCGGCGAGGGGGCCGTAGAAGCTGGCGCAAGCTGCCTCGTCGACGTCGAAGGCGCCGTCGCCGTCCACGTCGAACAGCTCGTCGACGAGCCCGTCGCAGTTCTCGTCGGTGCCGTCGCAGGTCTCGGTGCCCCCCGGGCCGACCGCCGCGTCCAGGTCGTCGCAGTCCAGGTCGGGGTAGGCGCCGGTGCACGCCACGGCCTCGAAGAAGCCGTCGCCGTCCACGTCGTAACCCTCGTCCACAACGCCGTCGCAGTTGTTGTCGACCGCGTCGCAGAGCTCCGGGGCGCCGGGGAAGACGGTCGCGTCGGTGTCGTCGCAGTCCAGGTCCGGCAGGCCCGCGCAGGCCGGGTCGCCGGCCGGGGCCACGCCGTCGCCGTCGCCGTCGAAGCCCTCGTCCACCACCCCGTCGCAGTTCTGGTCGAGGCCGTCGCAGAGCTCCGGCGCCGTGGGGTTCACCGTCGCATCGGTGTCGTCGCAGTCGCCGGCGCAGACGCTGACCCCGTCGCCGTCGTCGTCGGAGTCGACGTCCACGGCGCCGTCGCAGTCGTCGTCGATTCCGTTGCCGCAGAGCTCAGCGGCGCCGGGGTTGATGTCGGGGGCGGTCGGGTCGTCGTCGGGGTCTGCGTCGTTGCAGTCCAGCTGGTCCGCCGGCAGCCCGCTGCACTCGACGAAGTCAGCGCCCACGTACCCGTCGCCGTCGATGTCGAACACCTCGTCGGCGAGGCCGTCGCAGTTCTGGTCGACCCCGTCGCAGAGCTCCGGCGTGCCCGGGTTCAGCGCCGCGTCGGCGTCGTCGCAGTCCACGCCGTCCCCGTAGGTGGCCGCGCAGAACGCGTCGATCCCGGTCACGAAGCCGTCGCCGTCGCCATCGAAGTCCTCGTCCACGAGGCCGTCGCAGTCCTGGTCGATGCCGTCGCAGATTTCGACGGCCACCGGCGAGATCCCCGCGTCGGCGTCGTTGCAGTCTCCGCCCTGGCCGGGGAGGTGGCTGGGCGAGTCGCACTCCACGAAGCCGTCGCCGTCGTTGTCGGTCTCCGTCGCCGGCACGACCCCGTCGCAGTCCTGGTCCGCGCCGTCGCAGGTCTCGACCGCGGACGGGTTCACCGCGGCGTCCGCGTCGTCGCAGTCCACCGCCGGCCACGCCGCGGCGCAGTCGAGGTTGGCGCCGTCGTAGAACCCGTCTCCGTCGACGTCGAAGCCCTCGTCGGCGGTGCCGTCGCAGTCGTTGTCGACCGCGTCGCAGACCTCGAAGGCTCCGGCGTAGACCGTCGCGTCCGCGTCGTCGCAGTCGTCGCCGGCGGCGCAGCTCGTGTCCAGGTGGCCGTCGCCGTCGAGGTCGAAGTCCTCGTCGATGTCGCCGTCGCAGTCCTGGTCGGTGCCGTCGCAGAGCTCGATGGCGCCGGGGAACACCGTGTTCGTCTGGTCGTCGCAGTCGAGCAACGCCGGGTAGGCGGCCTGGCAGCCGGTGTCGGAGCCGTCCCAGAAGCCGTCGCCGTCGTCGTCGAAGCCCTCGTCGAGCGTGCCGTCGCAGTTGTCGTCGACCCCGTTGCAGACCTCCGTCACGCCGGGAAACACGCTGGCGTCGGTGTCGTCGCAGTCGCCCGCGCACTCCGCGGCGCCGTCGCCGTCGTCGTCGATCTCCGTGACCGGCAGGACCCCGTTGCAGTCGGTGTCGGCGCCGTCGCAGACCTCCGCCGCGCCGGGGAAGATGTCGGCGGCCGCGTCGTCGCAGTCGCCGTCGGCGCACTCGTCGAATCCGTCGCCGTCGTCGTCGGTCTCGTCGGCCGGCAGCACCCCGTCGCAGTCGGTGTCCAGGCCGTCGCACGCCTCGGTCGCGCCGGGCATCACGTCGGCGTTGCTGTCGTTGCAGTCGCCGTCGCACACCCGCACGCCGTCGCCGTCGCCGTCCACTTCGTCGCCGGGCACGGAGCCGTTGCAGTCGTTGTCGAGGCCGTCGCACAGCTCCGGCGCACCGCCGAACACCGTCGCCTCAGCCGGGTTGCAGTCGCCGTCGCAAGCGAACTGACCGTCGCCGTCGCCGTCCAACTCAGGTCCGGGCACGACGCCGTCGCAGTCGTTGTCGACCCCGTCGCACACCTCCGCCGCGCCGGGCCAGGTGGCCTCGTCGGTGGGCGCGCAGTCCTCGCCGCCAAGGACGGCGCCGGGGGGCGACGCATTGGCGTTGAGGGTGCACTCGATGTAGCCGTCGAAGTCGGGGTCGGACTCGGTCGCCGGCAAGACGCCGTTGCAGTCGCTGTCGTTGCCGTCGCAGATCTCCGGGGCGCCGGGGTAGACAACGGCGTCGCCGTCGTTGCAGTCCGTGCAGGTGGTGACGCCGTCGCCGTCTGCGTCTTCGCCCTCGTCGGCGGTGGTCCCGTCGCAGTCCTCGTCGATGCCGTTGCAGGCCTCGGGGGCGCCCGGGTAGATGCTGGCGTCGGCGTCGTTGCAGTCGGAGCCGCCGTAGGAGGGGTTGCCCCCGACCACCAGCGTGCAGGTCAGGTAGAGGTCCCCGTCGGCGTCGAGCTCGGCCGGCCCGAAGGACCCGTCGCAGTCGTTGTCGCGGCCGTCGCACAACTCCGGGGCGCCGGTGAACACCGTGGCCAGAGCGTCGTTGCAGTCGCTGGCGCAGACCCGCTGCCCGTCCCCGTCGGCGTCGGCTTCCGCGGTCAGGACGCCGTCGCAGTTGTTGTCGAGCCCGTCGCACAGCTCCGGGGCGCCGTCGTAGATCGTGGCCGCGCTGTCGTTGCAGTCGCCGTCGCAGCCCCGCTGGCCGTCGGCGTCGCTGTCGAACTCGGCCACCGGGATGACGCCGTTGCAGTCGTTGTCGACCCCGTCGCAGAGCTCCGGGGCGCCATCGAAGGTCGTCACCGAGGCGTCGTCGCAGTCGCCGTCGGCGCACTCGTTGAAGCCATCGCCGTCGCCGTCGGTCTCGTCGTCCGGGACGGCGCCGTCGCAGTCGTTGTCGAGGCCGTCGCAGATCTCCGACGCGCTGGGGTTGATGGCCGCGTTGGCGTCGTCGCAGTCGTCGCTGGTGTCCGACGCGCCGCCGCTGGCGCAGGAGCCGTTGACGCTGACCGGGGTGGCCCCGCCGTGGCCGTCGCCGTCGGCGTCGACGAAGCAGTTGTTGGCGTCGGCGCCGTCGCAGTCCTGGTCGATGCCGTCGCCGGGGATCTCCGTCGCGCCGGGGTTGATGGTCGCGTCGAAGTCGTCGCAGTCGACGTCGTTGGTGTAGCCGTCGCCGTCGGCGTCGGGGTCGAAGGAGTCGCAGCGCCCGTCGGCGTCGAGGTCCGCGAGGCAGCCGGTGCGGGCGTGCACCGAACCCGACTGGCCGTCGACGCCCCCGTAGACCCACGGCGTCCACAGCATCGGAGCGGAGGAGTGCTGGGGGAACTCGAGGCGCGACCGCCAGTGGTACGCGGTCTCGGCCGTGAGCGACGAAGCGGTCACGGTCTGGACGTCGCCCAGCAAAGCCGTTCGGCCTTCGGGGGCCTCGATCAACCCGAGGCCGTCGAACGGGGTGCCGAGCGGTTCGATCTCGACGACGACCCGCGCTGCGGTGCGACCGAAGGGCGAGAGGCGGCCGACGTCGATGTCGATCTCCGTCTGCGAGTCGCTGCGTCCCCAGGGCGCCAGGCGGGTGCCGGCGGTGGGCCGGGCTCCGTCGAGGGGACGGCCGCCGCGAAGCCCCACCCCGTCTGCGTCGTTGCCCAGGAACACCCGGAAGGTGCCCTCGTCGGCCTCGCCGCCGTCGTAGCTGGGCGCGCCCACCACCACGTCGGAGAAGCCGTCCCCGTTCACGTCGCCGCCGGCCAGGGTGCTGCCCGTCTCGGAGCCCCCCTGGAAGCTGGAGACGGTCTGGTAGGAGCCGGACCAGGACGCTCCGCCCGAGTAGACGCGCACGGGGCCGTCGCCGGACCAGAGCGCGCCCGCGTCGTCGCCGGCGATGCCCAGATCCCCGAACCCGTCGCCGTTCACGTCGCCCAGGCGGGCCACGGTGCGGCCGATGGCGTCGTCGTCGCCGGCGCCTTCGATGGTCGCGAGGGTCGCCCCCGGACCGCTGGCGGAGCCCGCGAGGATCGTCACGCGGCCGTTGTTCGTGTCGCCGTTGGAGTCCGCGTGCGGGGAGCCGACGACCAGCTCGTCGTAGCCGTCGCCGTTGAGGTCGCCAGCCAGGGCGACCGACTCGCCGAAGCGGGCCTCCGCCGAATCCCCGAGCTGGCTCCAGGCCAGGGCGCCGGGGCCGCTGGGGCCGCCCAGGAAGAGGCGCGCCTCGCCCTGGTCGAACCCGAGGGTCGAGTCCCAGCCCGGGACCCCGATCAGGATGTCGGCGTACCCGTCGCCGTCGACGTCGCCGGGACCCGCCAGCTCCTCGCCCACCAGGGCGTAGAACTGGCCACCGAGGTGCGACCACGACTCCGTGGTCTCGATGCCCGCGGCGCTGCCGCGGTGCCAGCGCACGATGCCCTCGTTGAACTCTGCGCCCTGGTGCTCGAACGCACCGGTCAACAGGTCGGAGAAGCCGTCGCGGTCCACGTCGCCGACGCCGGCCACGCCCGAACCGAGGCCTTCGCCGCCCGTGCCGGCCAGCTGCGTCGTCTGGCCGATGGCCGTGGGCGGTCCGGCGGCGGCGCCGGGCACGACGTCGACGCGGCCGTCGCCGGAGCTGGCGCCCGGCGCCCCCACCGCGAACTCATCGAAGCCGTCGCCGTCGGTGTCCCCCAGGAACGCAACCGAAGCCCCGTACTCGGAGTTGGCGGTGTTGGTCTCGCGACTCCAGCTGGCGGTCCCGCTGAGCCCGTCCTCGGAGCCCAGGTAGACGAACGCCTTGCCTTCGGCGGCCTGGGGCGAGCTCCAGAACGGAGCGCCGACCACCGCGTCGCCGTAGCCGTCGCCGTTGACGTCGCCGCCGACGGCCAGGGACGTCGCCAGGAACGCGCCGGCGAGGTTCGACTCCTCAAGGAGGTTGGCCGTCGTCGACAGGCCGCCGGGCTCGCCGAACCACAGGAACGCGGCGCCCACGTCGTTGGTGGCGGTGTCGTACTGCCGGGCGCCGACGAGCAGCTCGGCGTACCCGTCGCCGTCGACGTCGCCGCCCGGCGCCACGGAGATGCCCATGCGGGCGTCCTTGATGCCGGAGGTGGCGATGAGCGCGGCCGTGCCCGACACGCCCGTGGAGGTGCCGAAGTAGACCGCGACGAGTCCTTCGTGGTCCTCCGTGCCCTCGTATTCGGGGGCGCCCACCGCGATGTCGGCGTAGCCGTCGCCGTTCACGTCGCCGAGGCCCGCCACGGACGTTCCCAGGCGGGCGCTGGGGTCGTTGGCCTCGACGTTCCACGCCGCCGCGCCGAAGCCGGAGGTCGAGCCGAGGAAGACCTGGGCCCGCCCCTCGTTGGTCTGGCCGTTGTCCCACCGCTCGGAGCCCACGATCAAGTCGGCGTAGCCGTCGCCGTTGACGTCGCCCGCGCCGGCGACATCGAAGCCGAAGTACTCGCTGCCCTGGGTGCCGAAGAGCTCGTCGTCCTCGCTCGACGCCGGCCCCGACGCCGAGCCGTAGAAGAGGACCACGCGCCCCGTGTCCCAGCGGGTGGGGCCGAAGGTGTCGTAGTAGCGCGAGCCGCCGGCGAAGTCGTCGTAGCCGTCGCCGTTGACGTCACCCAGGTTGGCGACGCTGTTGCCCATCTCGGCCCAGTCCTGGTCGCCGTTGAAGGTCCACGACGGGTTGGTGGCGAGGCCGCCGGCGCCGCCGTCGTAGATGCGAAGGCGACCGCGGTTCCACAGGTTGTCGTTGACGTCGTGGCCGGGGTTGCCGGTCAGCAGGTCCGAGTAGCCGTCGCCGTCGACGTCGATGCCGTCGAAGGACCAGCCGAGCCGGCTGGTGCCGTCGGTCTCTTCGCCGACCTTGGTCCAGCTGGGCGAGGCCGGCAGGCCGGTGGAGGTCCCGTAGAAGATGTGCAGGCGGCCGAGGGTGTCGTTCTCCTCGTACGTCGGGCAGCCGACGCCGACGTCGGCGTAGCCGTCGCCGTTGACGTCGCCCACGCCGGCGACGGAGTAGCCGCACTCCTCGTCCTGAATGGAGCCCTCGAAGGTCCACGCGGCGGTCGTCGAAGGCCCGCTGGCGGAGCCCAGGAAGAGGTGGGCGCGGCCGGCGTCGTTGACCGGGCTGTCCCAGCGGGGCTCCCCCACGATGACGTCGGAGAAGCCGTCGCCGTTGACGTCGCCGGCGTTGTCCACGGCCCAGCCGAAGCGCTTGCCGCCGTTGGTGCCGAACACCTCCCAGGTGGCCGTCTGCAGGATCGGGTCGATGTGGACGGGGTAGGCCGCGTCGGCGTCATCGACCTCGATGCGAAGGCCCGCGGCGGTGGCGACGAAGGTGGCCGACAGGTCCCGATCGGCGGCATCCCAGGCGCGAAGACCCTGGTAGGTCAGGCCGGTTTCGCCGAGGCGGGCGCGGCGGCCGTCGGCGTCGAGGGAGGGTCGAACGCCGTCGAAGCTGAGTTCGACGACGAGGGGGCCATCGCCGGGTGGGGCGTCGGCGAACGTCCAGCCCTGCTCCAGGCCGTCGGCGCGGTTCTCCCACCACTCCACGACTCCGTCGGCGGAGCGCTCGAGGCGGACGAGGCAGGCGCCTTCGGGATCGAGGGCGCCGTCGCGGCGGCAGGAACCGGCGGCGGGTGGGGCGTCCAGGGACCGGAGGTCGCCCCGGCGACCCCAGCCCAGGGTGTCGATTCGGAAGGCCCCGTGGCCGTCGATGTGGGCGCCCCGAGCGTCGAAGGAGGAGCGGATCGAGTGGCTGCGATTGAAGGCGTGGGCGGTCTCGGCGGCGATCGAAAACGCGTACTCGCCGGCGGCGATTCGCAAGGTCGCTTGCTGATGCCAGTCGTCGGAGGTCGGAACGGGATCCGATGAGGGCTCAGCGCCGTCCGGTTCCAAGGGGGTCTCGGCGAGGCATCCGCCGAGCACCAGGATCGCAAGCAAACCTTTGTAACGCATGGGGCTCCGCTTCGCAGTGTCCGCATCCCAGTGCCCCCACCGGCATCGGACGATTGCCTTGACCCAGCGGTCGAGGCTCAGCGCAGCGTCACTGTACGATCTCCCTCACGCGCCCGCACAAGGCTCTGTAGGGCCTGGTCTGCAGCCTCGGCGGCCGCACGGCCGCCCAGGCCCCCGTCGGGCAGCACCACCACCAGCACCAGCGGCGGTCCATCGGCGGCGCGCTCGGGGAGCAGCGCGCCGGCGAACCAGGCGTCGGTCCGGCTCAATCCCGTGGAGTCGATTCGCTCGGCGCTGCCGGTCTTGCCGACGATCCGGTGGCGGTCCGGGTTGTCGGCGAACGCTCGCTTCGCGGTACCCCGCTGGACCACCGCCGACAGCGCGGCGGTCAGGCGGCGAACCGAGGTGGCGTCGAGCAGCTCGCGCCGCTCGGCGGTGGCGTCGGCGTCCAAGCGGGGCGCCGGGATGGAGCCCGTCACGGCGCCGGCCACCAGCAGCGCGATGCCGAGGGGGGTGGCGCGGACTTCACCCTGCCCCACGGACCGAGCCGCGATCACGGCATCGGATGGCGCCGAGGCACCGGGCGTGTGCCCTCCAGTCGCCCGGAGCCCCGCCAGATCGAACTCCGACCCGAATCCGGCACGCTGGGCAACGTCGAGCACGGGCCAGGCCGCGGCGCGGGCGACCGGGCCGGCGATGGCCGAGTCGCCCCAGCCCTGCCGGTAGGGGCGGTGCAGGAGCAAGCCCAGGTAGCCGAACCAGGTGTTCAGCGACCGCTGGGTGGCGAGCGCCAGGTCGGTGTCCGGCGCCATGAGCCCGCCCCGGTGGTTGCTCAGCTTGCTCCGCAGCTTGCGGGGGGTGCGGTCGATGGGAAGCGCGGGCAGTCGCGCGCCCTGGAGGCTGGAGCGGGGGTCGCCACCGAGGGCTCGCGGCGGGCGGCCGCGCAGCATCGACTGCACCGTGGGGTCCGTGGAGCGAAGGGCCGCCGTGGCCACGGCGATCTTGAACGTCGATCCCGGGGCGTGGGTCACGTCCTGGGCGCACGGGAGCCAGCCCGGCTCGGGCGCGGTGCGGTAGTCGCCCGCGCAGGCCAGGATCGCCCCCGAATCGGCGTCCAGGATGACCATGGCCCCGCGCAGCGAAGCGGGATCGTCCGACTCGATGTTCGAGCGGCTGATGGCGTCGGCGAGGGCTGCCTCCACGGCGGACTGGGCGAGGGGGTCGACGGTGGAGCCGTCCGCGATCGCGGCGGGAAGCCAGGCCGGGCGGGCGGGGTCCTGGGTCGGTCGGAGCAACACCATCGGTGGGTCGGCGATGAGCAGCCGCGAGCCCGGGGGCCAGGGGATCCAGTCGGTGGCCGCCGACTCGGGCACCGACTCGAAGGCGCCGTCGGCGTGGAGGACCCGCGCCGGGCGGTCGGTGGCGAACGAGAGGGTGGCGCCGTCCCGGCGCAGGCGGAGGTCGAACGCGGGAGCTTCGAGGGGACCGGTCAGTTGCAGTTGCAGCGGCTCCGGCCCGCCCACGACCACGTCGCCGTGGAACTCGTCGGGGTGCGGCACCGCGCGGCGGATGGGGTCTGCCAGCAGCAGGCCATCGCCGGGCGCAACCAGCGGCTGCAGGCGCCCCGGGGCCACGCGGTACCCGGCCAGGGGCGGGCCATCGGGATCGGTGTCGACGCGGCGGACGACGCCGAGGGATCGGGCGCCGTTGACCCAGGTGGGGTCGCCGTCGCGCAGCTCCAGGCGGCCTTCATCGCGCCGGACCAGCACGCCATCGGCCGCGGGGACGATGAGGCGCGACGTGCGGTCCACGCGCCATCGCGCTCCGTCGGGAAGCAAGCCGCCGCCTCGCTCGACTACGACTCGGGGGACGGCCTCGATGGCGGGCGCGGTGTCGGCGATCACGGCCGGCCGGCGGGTCATGCGGGCGACGCTGGGATCGATGCCCGTGGGGTTTCCCGCGCCGTCGACCCGGAACCGGACGCCCCCGGCCGACGCCACCGCTCGGGACGCCGGCAGAGCCAACTCCAGCGCGAGCAGGTTGGCACCCGCGGTCAGCGGCAGCGAGAGGCGCCGCGAGCCGGCCGCCATGGGCGCGATGGGTCGGCCGTTCCAGGTCGCGCCCACGGCGTCGGCCGGCAAGGTGATGTCCAGGGCCAAGGCGCCGGCGAACCGGGCGTCGACGGGGATGCGGACGTAGGCGGAGCGGGCCCGGGCCGGTGGCGTCGGTCCGGCCCCCTCAGCTTGCCAGCGGTCCCCGGGGACCTTGGACCAGGCCTCCGCCGCGGTGGCGGCCGAGGCGGAGGTGGCGTCGGCCCAGCCGTCGAAGGCGCGGCGCCCGAAGCGCACCCCCCCAGAGCGGAGGAAGGTCCCGTCGGGTCCGCCGGCCACCGAAGCGGCGAGGGTCTCTCCCATCCCGGCGGGGCGGCGACGGACCCGCACGCGGGTGGTGCTGCTGGGCAAGTCGGCTTCAGTCCAGCCGAGGGGGGCGGCCAGCAGCGCTCGCCAGCGGCCGGTCGGGTCCTGGTAGTCGACGGGCAGGGCCGCGACGAGGCGGTCGGTCGATGCGGGCAGCTCGAACTCGACGGTGGCGGGGCCGCGATCCGACGCCGTCCAGGCATGCAGCTCGCGGTCGTAGCGGGCCGGCGTCAGACCGCGGGCCGTGACCGCCTGGAGGCCCTCGCCCCCGCCGCCGGGCAGCCGGATCGCCAGGGGCACCCGCGCCCGGTCGTAGGTCTCGAGGAGGCCCCGCAAGCGCCGGCGCATCCGCCGGGAGACGTCGGTGGGCGCGGCCACGAACGCACGGTCCGGTCCGAGCTCGATCCACCCTTCGGCGAAGCCGCGCTCCGCCGCCGCGGCCAGGGCCTCGTCGGCGGCGTCCTCGGGCAGCACCGAGCCGCCCACGCCGATGCGGTCTCCTCGACCGTGGACCACGGTGGCCCCCGGCCCCAATGCCACCTCCACCGCGTCGGCGCCCTGGCGCAGCACCAGCCAGGGCGCACGCTCGGTGCCATCGGGCTCCCACACCCGAACCGTCCACAGCGACTCGGTCCACTCGCTCCACGCCGTGATCCGGCCCCCCCGGCGAATGGGCCGCGCCGTGACCCCGTCGGTCCAGGCGACGGCGACGCGCAGGCCCGCCCCGTCGACCTCGAAGGCGCCGTCCACGGGCTGCGGCACCCCGACCGGCAACGGCGCGCCGTCCAGGGTCAGCCCTGGTCGCTCGGCCACGAGCAAGCCTCCCCGGGCGTCGGCGGAGAAGCGTTCGCCGTCGGGCACGAGCCGGAACCACCCGCCCGCGCTGCCCGCCCGGGGCAGCACGATCCGGTCGCGCACCCCGTCCTCCCGGCCCGTGGGGTCGGGGCCGAAGTCGATTCGGCGGAAGCCCGCCGGTCCGCCGTAGACCGACCAGGGCGTGCGGACGAGCTCTCGCCAGGCGCCCGCTGGGCGCTCCTCGACCCAGGCTTCGGTGCCGTGCCGGCGGACCCGCTGACCCTCGACCACCCGGGTCTCCTGGCCGCTCCATCGAACCCGCCAGAGTGCACCCTGGGCCTCGATGCGCAGGGCCCCGAGTCGCTCCAGATCCACGCTCTTCAGCGTCGCGTCGCCGGGCGCCGCCAGGCGGAGGCGTTCAGCCCGCCAGCCGGTCGCCGCGACCAGCAGCACCGCGGCGAGCAGCAGCCCCCGGCGAAGTCGCTCGGCGCCCAACTAGGCCTCGCTGCGGGTGATGGTGATCGTGTGCAGGGTCGGGCGGTCGAGGCCCCAGTTGGCGGGCCGCCGAACCGGCGCGACCACGCGCACCCGGGTGCAGCCCAGCACCAGCGCGACGGCGGGCACGCAGAAGAGCAACAGGTGGGAGCCGGCCCCCGACACGAACGGCAGCGGCTGGCCCATGGTCGGGAGGCCGCCGGTGGCCGAGCCCAGGACGACGGCGGCCTGGATGGCGACCATCCACAGCACCGAGCTGGCCAGGATGCCCGCGCGCTCTCGCTCCACTCGGCTCGCCGCGACCCGCCCGCGGGCGCCGAGCGAGGCGTAGCCGCTGATGAGCACGACGGCGAAGGTCGCCGCCAGCAGGACCACCGAGGCCACGCCTCCGCGGGCAGCGAGGAGGGCCAACACGAAGTCGTCCTGAACGGCCGGCGGCAGCACGCCGTTGGCGCCCTCCCACCCGGCGCCCCAGAGCCCGCCGGACGCAGTCGTCCACAGCGCCACGACGGCCTGGTAGGCCTCGTCGCCGCGGCTCCAGGGGTCCCACCAGGTGGCGATGCGCCGGGCGACCGTGCCGTCGGGGTTCCCGAGCACCAGCCAGCCGGCGAAGCCGAGCACCGCGGCGACGCCGAGGGCCTCGACGAGGACGTGGTCGCGCCACGCCCGCGGCGGCCAGACCTGGATGCTCGGGCGGATCCAGGTGGCCGCGTAGAGCACCGCCAGGAACACGCCGAACACGAGGATCGGGGAGATGTCCCGCAGCCCGTAGCAGACGCCGAGCACCAGCAGCACCGGCAGCACGTGGCCCATGTACCGCCACCGGGTGGCCAGCCCCTCGCGGCCGCGCAGACGCTCCCGCTTCTCTTCGAGGGCCCGGGCCGTCCAGTAGGCGAGGTGCAGCACGAGCAGGGTTCTCGCGGCCTCGATGGGCTGGACCGAACCCAGCCCTGGCACAGCGATGCCCGCCTCCCCGAACGGCAGCTGCAGCAGCAGGCCCCCCAAGGCGCCCAGGTAGAGCCAGCGGGCGGGCGCGCCGTCGCGCCGGGGACCGCCCAGCACCAAGAACCAGCGCCCCGGGGTGGGGCGGCGCGAGGTGAACAGGACCGCCGCCGCCGCCGCCGCCGCCGCCGACAACCCCACCGCCGCCAGCCGCGCCTGCCGGAGCACCCAGCCCGCGCGGAGCGGGTCCCCGGCGTCGGACAGCCGCAGCAGGCAAGCCAGGCCGATGAGCAGCAGGATCACGCACCCGTGCAGGACTCCGGCCGATCGACCGTGCAGCAGCCCCGACGCGGGCAGCAGCCCCGCCAGCAGCAGGTAGGCCAGCGCCAGGACGACGAACGCACGCCACACCGACCGGTCCAGCATCGCCGCCTCGCCCGCCAGGGCCGCCAGCGGATCCCCTGCCGCCGCGAACCGCAGGCGCACCGACGCGTCCTCGGTCAACGGGATGCGGGCCTGCTCGCCGGGGCGCAGCGAGATCGACGCCGGCCCGCCCGAGCTCAGGCCCAGCACCCCGCCGACGCGCGAGAAGCCGACGGAGTCGCTCGGGTCCACCGCCGCCAGCGCCACGGACCGGGGCGAGACGGCGGCCAGCACGCCCGGCGCCGAACCGATGACGCCTTCGTCGGGCCACCGCGCGGGGGGACCGAGCCCGTCCAACCGAATCCGGTCGCCGTCGAGCCGCACGCGGAAGCGCGAGTGCCCCAGCGTCAGCACCGACCCATCGGTCAGCGGACGCCAGCGGTCGGCGGGCCGCACCGGGGATTCGCCCGCCACCGCCACGGTGATCGGGTGTTCGGCGCGATCCTCGGCGGAGGCGAACGTGAGCCACGCGGACCCCCGCGAGTAGCGGACCCGGGCGGCCGGACCCGCCTCGGGCTCGGGCTGCTCGTCCACCAACACCAGGGTGTCGCCGTCGCGGACCAACCAGCCCAACGCCGCGGACCGGCGCGAACGGATGCCGGGCGCGGTCGCCAGCGCCGCATCCTCTGGGCCCAGACGCCACGTGCGGGCCGCCCCGTCGGTCGTCCAGGCCACGCCCGGCCACCCGGGCGCCGCATCGACGGACGCCGTCACCCCGCCCCAGTCCAGGACCGTCCCGGGAACCAGCTGCACGTCGTGCAGCTCGATGCCGTCGAGCTCCACCCGGCGCCGAGCGCTGGCGTTCCAGAGCTCGGGCCCGTCCTCCCAACGCACCAGCAGGTGCACGTCGTCGGCGTAGGGGTCGGCCAGGTGCACGTCGGCGACGTCGGCCCGGCCCAGACTCGTGATCGCGGGGAGTTCCTGCGGCGGACTCAGCTCGTAGCCGGCGACTTCGAGGCCGGCGGGCCGGTCCTGGGCGATCCCCACCAGCGTCGAGCCGCCCCACCCCGCGACCGCGAGGGCGATCAGCGCCTGGAACAACGCCGATGGGCGGGCCCGGCGGCGCAGTCCAGACATCGCCAGCAGCACCAGCAGAAGCCCGGCCCAGCCGAGGTGGAAGAAGCCCGGCGCCCCGAAGTCGAGCACCCCTATTCCCCCGAGCGAGAGATCGAGCGGCGGAAGCCGAGGCCCGGCAGCGCCCGCGACCGACGCAAGCGCGGCGGAGGACCGGTGCGAGCCGACGGGATGTGCAGCCCGCGGGGCGAACGCCGGACGACGGGCTCGTCGTGGATCGAAGGCAGGCTCGCGAGCAGGGGCTCGGTCTCGACGCTCGGCAAGGCCGACAGCAGCGGCGCGGAGACCCCCGGCGCATCGACCTCGACGGCCGGCTGGGCCATCACCGCGCTGGCCGCGGGGCCGAGCCAGGCGAGGGCGTCGTCGACGACCGTCGGCGCGAAGTCCAGGGGCACCTCCAGCTCACCGCCGGCGAGCCAGTCCGCCGCCGCCGCCGCGCCGTCGCCGTCGTCGCCCATCACCGTCATGGCGACGTCCAGGCAGGGGATCTCCTGGTCGCCCAGCAGCCAGGCCTCTTCCTCCTGCACGCTGGGGTCGAGGGACAAGGACGGCAGGTGCTCGGTGGGGATCGAGACCTGCGGCAGGCCGGGCCGGGTGGCGTCGGGGTCGACGGCGGCCACACCCGCCTGGGTCTCGCCGACGGCGTCCGGGCGAACGGCCGCGGCGGAGGTCTGGGTGCGGGTCGGGGGGCGCAGGGACGCAGCGGGGGCGGGCTCCAGCTCCGGCCTCGCAGCGGGGCCGGGGATGCCGGGCACCGACGGGGTGCCCGGCCCGATCTGCGTCACCTCACCGCGCTCCGCCGCCGGCGAGATGCCGAGCAGCGCGCCGTAGGTCCGCTCTTCCTCCACCAGGGCGCCCGCTGCACCCCCGGCTCGGGGCCGCCGACCGCGGGTGCCGGGGCCCTCCTCCAGTCGCTCGCTGCCCTCCACCGCGACGGCCGCGGCGACGACTTCGCTCTCGCCGGGGGCGATCAGCCGGAAGCCGTGGTTCCCGACCAGCAGCTCGTCGCCGGCCTCCAGCGCCAGCTCGCCTCCGCGGGGCACGGGCAGCGCCTGACGACCCCGCAGGACGTGCAGCACGCAGGTGTCGCTGAGGTTCCGCAGCACCGGCTGAAACGCGCTCAGGTCGACGGCGGCGGCCCGACTGGCGACGCAGATCGCGTCCGTGCGGAAGTGCAGCCGATCGACCTGGCCGCCGCGCACGACGATGGGGCCTTCGGTGCGGCCGTCGCGCCACAGGATGTTCTGGCTGGTGGGGCGGTCCGGCAGCACGACGTCGCAGGTGTCGGCGTCGCGGCCGATGGACCAGTCGCCGCCTTCGGGCAGCGGCGTGTTGCGGTGCGGCAAGGTGAGCGAAGCCAGGTACGGCCAGCGCTTGCGGTCGTCGCGGGTCATGGGCTCGACCGACAACTCGCCCTGCCGCCACTGGACCTCGTGGGCCCCCGACAGCAACCGCGACTCGCCGGCGCGCATCGGCATCCCGTCGACGCTGACGTCGCGGCCGACGGCGTGCAGGGTGATGCGCTCGCCCTGGACCTCGAAGCGGGCGACCGGGTCCGGCAGCTCGGGCCCGACGTTCCCGGACCGATCCAGGTCGACGCGGTAGCCGTGCATCTCCTTGCGGAAGTGGACGCGCTGCAGGAGGAAGCGCCGCTGGGACAGCGTGTGAACACGCTGGGGCAGGGCCTCGGGGATGATCGACAGGGCGCCGACTTCGCCGAGCACGAGGGCTTCGGGGAGGATGGTCGGTCCCGTCGGGGCCACCGGCGAGAACCCGGGCAGCGAGCCCAGGTTCAGCGGCCCGCGCTGGGCCTCGCCGCGGTAGGGCAGCTCCTGCTCCAAGGGCCGGGCCGCGATGATCATCAGCTCCAGCACGTCCTTCCCGCGGGCCGGATCGTGCAGGCGAATGGTCTCTCCGCCGTGGGCGCTGCCCCGCTCGACGGCCAGACGATCGGCCCACTCGGCGTTGACCTGATGACGCAGCCCGGACTCGCCGGGCAACCGGTGCAGTGTGTAGAGCGCCGACTCGCGGAGCCGCTCGACGCGCCCGTTGTCCAGGGCGTGGGCGCCGACGGTGAACGCCAGCTGGTCGGTGTGCAGGGTGCCCACGCTGCCGAAGCGCCCTCGCTCGTCGGCGACGAACACCTCCACCAGCGGGGCCTCGTCGGGGCCCGACCCCAGGTGCAGGTTGGGCAGGAGGACGGTGGCGAACTCGCCCCGCTGGAGGCCCAGCGTCGCGCCGATGCGCGGGTCGCCGTCGGCGACGTATTCGGCGCGGAAGGACCGGCCGGGCACCGCGACCTCCAGGTCCCGCGACTCGACGAAGGTGGCGAACGCGTCGGCGAGCACGGCCGTGGCCGAGTCGGTCCAGGACTGCACGAGGGACGCCTGGCTGCGGGCCAGGTCACCGGGGTGCAAGACGATGAGGACGTCGCTGTAGACGACGCCGCCGAGGCGGTCGGCGAGCTCGGTGAGGTGGCCGCCCAGGCCGGTCCGCGCTCCCCAGTAGGGGTTCGGCGACCAGATGCGATCGGGGTAGGCGATGAGGTCCCCGGTGGCCTGGCTGCGCAGGATCTGGTGGTTGTAGGAACCGCTGGGGAACGAGTCGACGCGCCCCCAGCGGCCCTCCTCCCGGGTGCGGATTGACCCCGGAACGAAAAAGCCGCGGAGCATCCGCGAGAGTCCTGTCGCCATCTTCATCTCCCCGAATGCGCTGCGCGCCTACGTGCTCGAGGAGTGGACGGGGGTCGAGCCCCGGTTATTCGGAAAAAGATCGGGGCCCGCCCGCGGGAATCGGCTCCGGTACCCTCGCGGCGGAGGTCCTCGTGCGCGTCTGCTTGATCGCTTTGTTCTTGCTGGTTTCCTGCGCCCCGACGGAGTCCACCGTCGACGAGGGCTGCACCAACGCACTGGACGACGACAACGACGGTCGCCAGGACTGCGAAGACCCCGACTGCAGCGCCGATCCGGCCTGCCTCGGCGACGACGACGACTCAGCGATCCAGTGAGCTCCCGGCGCGATCAGTACCGCTCGGGGATGAACCGCTGGCTCTCGATGGGGGGCCGCACGTAGCCGACGTCGGGCTGGCGATCGGGCAGCTCGATGTAGGCGGGCGGGAGCTCCTCGTAGGGGATCTGGTCGAGCAGGTGCCGCATGCAGTTCAGGCGGGCCCGGCGCTTGTCGTCGGCGGGCACGACCCACCACGGCGCCTCGGGGATGTCGGTGTTCTCCAACATCACGTCCTTGGCGCGGCTGTAGTCGACCCAACGCGCCCGTGACTCGACGTCCATGGGGCTGAGCTTCCAGCGCTTGACGCGGTCGGAGATGCGCTCCTGAAAGCGCTTCTCCTGCTCCTCATCGGAGACGGAGAACCAGTACTTGATGAGGAGGAGGCCCGAGCGCGCGAGCATCCGCTCGAACTGCGGGCAGGAGCGCAGGAACTCCCGGTATTCGTCGTCGGTGCAGAACCCCATGACGTGTTCGACGCCCGCGCGGTTGTACCAACTGCGGTCAAACAGGACGATCTCGCCCGCCGCCGGCAGGTGCTGCACGTAGCGCTGGAAGTACCACTGCGATCGTTCCCGCTCGTTGGGCGCCGCGAGCGCCACGATTCTGGCGACGCGGGGGTTCATGCGTTCGGCGATGCGCTTGATGGCTCCGCCCTTGCCGGCCGCGTCCCGCCCTTCGAACACCACGGCGACCCGCAGCCCCTCGCGCTGGACCCACGCCTGCAGCTTCACCAACTCCACCTGCAGCTTGCGCAGCTCGGTCTCGTAGAGATCGCGGTTGAGCTTCTTCCGCTGCTTCTTCCTGGGGACTGTCGCGGCCGGCGTCGTCGTCGTGTCCATGCGTACTCCGACGTCCATCAGACCTCACCAGCGCCGTCTCTGCGCCGCAACGCCCGGTTGCGCGGTTCGGTGGGGCCTTCGGTCAGCTCCCCGCGGGGACCAGATCCACGAAGACCAGCTGAGGCCGACACAGCAGCCGCAGCCGCGGCGCGTGACGACGCTCCATGCCCGTCCCCCGGGACACGAGCAGGTGCCCTCCCCACGGAAGCGCGCGGAAGCCGGCGGCCCAGGCGCGCGGCACCGACGACAGCGTCATCAGCGGCCCGATGCCCGGCAGCCGAACCTGCCCGCCGTGGGTGTGCCCCGCCACCAGCAAGTCCGCCGGGGGACGCTCCATGGCGAAGTCCGGGCTGTGCCCCAGCACGATGTGGAAGCGGCCTCGCGGCTCGATGGGCGGTGGATCGCGGGAGTCGCGGGGCGACAACGCGGTGACGTCCAGGGGCCCGACGGCGAGTGTCTGGGTGCGTCGCACCGAGCGGACGCCAAAGCCTTCGAACAGGCCCGGCCAGGCGTCGCGGTCGATGTCCCCCCGAACAGCGACGGCCCCCAGCTTCGGGTTCCATCCGCTGTCGGACAGGGCGTCTCGAAACGCAGCCACGAGGCCTTCGTACCGGTCGTCGTAGACCTGGATGTAGTCGCCCGCGAAGAGCACGAGGTCCGGTTTGCCCGCGGCCAGCTCCTCGAACACCCGGCGCTCGTAGGCCCCGATGCGATCGGTCTGGACGTCAGCGACGATCCCCAGGCGCAAGGGCGCTGGGATCTTCGGCGACTCGATGCGGTGCTCGGTGACCTCCAGCCAGCGGGGTTCGACCACCAGGGCCTGCACCGCCACCAGGGCGCAGAAGGCGGCGGTGGCCGTCAACGCCGCGCGCCCCGGAGCGAATCGCCAGGCGCAGCCCAGCAGGAGGACCGGCAGGTGCAGAAACAGCAGCCAGGCCAGCAGGCGGATGGGCCCGAACGCGTCGAAGCCGGTCCCCCAGCAGATCAGGGGGATGGCGGCCACGCCGACCCCGAGCACGGCCACGACCGTCGCGACTACATCGATCGCCCGCGGCTCGGTCAGCCGCCGGACCGCGAACACGACGACGGCCGCGACCAGCGCGTTGTGGATCCAGGGGGCGAGCGCGGGAAACAGGTTCGCGGTCTCTAGTCTTGAGCCAGCCAGGCGAGGCGGTCGGCGTCGCCCAGATGCTGCGGTGCCCGCGCCGGCACCGCGAACTGACCCGGAATCCCGTGCCCGACCACATCCCATCGGTTGCCGTTGCGGTTCAGGACGAATGCGGTGCACGGCGAGGCCGTCGACTCAGCGACCACCCGAAGGCCCCCGGGCACACACCCGGGCGGATCGGCGGGGTCGAAGGCCACCGCCCACTCCCCCTGAAGATCCAGCTGGAAGGTGCGGATCTGCTGCAGCGTCAGCCCGTCGACGCCCATGGACAAGCCCTGGATGAGGGCCCGACGCTGAGCGCCGGTGTCGGCGGACGGCGTGCAGCCAATGAGGCTGAACAGCAAGACGGTGAGAAAGGCCTTGGCCATGGTTCGCTCCCCCTGAGTGACCGAGTCGCAACCATATCGCGGCGACGCGCCGGAGGAGGGCCGGATCAGCGCCTCGGCGGATCCCGGTAGACTCGATTCGTCTGGAACCCTGGGGAGGGAGAAGTGGCACCGGGATGAGCGACGCGCGATACCCTATCGGAGGCACCCTTGGCACGCGCCTGACCCTGGTGGTCGTGGCGCTCCTGCTGAGCGGCACATTCCTGTCTCACCAGCTGTTCCAGCGCGTTGGCCGGCGAGCCATCGACGCCGAAATCGCCGACTTCGCCTACGACCAGGCCGGCTGGATCGCCGAGAGCCTCGCGCCCACGTTGACCCCGGCCGGGCAGCCGACCAACGACACCCGCCGAATCCTCCGCGAGACGGCGTCGCGGCGAAATCTGTCCCTCGTCCTGCTCATCGACGCCGACACGCCCGCCGCGACCGCCCACGGCAACGGACTCGCGGTCGCCCTCAAGCTGCTCAAGAGCTACGACGCCCAGGGCGAGTTCAAGGACAGCGGCGACCGGCCCTGGCAGCCGACCTTTGGCGACAACGCGCTGCAGGAAGATCGCTGGCCCCGGCGGGGCGGACGCGACGTGCTCGTGCAATCCCGATGGCCCTTCGCCGTCGAGACGCCGCTGCTCGACAACCTGTCGTTGAGCGTCCTGCCCCTGGGCATCGAGCCCGTGAAGGGCACCGGCTTCGGGGTCGGCCTGTTCTTGATCTTCTCGGTCCTGGGACTCGCGGCGGTGCTCGCGTCGGGGCGGCTGATGATGCCGCTGCAGAAGTTCGCGCGGGACCTGGAGCAGATCCAGAAGTCGCCGGACCGGAAGCTGCCCGAACAGCCCGTGGCCGAGCTGGAGCAAGCGGCGCGCGCCGTGCGGCTCATGGCCACGGAGACCCAGCGGGCGACGCTGCAACGGGACTCGGCGTTTGCGGCCGTGGCCGGGCAGCTGCGCCCGACCCTGTCGTCGCTGCGCACCCGCTACGACGCCATCGATCTGGCGGCGCTGCCGCCGTCGGGGCGCAAGCAGGTCGAGGCGATGGCGACGGACGCCCGCACGGCCGAGCGAGTCGTGTCGGGGCTGGCCGACTGGTACGAGCTGGAGTCGCGGGGCCGGGCCCTCAAGACGCCCGACACCGATGTGCGGAGGGTGATCGACGAGGCCCTGGCGCAGGTCGAGCTGGAGCACGGCCCGGGCAAGACCCGGCTGCGGGTCGAGGACCCCGTCGACGAGACGCTGCCCCTGGACGCCGGCGCGATCCGCGAGGTCCTGGTGGCGCTGTTCCGCAACGCGATCGAGCACGGCGGGACCGAAGCCGCGCTGCACGTGACCCGCAGCGGCAACAAGGTCGAGTTCACGGTGCTCGATCGGGGCGCCGGCATTCAGGACCCCGACGCGCTGCGGCAGATCTGGCAGCCGTTCTATCGAGCGTCGACGGCCAACGGGCCGGGGCTTGGCGTCGGGCTGCGGGTCGCGAGGCAGCTGGTCGAGCTTCACTCCGGCGGCCTGCGCGGGCGCAACCACCCCGAGGGGGGCTTCGAGACCAGCTTCTGGCTCCCCGCGCCGCCCGTGCGCGTGACGGAGATCGACCGCTCGCTGAGCTCCGTGGACTGGCAGAAGGGTGGCGACAAGGACCTGGGCGGACAACTCCAGGAGAGCCTGCTGCCCCCCAAGCCGAAGGCCGGAGCACCGGTGGTCACGGCCGGCGACGCCGCCGTGTCCGCCGAGGAGGAGACGATCGGCCTGGGGGCGCCGACGGCGAAGAACGCGGCCGCGAAGAAGGCCACCGCCAAGGCGTCCAAGCCGGCCAAGAAGAAGGCGGCCGCCAAGAAGACCGCCGCCAAGAAGACCGCCGCCAAGAAGACCGCCGCCAAGAAGACC